>OGFY01000600.1_pt1 | contig 33936 bp, 22 predicted proteins | sample 1570951 | NCBI WGS metagenome assembly OGFY01 (sample SAMEA2581942, study PRJEB24529) | metagenome | biome: Human gut stool | place: China | collected 2011
AGACTAAGTCAGCATGTGCTTCATTTGCAAGAACAATGAGTACATTGTTACAGGCAGGTATGCCTATGATTGATGCACTTGAGATATCGGCATCAACAATGAAGAATGTATTGTTCTATGATGGATTGGAAAAGGTCAAGAATGGTGTGTCACTTGGTTTACCATTATCTAATCAGTTGAAGTCCACAGGCTTGTTTCCACCTATGGTTGTACATATGGTTGGTATCGGTGAGGAGACAGGTAATGTCGAGGAGATGTTAACCAATTCGGCAGTATATTATGAGGAAGAAGTGGAAGTACAGACACAGACACTTACTTCACTTATGGAACCAATTATTATAGTACTTATGGCGTTAGTGGTAGTATTACTTATACTTGCAATCTACCAGCCAATGATTCAGCTCTATAATACATTAGGTAGTTGATTTTGTATATACAATCTGATAATCAGGTCGCTTATGATATCAGATTTATATAAATATATTTCAAAAGGGAGATATGAAACTATGAAAAAAACACAGAAAAAGTCAAATAACAAAGGTTTCTCTTTAGTAGAGCTTATCGTAGTTATCGCCATTATGGCAGTTCTTGTTGGTGTATTAGCTCCAACACTTATCAGAAATGTTGAAAAGTCAAGAGAGTCAACAGATCTTCAGAATCTTGATACATTAAGAGGAGCAGTAGTAACATCATTAGCAAATGAAACAGTAGATTCAGCAGTTGGTACAGGTGGAACATATACTATTGATGGTACTGCTGTTGCAGCAGTTGGTAGTGCTACAGGTGCATCTGATTTACAGACAGAACTTGCAGCAAATTTACCATCAGGCATAAAAATGAAATCTAAAGCAGGAAAGACAGATGGTGCATCAATTTATATTACTATAAGTAACACAGGTTCTGTATCAGTTATGGTTTCTACTGATGGAACTGATCCAGTTACTTGCACAAGAACAAATAGCTCAGAAGCAGGTTTATCAACAGGCGGAAAGAGAAATCTTATTGCAAAATAATTAAATTTAAGGAATTAACATCATGCAATACGAATTATTACTGTACTTCATTATCTTTCTATACGGTACCGTATTCGGAAGTTTTTTGAACGTACTGATTTACAGATTACCTTTAAAAGAGAATATAGCTACAGAACATTCGCATTGTATGACATGTGGCGAGAAAATCCAGTGGTATGATCTCATACCACTGGTGAGCTACATAATACTTGGAGGAAAATGTAGACACTGTAAGACAAAGATATCAAAGCAATATCCAATCATTGAAGCGACCAATGGGATTGCTTATGTGATAATCTTTATTGTGAATGGATTTAATCCGTTAAGCATACTTATGTGCTTTGCGTTTTCAATATTTCTTGTTATCTCAGTCATTGACTGGAGAACGTTCGAGATACCATTTTCACTTAATATTGCAATTGGTGTCTTGGCGGTAATAAGAATCATACTTGAGTACAAAAACCTATTAGACTATCTAATAGGGTTTTGTATTATAAGTGGATTCATGCTTGTATGTCTGTATATCGGACGGGCAATTAAAGGCATTGACGCTTTCGGTGGTGGAGACATCAAGCTGATGGCGTTCGCAGGATTATTCTTAGGATGGAAGTGCATTATCCTGGCATTTCTGATTGGCTGCATCCTGGGTGCAGTCATTCATTCCATCCGTATGAAGGTCACAAAAGCTGAGCATGTACTTGCTTTTGGACCATATCTGTGTGCAGGGCTTACGATAGCCATGCTTTTTGGTACGAATATAATTAACTGGTATCTTTCACTTATGACGTTCTAAGCAAGAGAGAAAGAACAGCGAATTTATATATATTTATTAACTAGAATGAATAGCTTATTATGTGGGGAGCTGGATAGGAGGATTTTATGGCTGCAGTTAAAGCCAAAGGTAAATTGGTAAGTATCGTTATTAATAACGAGTATATTAAGATATGTGAAATCACTAAAACAGGTAAGAATGTTATAGTTCATAAGACAGTAACAATACCTACTCCTGAAGGATGCTATGAGGATGGCATTCTTGAAAATATACCTAATCTTGCAAGTGCTATTAAAGCAGTAATGGATGAGCACAGATTTGCATCTAAAGATGTTGCATTCTCAGTAAGTTCTCCTAGACTTGCTACTAAGGAAGTTCTTATTCCTAATGTAAAGGGAGATAAAGTCGGTAAGATTGTACAGGCTAATGCAACAGAATATTTCCCGGTTAATATGGATGAGTATATTATCCAGCATACAATTCTTGAAAAAATAGAAGATTCAGGACAGGACAAGTTAAAGCTCATGGTAGCGGCAGTCCCTTCAGAAGTTGCTGAATCATACTATAATCTTGCTAAGACTTTAGGCTTCAAGATTGCATTTATCGATTATGTAGGTAACAGTACATATCAGATAATGAAGCAGCAGATTGGACCGGAAGTCAGTCTTGTTATTCAGGTAGAGAACGACAGTACAGTAATCAATATATTTAAGGAGAATGTGTTACAGCTCCAGAGAATGATTCCATATGGTAAATCAATGCTTGTTAATGCAGTTATGGAAAGATATGAATTAAAATACGATGCTGCTACTGCAAAGCTTCAGAATGAAACACTTCTTCACTCACGATTTGATGGAGATGAGGTTACAGAGTCATTAAGATATATGGCAAGCAATATCAACCGAGTTATTGACTACTATGTATCACGTAACAGAGTATCAATCCAGAAAGCATATTTAATTGGACATTCAACAACAATCAAGGGTTTTGCAACGCTTCTTTCTAATGAGCTTAATATGCCAATTGAGAAGGTTGAGAGACTTAAGAATATTGCACTGGACAAGAAAGCGTATGTTGAAGAGGCTACTCTTACAAGTTATGTAACTAACTTAGGTGCTGTATTCGATCCTGTTGATTTCGTTCCTAAGAGAATGGCTGATTCGGGGGTTAAGAAAGAGAATACTAAGACTCTTGTTATCGCACTTGCTGGTGCGGTTGTTGTAGCGGCAGCACTTGTGCTTGTTCCTCTCGGAAGAGTGGTTGTGCTTAATGCTGAGATTTCTAAGCTTAATAAAAGTATAGACAAGCTTAGTTCAATTAACCAGGTTGTTAATGATTACTACAGTGCTAAAGACAAGTATAATGATGTACAGGCTTTTGCAGCACTTACAGCTGACAGTGATGATACATTACATAATCTGATTGATTATATGGAAAAGAGTATTCCAAGTGATGTTGTTATCCAGAGTATTAATGTAGCATCAGGCGCTATATCAATAAGTGGTAAGGCTGACAGTAAGGCATCAGTTGCCAAGCTTATACAGCAGCTTCAGGCTAATTCATCTATTCTGAATGTAGATGTTCCTACAATCACAGAGAATAAAGATAATGCAGGTGCAACAGAAGTTACATTCTCATTATCATGCTCATACATTGGTGAAGCAACAACAACACAGAAGAATACAACTAAGTAGGGGGGTTAATCGATGGATAAGTTAAAAGGTATGTTAAAAATATCTGAAAGAGATAAAAAGTTACTGCTTATAGTTGCAGCTGCATTAATTGTAGTCCTTGCTTATTTCTTTGGATATCAGAATCTTTCATCACAGGCAGATACATTATCTACTAAGAAGTCATCATTAGAGGTAACGCAGCGAGACTTGAAAGAAAAGAACAATAATAAAGATAAATACATTTCAGATACAAGTAAGTATGAGAAGGAATACAATACTCTTATAACTAAGTATGATTCTGGAAGTACTCAGCCTAATACAATTAATTATTTTATTAAGACAGAGTCTGTAACAGGAACATGGGTAAGAAGCCTGGCTTTATCGCCAACAACAGTTCTTTACAAGTTCGGACAGGTGTCATCAAGTAATGTTAACGGTTCAAGTTCATATTCTTCTAATCTTGTTGGTTATAAGTCACTTATCAGTATTGCTTATGAAGGTGACTACAGCCAGTGGAAGAATTTTATTAAGTATATCAATACATATGCTAATAAGAGTACTATCGAGTCACTTTCGGCTTCATATAATGAGTCAACAGGTACTGTATCAGGTGCAGCTTCTATTGCACTTTATTCAATAGAGGGTGGCGACCGTAAGTTTACAGAACCATCATTTGATGTACAGACCGGAACAGGTAATATATTTTCGTCAGGCAACTAATTGAAATATTTGGGAGAGGGATATGAGAGTAACAGATAAGAAAAGACAATTGAATAATTCTGGATTTTCATTGGTAGAAGTTCTTGTTGCAATTGTAATTCTGGCAATTATATCTCTACCAGTTCTAAGCACATTTTCTAATGCTGCAAGAATTAATTCCAAGGCAAGAAAAACTGAGAATGCTAATACTGCTATCAACAATATTGTTGAGGAAGCCAAGATAACTACGCTTAGTGACCTCTTAAAAGGTGAGGGTGAGTATACCTACACAGAAGTAAAGAATAATGGTAATCCATATTATATTGTAAAGACTAAAGGCGCAGATTATTATAACGGTGTTAATAACCAGAAGTTCTATATTAAGACAACATTTGATAAGAACAAATATACTGCCAAGACTACGGGAAATGCTAATTCAGCTAACGATATTAATTCATATGGTCTGTCAGTGTATACTGATATTAATTCGAATAATAACTATGTATATCGTGATGACAGTCTTGATAACAGTGCCAGAGAGCATTTCAAATCTCTTGTATATGGCAGTTATGATGAGAAACAGATAACTAAGAAAACTCTTATTAAGATAAGTCTTGAATATCTTAATGATGATAAGAGTGCTCCTACATATGTTCAGAAGATGTCAGTTAAGGTTACATATACATATGGCGGAGGTTCAAGCAGTTATGCTCCATATGAAAGTGAAACAACAATGAGAGATTATACATTCTCAGCCGAACTGGATGAGGATATTAATCCATCTAATAATAGTGGCAAATCAAGATATAATGTTGATAGTGCGTTAGAGAATAATGCCAAGAATCTGTATGTGTTCTATACACCTTTTAACAGCAGCGGTTCGCCAACAGGTACAGAGAATGAACAGTATGCTAAGGATGAGATAGAGATAAGATATGCAATGCCTACTTATTCTGGTGATGGAACTAAAGAGGTTGTATATAAGGATCTTAATGTATATATTCTTCAGCAGGAAAAGGTAGACAGCTCTAATAGCAGGATTGCCGGAGATGGAAATAATAAAGTCAAGCTTGCACGAGTGTATGGAAATTCAACAACACTTGAAGGTGTATCGCTAGCTGATAATAGTTCATTGAAAGATACTGTAAAGGTATACTCTACTATTAAAGGTGGAAATTCAACATGGAATTCCGGAGACACAACCAAGACATCAGATTCATTGTTCAGAATGACTGTTGAGGTATGGGCATGGTCAGAGGGAAAGGAAGACGATTATTATAACGAAAGTAATCGAATTGCCAGAGTAACAACAACAAAGGGAAATTAATTGGCTTAAGAATGGGAGATAGCATATGGGAAAGGGCTTATTTAGAAGAAAAAAGAATAATTCTGGTTCCACAATTGTAATAGTACTTTTAATGACATCTTTTGTGTTGATACTTGCAACATTGATTACTACTACAACAATGGTTAACTTGCGAATGAAGATTGCTGCGAGTCAGTCAACGAAATCATTCTATACAGCTGAGGAAGCTGTCGATGAGATATATGCTGCATTAGGAAAGACTTCAATGCAGTCTTTTAATAAAGCTTATGAAGAACAGTTAACCAAGCTTTTTAGTACGAGTGAAGTTAACGGTACTACAGTTGTAGTTGATAATAAGAAGGCTAATAAGAATCTACGAGAAGGTTATATATCCAATCTTATAGATTCATTTAGCATTACAAGATATAACCCTAAAGAAGTCGTTCCATATGAATGGAATGATACTACTGATGTTAAGGATTCGGAAAATCCTGAAAAGCAGACAGAAAGAGAGAAGTTTGTTGGTAAGCTTAATAGTTATATTGAAGGTGACGAGTCTGCATTAAATGTTAAGTCTATTAAGACATTAGCTATTGAAGTTGCAACAACCGGAATAATTGATAATTCGTCAGCAGGTGGAGCAACACAAGCTAATCTTCCTATATATACAGTTAAATTTACAGATTGTGTAGTTGAGTACAAAGATGACAAATCAGGAAATTATTCTTATATCACATTTGATGGTGCGGTAGGACTTCCTGATATATACGTTGATTTTAAGGATGAAGTTCCAGCGGGAACACTTTTCTTTAGTAATTTCTCATTAATAGGTAATGCCGGTATATCATTTAATGGTGTATCAGGAGTTAATATTAGTGGTAATGCATATGCAGGTGTTGGTGATAACACAAGTTCATCAAATGGATTCTATGTTAACGGTTCTAATATGACATTCAGTGGTAAATACCTTGTATGCGGCGGTAAGCTTAATATTAAGGATGCCAGCAATGTAACATTATCAGGCAATCAGGTATGGGCTGATAATATTGTTGTAGGAAGTTCTGACACAGTAACAATATCATCTCATGTATATGCTAATGATGATACAACTATAGAAGGTAATAATTCTGATGTAACATTTTCTTCATCATATGAAGGTTATGGAACAGGTAATAATAATGATTCGGCTGATAATAACAGTTCAGTTATAATTAATGGAGAAAGTTCTAACATAAAATTCTCCAGTGCATTAAGTAAACTTGTTATTGCCGGTAGAGCATATGTTGCTTACAGGGATTCAAGCGGCAACAAATATGATATATATCCTACAGGTGAGTCGTATTCGGTTAATATTAATCAGGAAATATATCTTATACCTCAAACACTGATAAGAAATGGTTCTAACCCATCTAAGTCAGATGATACTTCGTTCAGTGTTAAGATTACAGAAGATAATTTCTTCGGATATGATTTACTTGCAACCGATACACAGTATGTAAGCAAGGCTGTAAAGAACGAGGAGACAGGTAATATCGAGAAGTATTATTATTACTTCAATTTCAAAGATTCAGACAGCAGAAACAGATATGCTGAACTTATTAATGATAGCGATAAATTTGATGATTATATATCAGGATTTTCATCAGACAGAAAGAGAAAGGCAGTTGCACTGAGAGCAGAAATATTGAAATCAGTTGTTTCAACTAATTCAAAGATTGATCCTCCAACAGCAAAATCTAACAAGATTGTATTTGCTGACTCTTCTGACATTACTAATATGAGATTATATTTTGATACTACACGAAAAGACAGAATTAACAGATACGATGTATTCAGTAAGATTCTTATGCCATTAAGTAAGGAAGATGTACTCAATAGTGGAGAAATGAGTGCATTAACAACGTCTGCTGACAAATATCTTACAACGGCATCAGCTGAGTCTTATCTGAACAGTATGCAGGTAGGAACAGATATTAGTCATGGAATTGAGCTTAATAAATATGTTTCAAAGGATGTATTCTATAATGTTATTAATACAGATGGAAAGAATGGCTTTAATGACTTTACAAAGTATGTAACAGGTGATTCTAATAATGGAGCATTTTTAAAAATTGTTGATGGCAAGGTTGTTGTTGCTATTAATAACACAGTAGGAACAGTTATTATTACCCAGGAGTCAGAATTAAAAATGACAACAGATGGAAATGATATCAGGCTGACTATTCCAAGTACGACAGGTGGAATTATCGTATGCTCTGGTAATGTTGATCTTGAATGTGATTATAATGGAATACTTCTTAGCAATAAAGTTATTAGTGTTGGCAATAATTGCACCGTAAAGAATACATATTTCTCAGATGAAAAAGGTGAAAAATTTAAGAACTTTATTGAGAACAACAGAGAAAGCCTTAAGAAACAGATTCCTGGAACTGAACAGTACAAATATTTCGAGGATATCTTTAGATTCTGGAATGCAAGCAAGGAAGAGAGAGATGATGGCTCGCTTAATGTGGCAGATATGACATATAAGGATATGGTAACATTTAGTCAGTGGAGAAAGTATGAAGAAGAGTAAGATGTTTAGAAATGGAAAACAACTGGATAATAAAGGATTTTCATTACTTGAGTTACTTATTGTTATGGCAATAATAGTTGTTGTTTCTGTAGCGACAACTGTCAGTTTGTCAGTAATATCCAAGGGTAATGCCAAAAAAGTGAATAAGAATCTTTATTCTACACTTAGTTCTCTTAAGACAACAACAATGTCTAAGACAGGTGACTGGTATATGGAGGTAAAAAAGTCAGGAAACCAGTATGAAATCAATACATACAGGGTAACTGAGGTGAAAGATGCAGATGGGAAGGTTACAGGGACAGAAACTACTCTTGAGGAATCTTATAAATGCAGTTCATCAAGGATATCGATTGCTTATAAAACCAATCTGAAATCAGATGATACTGATACTATCAAGATAGATGACAATAATTCTATTAAGATTAGTTTCAGCAGATCAGATGGTTCATGCAACAAAGTAGAGTCTTCCGATGGAACTAATCTGTTGGATAGTACTAAATATGGTAACAAAGGTACATTTGTTATTTCAGTGTCAAAAAACATATATGAATCAACATTGTGGTACAAGACAGGAAGGGTAACGACACAGAATTAATTATTGAAAACTACATGGTATAACGGGAGCAGGAGTTATGAAAGAGGATAACAAGGGTTTTTCATTAGTAGAATTATTGATAGCTATTGCAATATCAGGAATCGTGTTGACAGCACTTGTCCTTCTTATTACACAGTCCGTAAAAAGTTACGGCAGGCAGACAGCTTTGGCACAGATACAAAGTGATGCTGATATCAGTCTGAATCAGATTCAGAAGAATGTAATGGAAGCTAATGAAATTAAAGTTAAAAAGAGTGTTAAGCCAAGTGGTTCATTTGATGTTGAATTATATACAACACGAACTACTGAAGAACAGATAGATGCCTCTGGTAATAAAAAGACAGTTACTTTGAGTGAATGGGGCTATTATTATGATAGCGAAAAGAAAGAACTGTATTATTCAGACGATACCCTGAATCCAGACCAGATGAGTCTTGTGTGTGATAATGTTAGTCATTTTGATGTTATTATTAATGAAGATGGCATCAAATGGGATAATGCAAAGATAACTTCTATAGTTAAGAAACCGCAGATAATAGTAAGTATTACGATCAGCAGAATGGGGCGGGAAAGAACCGTAGTAAGACAATATTCAACAAGAAATACGATTAATTCTGGCGATGGAAGTTTCCAGATTGGAAAATCAATATCAGGTGATGTTGACACAGAAAAGGAGCTCACAATGTTAACTGTTGGAACAGAAATCACACCAGCCCAGAAGAATTGTTACTTTGGTAAACAGTGATAGTAGGAGGTAATTGAGATGAAGATTAATTCTAAGAAGTTCATTAAAAGAAGAATATTACCAGCAATCGCATCTGTTGTTGTATTCTGCCTTGTTGTATTACTTATCGTTGCTACCAGAAAAACAGAGGCCAGTGCTGATAATGATAAGGTAACAATCGGTGTAAAAGAATACACAGTTGATAATCCGATGACAATATTGGAGATTGTACCGGATGATACATATGATGTATTTGGCCCTATGATTGGAAAATATGATACAGCTAATTCAGATAAAGACGTTATTACATGGGATAAGATAATTGAGAATGCTCCAAGTGGAGAGACACAGCTTAGTTCTCTTAAAAGTTATATTTCAGATGTAGCAACACCTTATATCAGGGCCATGAATGATAATATTAGTGCAGCAGGATATCAGGCTTATATACAAATAGGAACTGTTGCAAGAGATTATGGTTGGAATGTATCTGATGATGATTTGAAAAAGATAAAATGTAAATTAACAAAAGATAATTTTAAAGTTGTTTTTTATAAAGGTCAGGAAAAAGTAGCTGATGTTTCGGATATTTTTTCTTATTTAGTATTTGGAACAACTGCTGAAGATGGAGAAACTCCGCAAGGCATTCTTGCACAGGGAAAAGTTCAGGTAAGGGTAAAGAATGCTAAGAATATTACTGTTGATGATATTAATGATGCAGGTTTGGTATTAATTTCATCAACATTTGGAGGATATGTTAAGGAAACATATGACAATATAAAAAAATATACTAACAAAATTAGCGTGACAGGTGCTGGTGTTAAAAATTATGCATGGAGTTCATCTGGAATAGATTTAAAACCAGATGTTGCTATTCAATTGTTATATTGCAATGCAAAAGATGGAAAACCAGTAATATACAATGCAGCAGATAAAGAAACAACATCAAATATTGGTAAGATTGCCAATATAATGAATGGTATAGAAAATGATTATCTGTTAAGAGATTTTATGCGTACTGCAACAAAGAATGGATATTCAGGAAAAAGAGGTTCCATATATGCGTCTGGTAATGATATAAAAATGACTCTTGATGGTAATAATTTGGAGTTTGGTACAATTATGTTTGTAAGAGATTATTATGGACGTGATGGAGGAAATAATGATTATTACTATCCTGTTTATAATACAACTGATGGTGCAATCAGTCAGAACAAGTTGAGAAAAAATTCATTTGTATATAGCGATGGAAATCAGTTGTATCAGAAGTTCACATCTAATATATCGAAAGGTAATGATCATGACTCAAGTGGTCGTTATCTTGGTTCATACTATGATGATGCAAGCAAAAAATTAGGAACTAATGATATAAAAACTTGCGAAGCAATAAGATATATTTTTGGAGCACAGGATCCGGGTAATATATCTAGTTTGAAAGTTTTGGAAGTTGAACCAGCTGGTTATTATAGATTCCTTACTGATACAGCTACAAGAAAAACAGAAACAGAGAATATAATTAAGAAGTGGTTTGGAATTACCTCAGATGATGAGAATGTCGATATTACAGTAGAGCATTGTACTATGAACGGTTTTAATGGTAAGAATGTTGATTTGGCTGCAGAATATGATTTGATTATCATAGGCAGTTATGGTGCTGAAAATCTTGACACTAGTATACTTGGCAATGTATATTCAAGTGGTAATGCTATATCAGGTGGATCTACAGTTGCAAATGCTAAGTTAAATGGCAATGATATGACTGAGAAGATGTATAATAATTTGTATGATTATGCATTAAGAGGAATGCCACTTGTTATAGATGAGGCTCTGTATTTTGGAGATGATATTGCATCAAAAGATACTCAGATTCATAAAAATGTACAGCTTGATGGAATAGTTCAGAAAGTTGTTGATGCAACAGGTACAACAAGAAATATATCATGGTTAAAAGAAGATGGTGATCGAAAAGAACTTGCTAAAAATGTATATTATATTGATCGAGTAAGTCAGATTGAAACGGCAAAAGCTGATATGAGACAATACGTATATAATTCATCAACAAAGTCTGGCAATTCATATTCGATGGATGAGCTTTCGATAGTTGATGGAGAATTTGGGGTTAATTTCGTTGAATCATTACCAGCAGGAAAGTATAGGATAAAGGTATACATTGATATTAATCAGGATGGTATATTTGCCGATGATATATCAGAAGGTGGAAGAGAACTTTGGTATTATGATGAAACAAGTAATAACAGAGATCTTAATGGTAAGTTACGAGGTAAGTATTATGAAAAGAAGAGTGATTCATCAAATATAATTACTACTGTAAAATTACCAGCATCTGCTAAAGGCTATTTCTCATGGAAGGTTGAAATAATTGAAGTCGCTGATAAAAATACAGATTCAGCTTTATGTCCAAAATCAGTTAATACAGGTGCCTTTGCTATAAAGGGTGTGGAATCAACGGTAAGAGTTCTTCAGATATTAGGATCTGGAGGTTCAGGCGCACTTGACTTGAAAGATGACGAAGCATTTAATGAAGCATTCGCCAGTGTTGGTTCTACGACAGGATTGGAACTTCATGTTACGCAGATGACACAGGATGAACTTAATAAAGCGTATAATACATATGCAAGTGATGGTTCTATCAGTAGTAGTAAGTTGATTAATGAAATTGTTCCGGATCTTGAGACATATTCTATGATTGTCATGGGATTTAGTGGTAATTATGGAGCTGAGTCAAAGCTTGCAGATAATATTAACGGTGCAATTAGCCAGTATATTGATGATGGGTATTCTGTAATGTTTACATTTAACACAATGTCTACAGCTTCATATACGTATAAAGATAAAAATGACACACAGAATTTTAGCGAAACAGAATCAGTAAAAGATTATTCATATTTAAGAAAAGATACGGTTGTTTTTTTGCCACGACTTAGTTTGAAAAAACAGTTTACAGATCCATATTTGTTCACGCTTGTAAGAGTTAAAGATGGAGGTAAAAAAGATAATATTGAATATATACCATATAAATTCAATACACTTGTAGACAATGCTTTACTGACTAAATACGGATACAATGGAAGTAATGATTATTTAAAGAATGGTTATATAAAATCATCTACATCAAATATAGAGACAAATAAGGCTACAGAGCTCAATGCTGGTCAGGTAACTTCATATCCTTACGCTATAAATGAAAGTATTGATTATCTTGAAGGTAATTCTATAACTATCGCCAAGACTCATGATCAGTTTTTTGCTCTTAATCTTGAAAAACCATCTGAATTATATGATTCAGAGACAGGAGCAATGAATATTCAGCCAGTTGTTTGGTATACATTTGCTAAGTCTTTTGACAGAAACTTTAGTGGTGTTAATGATGTATCCGGTGAGGCTTCTGATAGACTTAGACGAAATATATATTATTCAGTTACAGATAAAGATGCTATGAATAATTATTATATTTATTCATACGGTAATGTTACATATACAGCAGCTGGACATGATTCAATTAAGAGCGAATCAGAATTACAACTTTTTGTTAATACATTCACTAAAGCGATATTATCAGGAAAACATATTCCAACAGTTACATATACAGATGCTACAATTGATGATACTGTGACTGAATATACATCATATACGAAGAATATATATAAGAAGTTCTTGACTGGTGGGTTACAAATTAAGTTTAAGATAGAGTATCTTTCAAATGTTTATAAAATAAAAGATGCTTATATGTATATAGACTTGAATGGTGATGGAAAATATGATGAAGATGATGATATTGGCTTAGGTTATATTAATGCAACTAAGGGAACAGCAACAAATCCAGGAGGAGTATCATTACAGCAGAATCCAGTTGGCATTACTGCTGGTGTTGAATATACAATTGATGATTTTTGGACGTTGCTGTCTAATAATGATAAGGTTGTAGCTAATATTGCTGCTAAATCAAAGAGTATTGATGATTTAAAACGTGATATGCAAGAAGGAAAACTTAATATAGGAATACGGGCAACATCGGATCAGAAAGAGAATGGAAAGAATATATCAGGATTTTCAATTCTTAATATACATATTAAAGACTTGTTTGATTTAGATTAAATGCTATCTACCCCCTAAAGACTTCCCGATTGATTCGTGATTATACGGATTGGTCGGGAAGTTTTTTATATTAAAATATATTTATAATTTATTATGTAAATATATATTGACATCAGTACTTTATAATGTTAATATATCAACACGAAATAACGCACCGCGAAAAGTGCAGTGGAAAGCAATATATACAGGAATAATATAGATTACATATATTCCAAGTATGATGGTACAAGAGTGGATAAAGATCTGTTATGGATGATTGGGAAGATAACAGAGAATAAGGATATTATAGAATTAAGTGATATGAAGGAGGGAGAGTTGGTTGATATGTGTGAAGCGTGAAAAAAGTTTTACGATGGAGCCAGACAGGAAGGATTTAAGACTGGTAATGAAGATGGCATCAAGTCTGCCACAATAGATAGCATAATATTCATGATAAGATACGGAATACCCAAGAAGGATTTACTTACAAAGTTTACAGAAGAGGAATACAACGAAGCACTATCTAAGATGAAGACTATGTAACAGATGAGACAATCCAATCGAATCAAAGATATATAAGAACGGTTCGATTGGATATTTTTTACAATGTATATATATTTATAATTGCTATTGTATACGAGAATGGAACATAGCTACAGAATTAAAATATAACTAAATTAACAAGAAGAGGAAGTGATATTTATTGTACAGTAGCGTATTGAGTGGTGTTTTACATGGGCTAAAGGCTGAGATTGTGCATGTGGAAGTTGATGTGGGGAATGGACTTCCAAGCTTTGAGATGAGTGGTTTCTTAAGCAATGAAGTGAAGGAGGCAAGGGAGAGAGTAAAGGTTGCTATACGCAACTCAGGTTATGAACTGCCGCCGCAGAGGATTGTTGTTAATATTTCTCCGGCTGATATAAGAAAGAGTGGAACAGGGTTTGACCTGCCTATTGCACTGGCGATTCTTGCGGCGAATGGACTGGTTGATGAGGTTAATCTTGATAAGACGGTTGTTCTTGGTGAATTGAGTCTTGATGGGAGCATTAACGGCGTGAGAGGTGTGCTGCCTTGCGTATGTGCAGCGAAAGAAGAAGGCATTGAGAAGATACTTATACCAGATATTAATGTTAATGAGGGAAAGATTGTTGATTCCATGCATGTAATAGCTGCTGACAGCTTAAGAAATGCAGTCAGATATATTAACGATGGCATTATAGATAATGAAGAAAATGCTACATCAGATAAAAGTATGTTTAACAGATGTGCGGCACTTGATTATGCTGATATCAGGGGACAGCACGCTGCCAAGAGGGCTACTATGATAGCTGTTGCCGGCATGCATAATATTATGTATATGGGACCTCCGGGGAGTGGTAAGACCATGATGGCAAAGCGGATACCAACGATTATGCCGGATATGACATTTGAAGAGAAGCTGGAACTTACTAATATATACAGTGTTGCGGGGCAGCTTGGAGATTGTGGTGGCTTAATGGAAGAAAGACCTTTTCGGGCTCCATATCATAATGTGACAAGAAGTGCATTCTTTGGCGGTGGAATGTACCCAAGACCGGGAGAGATAACGCTTGCCGGGAAAGGGGTGCTGTTTCTTGATGAGATGACTGAATTCAAGCCGGATATACTAGAAGGGTTAAGACAGCCGTTAGAAGACAGGAACATTACTATTGTAAGAATGGGAAGGTCTTATACATATCCAGCAGATTTTATGCTTGTAGGAGCTATGAATCCCTGCAAATGTGGTTATTATCCGGACAGAAACAGGTGTAACTGTTCTGAACAGGAAGTTAAAAGATTTATGGGGAAAATAAGCATGCCACTGTGGGACAGATTTGATATGTGTATTAAGACAGAGGAGATTGGTTATGAGCAGTTAGGGGATAAGAATCATGGTGATACTCTTGATTCTTCATATATGAAGCAGGCAGTTGACAGAGCCAGAGCTGCTCAGATTAAGAGGTTTAATGGCAGGGATATTATGTACAATTCACAGATGGGTGGAAAGGAGATTGAGGAATTCTGTGGACTTGGAAAAGAGGAAGAACAGTTGATAGGACGTATATTTACAAGAAAACATATAACCGCCAGAGGATATCATAAGATATTAAAGACAGCAAGAACAATTGCTGATATTGAGGGAAATGATAAGATTAGCTCAGCTAATATCAGTGAAGCGTTTTATTACCGGGGAATACCGGAGGTTGCAATTCATTAAATGGGAGAGAAGTATTGAGAGAAGATTACTATTGGTATTGGGTGAATAATATTGTTGGGATATCTAATGCAAAGCTTAAGAATCTGTTTGCTGTGTTTGACACACCAGAGGAGATATATAAGGCTTCTGACAGATTATTAGAGAGTGTAAAAGATATAAGGCAGACTGATATTGCAACAATTAAAGAATCACGGAAAGATGATTATATATACAGGCAATATTCTGATATTGAAAGACAGGGGATAAGATTCACATATCCGGGACACATTAATTATCCGGATAAGCTGCTTAATATATATGATTATCCATATATTCTGTATTATAAAGGAAAGCTGCCTGATACAGATAAGCCGTCAGTTGCTATTGTTGGAGCGCGTAACTGTACAGAATATGGCAGGATGGTTGCACAGCATTTTGGAGAGAGCTTTGCAGGAATGGGACTGCAGGTTATAAGCGGGATGGCACTTGGAATAGATGCAGCTGCACAGAAAGGTGCAATTAAGAATGGAGGCTATAGTCTTGCCGTTCTTGGCTGTGGAGTTGATATATGTTATCCGAGGACTAATATTGAATTATATACACATCTGAATGATTGCGGAGGAATCATTTCGGAGTATCCACCGGGTACCGTACCAAGGGCAGGATTATTTCCTATGAGAAACAGGATAATAAGTGCTATGGCTGATGCACTGGTTGTTGTTGAAGCAAGACAGAAAAGCGGTTCACTTATAACGGCGGATCAGGCTTTGGAACAGAACAGGGATGTATATGTTGTCCCCGGACGAATTGGTGATGCATTGTCAGAAGGTTGTCTTAAACTTATAAAAGAAGGGGCTCAGGTTATTACTTCCCCAATGGATATTATGGCCACAAAATCGATTGAACTTTATTATAATAGACGCCAGATTACTGATGATAAAAGAAATAATTTGAATACTAACAGTATATTTGATGATGGTTTTAAAAAATCAGGGCTTGCAAGCCCTAAAAATATGGTGTATAGTCAAATCAATTTGTTTCCAGTCAGTCTGGAGACAATTATTAGTAATTCTGGAATAAGTCTTGTAGAGGCGGAGGGGATTCTGCTTGAATTGGAGTTGGATGGACTTATAGAAGAAGTTTCTAAGAATTATTATATAAGGAAGCATATTTGATATGGAGGGCTATTAATGCATAAGTATTTGGTTATAGTGGAGTCACCTGCCAAGGTTAAGACTATCAGTAAATTCCTTGGGGCGAACTACAAGGTAATGGCATCACAGGGACATGTAAGAGATCTTCCTAAAAGCCAGATGGGTGTAGATATTGAACATGATTATGAACCTAAGTATATTACTATAAGGGGAAAAGGTGATATACTTGCAGCTTTAAGAAAAGAAGCAAAGAAAGCAGATAAAGTATATCTTGCAACCGATCCCGACCGCGAAGGAGAGGCTATTTCATGGCATCTTGCAGCGGCACTTAAGTTAGAGGATAAGGATATATACAGAATAACATTTAACGAGATTACTAAGAATGCCGTTAAAGCTTCTCTCAAGGAAGCAAGAAAGATTGATATGAATCTTGTTGATGCACAGCAGGCAAGAAGAGTACTTGACCGCGTTGTTGGTTATGGAATAAGTCCGCTTTTGTGGGCTAAGATTAAGAGAGGTCTTAGTGCAGGACGTGTCCAGTCTGTTGCTTTGAGAATGATATGTGACAGAGAGAATGAAATAGATGCATTTATTCCAGAAGAATACTGGTCTATGGAGGCAACTCTTAATATTAAGGGTGAGAAGAAACCGCTTGTTGCTAAGTTCTATGGTGATAAGAATGGAAAGATAGACATCAGCAATCAGGAACAGATGCAGAAGATTCTTGATAAGGTTAAGAAGAGTGATTTCGGAATAGAGAGTATTAAGAAGAGCGAGAAGGTTAAGAAGTCACCATTGCCATTTACAACAAGTACACTTCAGCAGGAAGCTGCCAAGACTCTTAATATGTCAACTAAGAGAACTATGAATATTGCACAGCAGCTCTATGAAGGTGTTGATATTAAAGGCAGAGGCACTATAGGTCTTATCACATATTTAAGAACTGATTCTACAAGGGTTGCAGATGAGGCAAAAGTATCATCTAAAGAATACATCGGCGAGAATTATGGGGAGAAGTATCTTCCACAGCAAGTTAGCGCTAAGAAGGATGATAAGAAGATTCAGGATGCGCACGAAGCAATAAGACCAACTGACCTGACACTTTCACCGGCAGTTGTAAAGGAATCTTTACAGAGAGACCAGTTCAGATTATACCAGCTTATCTGGAAGAGATTTGTTGCGAGCCAGATGGCACCGGCTGTATATGAGACAACATCTGTAAGAATTGCAGCAGGAGAATATATATTCACTGTAGCAGCTTCTAAGGTTATGTTTGATGGTTTTATGTCAGTATATAAGAATGAAGATGATGCTGAAGCAACTAATACTCTTGCTAAGGGCTTGGATGAGAATTCAGTGCTTACGCTTGATGATGTTAATGGAATACAGCATTTTACACAGCCACCGGCACATTTTACAGAAGCTTCTTTAGTAAAGGCATTAGAGGAGCAGGGGATTGGACGACCAAGTACTTATGCACCTACAATATCTACAATTATTGCAAGACATTATGTTATCAAAGAGAATAAGAATCTTTATATATCAGAGCTTGGTAATGCAGTTAATAATATAATGCTGACAGCTTTCCCTACTATTGTAGACGTTAAGTTCACAGCTAATATGGAATCATTGCTTGATGGTGTTGCCGAAGGAACTGTTGAGTGGAAAGAGATAATAAGAAACTTCTATCCAGACCTTAAGATAGCTATTGATGAGGCTGAGAAGGAGCTTGAGCATGTTAAGATTGAAGATGAAGTAACTGATGTTATCTGTGACAAATGTGGAAGAAACATGGTTATCAAATATGGTCCACATGGCAAGTTTTTAGGATGCCCTGGTTTTCCAGAGTGTCATAATACTAAGCCTTATCTTGAGAAGATAGGTGTTGCATGTCCTAAGTGTGGTAAGGATGTTATACTTAAGAAGACTAAGAAGGGAAGAATGTTCTACGGATGTGAGGGATATCCTGAATGTGATTTCGTTTCATGGCAGAGACCATCAGATAAAAAGTGTCCTAAGTGCGGCGGTTATATGATAGAGAAGGGTAATAAGCTTGTGTGTGCTGATGAAACATGCGGTTATGTAGAAGCTAAGAATGATAAAGAACAATAGTACATGAAATACATGGAATTGTTGTTTTAGAAGAAGAATGGGAGATTTACAATGAGTGTTCAGCTTCTCGATAAAACGAGAAAAATCAACAAGCTGCTCCACAATAATCATTCAGACAGAGTTGAGTTTAATGATATCTGTGAGGTGTTAAGTGGGATTCTTGAGTCTAATATTATGGTAATAAGCCAGAAGGGTAAGATTCTTGGAGCAGCTGTATATAGTGGCATAGATAAGATAGGAGAATTAATAACTGCTGATGTAGGCGGATTTGTGGATAAAATGCTTAATGAAAGACTTCTTGGTGTATTATCTACTAAAGAGAACGTCAATCTGCTAACACTTGGATTCTCAAGTGGCAATGAACGTAAGTTCAAGGCTCTGATAGCACCTGTAGATATCGCAGGAGAACGTCTTGGTACATTATTCATGTACAAATGTATAGCTGATTATGATATTGATGACATTATTCTCTGCGAGTATGGTGCAACAGTAGTTGGTCTTGAGATGATGAATTCTGTAAGCAACGAGAATGCAGAAGATGAGCGTAATAAGAAAATCGTCAAGTCGGCGATAAAGACATTGTCAGCATCAGAACTTCAGGCAATCAAAGCTGTGTTTGCAGAGCTGGATGGAACAGAAGGGCTTCTTGTTGCAAGCCGTATAGCAGATAATACAGGAATTACACGTTCTGTTATTGTTAATGCGTTAAAGAAGTTCGACAGTGCAGGTGTTATATCGACCAGGTCTTCAGGAATGAAAGGAACTAAGATTAAAGTACTTAATGAAGCTGTGTTTGATGAATTAAGAAAGATAGACAACTGATATTAATGCATTAAATATTGTAATAATATTGAATAAAAAGTACTTGCAATATAATTAATGCTTTGATATAATACGCTTTGTGTGAAAAAACATGCAGGTGGATTTTACGGCTGGTGCCGGTATACGCGCCGGTGGCCGCAAAAGATGAAGCTTGCAAAAGATTAATTAACCAATGGAGGTATTAAAATGAGCGTAATTTCAATGAAACAGTTACTTGAGGCAGGTGTTCATTTCGGACATCAGACAAGAAGATGGAATCCTAAGATGGCTGAGTACATCTACACAGAGAGAAATGGTATCCATATCATTGACTTACAGAAGTCTGTAGGTAAGGTTGACGAGGCTTACAAGGCAATCTCTGATATTGCTGCTGAAGGTGGTACAATCCTTTTCGTAGGTACTAAGAAGCAGGCTCAGGATGCTATCGCTACTGAGGCAGAGCGTTGCGGAATGTTCTATGTTAATGAGAGATGGTTAGGCGGTATGCTTACTAACTTCAAGACAATCCAGAGCAGAATTGCAAAGCTTAAGGAAATCGAGACAATGCAGGAAGATGGAACATTTGATGTTCTTCCTAAGAAGGAAGTTATCAACCTTAAGAAGGAACTTGAGAAGCTTCAGAAGAACCTTGGCGGTATCAAGGAAATGAAGAAGCTCCCAGATGCAATCTTCATCGTTGATCCTAAGAAGGAAAGAATCTGTGTTCAGGAAGCACATGCACTTGGTATCAAGTTAATCGGTATTGCAGATACTAACTGTGATCCAGATGAATTAGATTATGTAATCCCTGGTAATGATGATGCTATCAGAGCTGTTAAGTTAATCGTTGCTAAGATGGCAGATGCAGTTATCGAAGCTAATCAGGGTGAAGAAGCAGCTCCAGCTGTAGAGGAAGAAGTAGCTGAGGAAGCTTAATATTTAAGCAACGACTTAAGTTTATGTATGCTTCAGCCTGCAAGTTCAGGTTGAAGCATTTTTAAAATTATTATTTATTGGAGGATATGATAATGGCAGCAGTTACAGCAGCAATGGTTAAAGAACTTAGAGAGTCTACTGGCGCAGGTATGATGGAGTGTAAGAAGGCTCTTACAGAGACAAATGGTGATATGGAAGCAGCTGTTGATGTTCTTAGAAAGAGCGGAGCAGCTAAGGTTGAGAAGAAGGCAGGAAGAATTGCAGCAGAAGGTATTACAAGAGTTGCATCTGAAGGCAATACAGCAGTTGTAGTAGAAGTTAACTCAGAGACAGATTTCGTAGCTAAGAACGCTACATTCCAGGAATTTGTACAGGCTGTTGCTGACAAGGCACTTAAGGCTTCAGTTGATAAGGCTGGAGATGGCGAAGATGTATGCGCTATCCTTGATATGCAGTCAGAACTTGAAGAGAAGACTCTTACAATCGGTGAGAAGCTTTCTATCAGAAGATTCCAGAAGATTACAGGTGATTGTGTAGCTTCATATATTCACGGTGGCGGAAGAATTGGTGTTCTTGTTGCAGCAGATGGCGCTTCTAATGATGCAATCAAGGAAGCACTTACTAACGTAGCAATGCAGATTGCAGCTATGAACCCACAGTATCTTAGCAGAAACGATATGTCAGCAGATGAACTTGCTAAGTTAAGAGAGATTACAGAGAAGAGTGCATTAAATGATCCAGCTTCTCTTCCAAAGCCAATCTTAAACAAGTTAATTGATAAGGCTATTAACGATAAGGTATGGAGCGATGCTGATATTGCAACATACGAAGAGCATAAGAGCAACATGCAGTACTTATTCAACTTCCTTTCAAAGGAAGCAGCTGCACAGTTAGCAGAGCTTGCATTAGCTGATGAGGCTAATATCGTAGCAGATAAGATTTTCAACGGATTAGTAGAAGGCCGTGTATCTAAGCAGCTTAAGGAAATCTGCCTTATGGATCAGGTTTATGTTAAGGCTGAAGATGGAAAGCAGTCAGTTGCTAAGTATCTTGCAGAAGTTGCTAAGGCTAACGGTGCTTTCACAGTTAAGGGATACGTTCGTTTTGAGACAGGTGAAGGTCTTGAGAAGAAGAACGAAGATTTTGCAGCAGAAGTTGCAGCTCAGTTAAAGTAATATATAATTATAATCAATTATAATATACGGTGAGTATTAACAATCCTCCGGAGTTTGATATTGGACTCTGGAGGATTTTTTGGAATATAACAGAGATTTAAGACTTCTATATTTGACAGTTATATGCTATAATCATCAATATATGACATTATAGGATATCAATTAATAACTGGAGGCACGTATGGATAACATTAAAAGAGTAATACTTAAACTTAGTGGCGAGGCTCTTGCTAAGAAAGAGGGCGGCTACAATGATGAGCTTATAGAGAATATTGCTAATCAGGTTAAGACAATAGTTGATAAAGGAACAGATGTTGGTGTAGTTATTGGTGGTGGTAACTACTGGAGAGGCCGTTCTAATGATAATATCGACAGAACTAAGGCTGACCAGATAGGTATGCTTGCAACAATTATGAACTGCATATATGTTTCAGAGATATTCCGTTCACAGGGACTTAAGACTAATATTCTCACACCATTCGAATGCGGAAGCATGACAAAGCTTTTTTCTAAGGACAGAGCTAATAAGTATTTCGAGAAAGGCATGGTTGTATTCTTTGCAGGTGGAACAGGTCATCCATATTTCTCAACAGATACAGGAATTGTCTTAAGAGCTATTGAGCTTGATGCAGATGCTATTCTTCTTGCAAAGGCAATTGATGGAATATATGACAGTGATCCTAAGATTAACCCGGAGGCTAAGAAGTATGATACAATCTCAATCAACGAAGTTGTTGAGAAGAAGCTTGGAGTTATTGATATGACAGCTTCAGTTATGTGTATGGAGAATAAGATGCCTCTTATGGTATTCGGACTCGAAGAAGAGAACAGCATAGTTAATGCTTTATCAGGAAAGTTTAATGGAACAGTAGTAACTGTTGATTAATATAATATTAATGGAGGATTTTATGGAAAATATTAAAGATATTGAAGGAAGAATGCAGAAGTCAGTTGACAACTTAAAGGAAGAATATGTAACAATAAGAGCCGGAAGAGCTAACCCACATATTCTTGACAGATTAAGAGTTGATTATTATGGAACACCTACACCAATCCAGCAGGTTGCCAATGTTTCTGTACCAGAAGCAAGAATGATTCAGATTCAGCCTTGGGAAGCAAGCCTTATCAAGGACATTGAGAAAGCAATTCTTGTTTCAGATTTAGGACTTACACCTAACAATGATGGTAAGACAATCAGACTTGTGTTCCCTGAATTAACAGAAGACAGAAGAAAAGAACTTGCTAAGGATATCAAGAAGAAGGGCGATAATGCCAAGGTTGCTATCCGTAATATCAGAAGAGATGCCAACGATGCAATAAAGAAAGAGAACAAGGCAGGAGATATCTCTGATGATGAAGCTAAGAATTCAGAGGATGAAATTCAGAAGATTACTGATAAGTATATTGCTATGATTGATAGTGCTATAGATGATAAGACTAAAGAGATACTTACAGTTTAAGAAAATGTCAGGGCTGTTGGATATTTTACAACAGCCTTTTTGTAATTGAATGAATTGCGAGAGGAATCATAGATATGGATACATTTAACGAGAGTCTCGGATTAAAGATTCCGGGGCATGTTGCTGTTATTCTTGATGGTAATGGAAGATGGGCTAAGAAAAGACATCTCCCAAGAACAATGGGACATGTGCAGGGAAGCAAAGTTGTTGAAGATATGCTTTATGTCGTAGATGAGCTTGGTGTAAAGTATTTTACTGTATATGCTTTTTCAACAGAGAACTGGAAACGTTCAACAGAAGAAGTAAGTACTCTTATGGGAATCTTAAGAACTTATCTTAAGGATTGTGTTAAGAAATCCATGAAGAATAATGTGCGATGCAGAGTTATTGGAAGAAAAGATGAACTCAGCCAGGATATTATAGACAGTATCAATAATCTCGAAGAGAAAACCAAGAATAATACAGGGCTTAATTTTACTATAGCCATTAATTATGGTGGAAGAGATGAGATAACAAGAGCGGTAAGAAAGATTGCCGGAAAGGTATCAGAAGGAAGTCTTAAGCCTGAAGATATAGATGAAGATACAATAAGTAACAATCTTGATACATGGGAATTGCCAGATCCAGATTTACTTATAAGAACAAGCGGTGAACAGAGATTGTCTAATTATCTGTGCTGGCAGCTTGCTTATACAGAATTTTATTTCACAGATATTTTCTGGCCTGATTTTGACAGGGAAGAACTTATTAAAGCATTTGAGAAATACAATAAGACGGAAAGAAGATTCGGCGGAGTTAAGGAGGAGTAGATTATGCGTACAAGAATTATGAGCGGAGCTGTGCTCATAGTCATACTTTTCACATGCCTGTATTTCGGAGGCTGGGTTACATTCGGGTTCAGTCTGTTTATTTCACTTGTTGGAATGTATGAGCTTATTAAAGTTAAGAAGCTTGAGAAGACAGGACTGGCAGTTGTAGGATATATAGCGGCAATTACTTATTATTTTATTCTTTTGCTTAATGATCCAGCATATATTTTATTGCTTCTTGTAGCTTCATGCTTACTTATGATGTCAGTTTATGTATTTACATTTCCAAAATATAAGACAGAAGATGTTATGTGGGTATTCTTCAGTATAGTGTATGTTGCTGTAACACTTTCTTATATCTATCAGGTAAGAATGCTGCAGGACGGAATATATATCGTATGGCTTATATTCGTGTCTTCATGGGGCAATGATACATGTGCATATTTCACAGGTGTATTTCTTGGAAAGCATAAGATGACTCCAAAGCTTTCACCTAAGAAGACTTACGAGGGCGCAATAGGTGGAGTTGTCGGTGCGACACTTCTTGGCTTTGGATATGGATTTGCCATAAGCTCTAAGATGTCAGATGTACTTGTACATCCTGTATATACATTTGCAATAGCCAGCTTCATAGGTGCATTCCTGTCTATATTCGGAGACCTGGCTGCATCTGCTATTAAGAGAAATCATGATGTGAAAGACTATGGAAAGTTAATACCGGGACATGGCGGAATTATGGACAGATTCGACAGTGCTATATTCACTGCACCTGTTGTTTATTGGTCAATAGAGGTTATTAACAAAGTCTTTGGAGGTTGATAATGAAGAACGTTTCGATACTTGGTTCAACTGGTTCAATTGGAACACAGACATTAGATGTTATTAGAAGAAATGCTGATATTAACGTAGTTGCACTTGCAGCGGGCACAAGGGTTGCTGACCTTGCAGAACAGGTCCGTGAATTCAAGCCACAGCTTGTATGTATAGGTAAAGAAGAACTTGTTTCAGAGTTAAAGACTCTTATCGGTGATATGGATGTTAAGATTGTAAGTGGTGACGAAGGTCTTATTGAGGCTGCAACAATTGAGAGTGCAGAAATTGTTGTCACAGCGGTTGTAGGTATGATGGGAATTACACCTACAGTTGAAGCTATCAAGGCACATAAGGACATTGCACTTGCTAATAAAGAGACACTTGTGTGTGCTGGTCATATTATTATGAGTCTTGCTAAGGAATGTAATGTTAATATATATCCTGTTGACAGCGAACATTCAGCAATATTCCAGTGCCTTAACGGTGAGAACCGTGGTGAGATAGAGAAGATTCTTCTTACAGCTTCTGGTGGTCCATTCAGAGGAAAGAAAAGAGCTGACCTTGAAAATGTACAGTTAGAGGATGCACTTAAGCATCCTAACTGGGCTATGGGACGCAAGATAACAATAGATTCTTCTACAATGGTTAATAAAGGACTTGAGGTGATGGAGGCACAGTGGCTTTTTGGAGTACCTGCCGAGAAGGTTCAGGTTATAGTCCAGCCACAGAGCATAATCCATTCAATGGTTGAATTCAAGGATGGAGCTGTTATGGCACAGCTTGGAAGTCCTGATATGAGACTTCCTATACAGTATGCTCTTTATTATCCTGAAAGAAGAGAGCTTAACACAGAAAGACTTGATTTCTATGAACTGGCTAAGATTACATTTGAAAAGCCGGATATGGAGACTTTCAAGGGACTTAAGCTTGCTTACGAGGCAGCAGCGCGTGGAGGCAACATCCCGACTGCACTTAATGCAGCTAACGAAGTAGCTGTAGCAAGATTTTTAGACAGAAAGATAAAATATCTGGATATTCCGGATATTATAGAATACGCCATGAATGAAGTTGATTATATCAATAATCCAACAGTAGAGCAGATTCTCTCTACACAGAAGATAGTAACAGACATGATAGAAAGCAGGTGGTAGGAGTTGGTTCTTAATGTTATTCTGGCGATTCTTGTACTTAGTATAATTGTTATTGTCCATGAATTCGGACATTTTATAATAGCTAAGGCTAATGGCATAACTGTAGTTGAATTCTCAATCGGATTCGGACCGAAGCTGATACATTTCAGAAAAGGTGAGACGGAATATTGTATTAAAGCGCTTCCTTTTGGCGGTGCATGTACGATGCTTGGTGATGAGTTTCTTGAGATGAGTGTTATACAGTCAGAAGAAGATGATGACGAAGAACTTACGGATGAAGAGAAGGAAGCTAAGAAAAGAAAGCTTGCTATTGAAAATGGCTATGACATGGAAAAGTCATTTGCAAGCAAATCAGTCTGGGCAAGAATTGCTGTTATAGCAGCAGGTCCGGTATTTAATTTCCTTCTTGCTTTCGTGTGTGCAATAGTTATTGTCGGAAGTCTTGGCTATGATCCATGTGACATTGACGTTGTTAAAGATAATTCGCCAGCCACAGAAGCAGGGCTTCAGGAAGGTGATGTCATAACTAAGGTTAATGGACATAAGGTAACATTTTACAGGGATTTTTATTTCTACAGGGCTTATAATGCAGATAAGACTCTTAACATAACATTTACAAGAGACGGTGAAAAGATGACAACAACTGTTACTCCGCAGCATATTAAGCAGCAGAAGTATCAGGTTGGAATTATGATGAATGAGAATTGTCTCATAAGTTCTGTTACTAAGGATTCTCCGGCTGAAAAGGCTGGACTTAAAGCTAATGATGTTATCAAAGCAGTTGATGGCACTGCAATGGAGAATAGTTCCAATGTGACAGAAGCTATTACATCAAGCGGCGGCAATAAGGTTGTATTCACGGTTGCAAGAGATGGAAAAAATGTTGATGTGACAGTTGAGCCTAAGATGGTTGAAGTTGAAAGTTATGATACAGGCTTTGTTGTATATGGAGACAGAGTAAAGACTTCTCCTATTGGTACGCTTAAGTATTCAGTGGAGGAAGTCGGATACAGTGTCAAGACTGTAATTCAGAGTCTTGGAATGTTATTTACAGGAAAAATTGGATTTAATTCATTGTTAGGACCAGTTGGAACTGTCAGCACAATGAGTGAGATTGTTGAAGAAAGTAAGGCAGATGGTGCATTTTATGTTTTCCTTAATCTTATGAATCTTGCAGCACTTATCAGTGCCAACTTAGGAGTTATGAATCTATTGCCAATTCCGGCACTTGACGGAGGCAGACTTGTATTCCTTATAATAGAGGCATTAAGAGGCAAGCCGGTTAAGAGAGAGCATGAAGGAATTGTTAATTTCATAGGTATGATACTTCTTGTTATACTTATGATTGTTGTATTGCTTAAAGATATAATGGCATTGTTCTAATACAGAAAGGACACAGGGGTTATGTACAGAGATAATACTAAAGTTGTTAAGATAGGAAACCGCATGATTGGCGGTGGCAATCCTATTCTTATACAGTCAATGACTAATACACATACGGAAGATGTTGAGGCTACGGTTGCGCAGATTAAGGCACTTACCAAAGCCGGTTGTGAAATAATCAGATGCACAGTTCCAACTAAAGAAGCTGCACTTGCAATCAAAGAGATAAAGAAGCAGATAGAGATACCTCTTGTTGCTGATATACATTTTGACTACAAGATGGCTATTATGGCAATGGAAAATGGGGCTGACAAGATTAGAATCAATCCGGGCAATATCGGTGGAACAGACAAGATAAAGGCTGTTGTTGATGTTGCAAAGGAAAGAAATATACCAATCAGGGTTGGTGTCAACAGCGGTTCACTTGAGAAAGACCTTATTGAGAAATATGGCGGAGTAACAGCAGAGGGAATCGTTGAGAGCGCACTTGACAAGGTTAAGATTATTGAAGACTTAGGTTATGATAATCTTGTTGTCAGCATCAAATCTTCTGATGTGATGATGTGTGTTAAAGCACATGAGCTTATTGCAAAACAGACTAATCATCCGCTTCATGTTGGAATTACCGAGTCTGGAACAATATTCTCAGGAAGCATTAAGTCATCAATCGGACTTGGACTTATACTTAATCAGGGAATTGGCGACACAATAAGAGTTTCTCTTACAGATGATCCTGTAAGGGAAATTGAGGCTGCGAAACTGATACTCAAGACTCTGGGCTTAAGAAAAGGCGGAATAGAAGTTGTTTCATGCCCTACATGCGGAAGAACAAGAATTAATCTTATAGACCTTGCAGGAAAGGTTGAGAAAATGGTTTCTGGGTATGACCTTGACTTGAAGCTTGCTGTAATGGGCTGTGTAGTTAACGGACCGGGAGAAGCAAAGGAAGCTGATCTTGGAATTGCAGGCGGTGACGGCTGCGGAGTACTTATTAAACATGGAGAGATTATTAAGAAGGTTCCAGAAGAGGAACTTCTTGATACACTCAGGTATGAACTTGATAATTGGAATGAGTGATACATATGTACAGATTTTTTGAAGTGTTTAAGACGCTGAAGCTGCCAGAGGATCTGGCGGTGTATTTTGAGAATGTTGAAGTAACTAAAGTCTCGAAAACATCGACCAATTCTCTGGCACGCGTTTATATAAAGAGTGACAGGGTAATAGAAAAACCAATAATATTCAAGGTTGAGGATGCATTAAAGAAGCAGATATTTCGTATATCTAACATGGATGTGCGGATTATCGACAGATATGTTTTATCAGCACAGTATACGCCGCAGACTGTAATGGATATATATTATGACAGTATCTTAGCAGAGCTGGAGAAATACTGGACACTTGAATATAATCTTTTAAAGAATTCCCAGTGGGAGTTCGAGAAAGAGGATATGCTTGTATTCACGATTGAGGACAGTTTTCTTGCGCATCAGTATGCGGATACACTGACGGATTATTTCAAGAAAATATTCCTGAACAGATTCGGGTTTGAGATAGATGTAGAGTATCAGTATGCTAAGAAGAAGGAAAGCCAGTACGAGAGAGAAAATGCATACAAGATTAATCTTCGTGTCAAAGAAATTGAGAATAATATAAAGGCGGCAGCAGAAGATAATGCCGACGGCAGGGATGATAAGAAGCTTACTTCTGAACAGAAGGCAGCAAAGAAAGCTGAGACAGCAGCCAAGCAGAAGGCGGCTAGAGCAGCATTTTTTGCAAGCGATAACAGAGGCAGGGAAGAGCTTAAGACATACAACAGAAAGCCTGCTAACGAAGATGTTTTATATGGAAGAGATTTTGACAGTGATGTAACACCGATTGAACAGATAGATACGGCAATCGGAGATGTTATTATCTCTGGCATGGTCCGTAATGTTGAAATGCGTGAAATCCGTAACGAAAGAACTATTATTATGTTCAATGTCACAGATTTTACAGACACAATTACAGTAAAGGTATTTGCAAAAAATGAGCAGGTACCGGAGCTTTCAGGTGTTATCAAGAAGGGGAATTTCTTAAAGATTAAGGGTAATGCTACATTTGACAAGTACGACCAGGAAATATCAATTGCCAATGTGTGGGGCATAAGAAAAGGCTCTGATACAAGACAGGTGCGTAATGACCTCGCACTTCATAAGAGAGTTGAGCTGCACTGCCATACTAAGATGAGTGATATGGATGGTGTGTCTTATGTATCTGATATTATCAAACAGGCAATCAGATGGGGACATAAGGCAATTGCAATTACTGACCACGGTGTTGTGCAGGCATTTACAGATGCATTCCATACGATGAGCGACCTCAAAGGCTCTTATGCCAAGAAGGGTGAGAAGCTTGATTTTAAGATAATATACGGAGTCGAGGCTTATCTTGTTGATGATACCAAGCAGATAGTAACGAATCCGAGAGGACAGAGCTTTAACGATACATATGTTGTGTTCGATCTTGAGACAACGGGATTTTCTGCGGAAGTTGACAGAATTATAGAGATAGGTGCAGTCAAGGTGTGCAATGGTGAGATAGTAGACAGATTCTCTACATTTGTTAATCCTGAGATTCCTATCCCATTCAGAATTGAGACGCTTACTCACATTAATGACCAGATGGTTATGAATGCGCCTAAGATAGAAGAGATTCTGCCTAAGTTCCTTGAATTCTGCGAGGGAGCTGTCATGGTTGCACATAATGCGGAATTCGATACGAGCTTCATAATCAATAAGGCAGAGAAGATTGGTATAAATGTGGATACTACCATTATAGACACAGTGCTTCTTGCACAGTTTCTTATGCCTAATCTTCACAATTATAAGCTGGATACGCTTACAAAGCATCTTAATGTTGTACTTGAAAGCCACCACAGGGCGGTTGACGATGCTGCTGCGACTGCAGACATATTTGTCAAGATGATTAAAATGCTTTACGACAGGGATATTCTGGACGTTGATAAGCTTAATGAAGAAGGTAAAATGGATGAGAACGCCATCAAGAAGCTTCACCAGTACCACTGTATAATTCTTGCATCTAATGAGATGGGAAGGATTAATCTGTACAGACTTGTTTCAGCATCACATTTGCAGTACTTTAACAGATTTCCTAAGATACCGAAGAGTCTTGTAAATCAGTATAGGGAAGGTCTTATTATAGGAAGTGCGTGTGAAGCGGGTGAGCTTTTCAGAAGCCTTGTAAATGGACGTTCAGAAGCAGAGATAGCGCGAATAGTTAATTTCTATGACTATCTTGAGATACAGCCAATAGGCAATAACAGATTCATGATTGAGAAGGAAGACTGTTATGTTCAGAATGAGGAGGATTTGCGCAATCTGAACCGCAGAATAGTAGAACTTGGGGACAAATTCGGCAAGCCTGTTGTGGCAACCTGTGATGTGCATTTCTTAAATCCGGAGGATGAAGTGTACCGTAGAATTATCATGGCGGGAAAAGGCTTTGATGATGCGGATAATCAGGCACCGCTGTATCTTCATACTACTGAGGAAATGCTTCATGAGTGCGATTATCTTGGAAGCGACAAGGCATATGAGGTTGTTGTAACTAACACTAATAAAATTATGGATATGTGTGAGGAAATCGAGCCCGTAAGACCGGACAAATGTCCACCATTCATTGAGAACTCTGACCAGATGCTTCGTACAATCTGTGAAAACAGAGCCCACGAAATATATGGTCCAGAGCTTCCGCAGATAGTAACTGAGCGATTAGAGCGAGAACTTAACTCAATTATCTCTAACGGATATTCCGTTATGTACATAATTGCACAGAAGCTTGTATGGAAGTCTAATGATGACGGATACCTTGTTGGCTCAAGAGGTTCGGTTGGTTCTTCATTTGCAGCAACAATGGCCGGTATTACTGAGGTTAATCCATTAAGTCCGCATTATCTGTGCCCAAAATGCTACTATAACGATTTTTACTCTGATGATGTTAAAGCATTTGCCGGAGGCGCAGGCTGCGATATGCCTGATAAGATATGCCCAAAATGCGGAGCAAAGCTTAATAAGATGGGATTTGATATTCCATTCGAGACTTTCCTTGGTTTCAAGGGAAACAAAGAGCCTGATATTGATCTTAACTTCTCCAATGAATACCAGAGTAAGGCTCATGCCTACACAGAGGTTATCTTTGGAAAAGGGCAGACCTTCAAAGCTGGAACTATCGGTACTGTCGCAGAAAAGACTGCGTATGGTTTCGTTATGAAGTACTTTGAGGAGAAGTCAGCAAAGAATGCACTTGAGGGCAAGCCTCCTATTGTTAAGAGAAAATGTGAGATAGAACGAATAGCAGAAGGCTGTATTGATATTAGAAGAACTACAGGACAGCATCCTGGTGGAATTGTTGTACTTCCAATTGGTGAAGAGATTCATTCATTTACACCGGTACAGCACCCTGCAAATGATATGACGACATCTATAGTAACAACACATTTCGATTACCATAGTATTGACCACAACCTGTTAAAACTGGATATCTTAGGACATCTTGATCCTACAATGATACGAATGTTACAGGATTTAACGGGAATTGACCCTCTTGAGATTCCACTAGATTCTAAAGAGGTTATGTCACTGTTCCAGAACACTTCTGCGCTAGGAATCAAGCCTGAGGATATAGGCGGCACAAAGTTAGGAGCACTTGGAATACCAGAATTTGGTACTGACTTTGCTATGCAGATGCTTATGGATACTAAGCCACAGTATTTCTCAGACCTTGTACGTATCGCAGGACTTGCACATGGTACTGATGTATGGCTTGGCAATGCACAGACTCTTATTAAAGAAGGAAAAGCTACTATTTCAACAGCTATATGTACACGAGACGATATTATGATATATCTTATCCAGAAGGGACTTGATTCAGAGGAATCATTTAAGATAATGGAAATGGTCCGAAAGGGTAAGGTCGCATCCGGCAAATGTAAAGAATGGCCGGAGTGGAAGCAGGATATGATTGACCATGGTGTACCGGACTGGTATATATGGTCATGCGAGCGAATCAAGTACATGTTCCCTAAGGCACATGCTGCAGCGTATGTTATGATGGCATGGCGTGTTGCATACTGTAAGGTATTTTATCCGCTTGCATATTACACAGCTTACTTTAGTATAAGAGCCACAGCATTTGACTATGAGAAAATGGCTATGAGCCCTGTAAGGCTTGAACACTACATTGCTGAGTACAAAGCCAAGAAAGCAGAAGGAACAATCTCTAATACAGAAGAAGATGAACTTGGTGTAATGCGTATTGTTCAGGAAATGCATGCAAGAGGCTATGAATTCACACCTATAGACATATATAAGGCAAAGGCAAGAACATTCCAGATAATTGATGGAAAGATTATGCCATCATTCAAGGTTATATCAAAGGTAGGTGAAGTCGCCGGAGAGTCAATAGAGATAGCCGCCAGAGATGGCGAATTCTTATCAAAGGATGACTTACGCCAGCGAGCCAAGATAGGACAGTCAGCGATTGATAAGCTTTCAGAGCTTGGAATACTTGGAGATATGACAGACAGCAACCAGTTGTCACTGTTTGACCTGTAATGGGGGAAACTGTGTTGAGGGCTGATTGAGGCTAGGGCTGAGAAAATGTGTTAAGCGGATGTGTTACGGTGATGTGCTATGGTGATTAGCTAATGTGATGTGCTACAGTGATGTTTACGGGGCATTACTGGGTGTGTTATGGGGCGAAAACCTACTAAAAGCTATTGGATAACAGAATTAGTGGGTGTTTTTATTACAATATTGTTATGGTTTCAGAGCAGAGACCTACTAAAGTATCTAAGTATTGTACTTTGGTAGGTCTTTTTCTTCAGATTTCATATAATGAAGCAACACATTACTTGAAATTGACCTACGCAATAAGTTGTATTAGATGTTTGTGTAGGTTTTTCTTTATAAAAGATCTTGGCTGACAAGAAAATTGACCTACTAGAAATGAATATAAGAATATAATAGTAGGTCTTTGCTTTCTGATTACAGTGTAAATGTGCAGAAAGCCAGTAAACAAGCGGCTTCACAGACATGTCAGTCCCGCTTAAAAGTCAATGATTGAAAAAAATTGAACTTTTTTGAAACTTTTTGAAAAAAGTTGTTGACAATGTGTGTACCTGATGATATTATATACAAGTCGCCGCGGTAAGCGGTAACAAATAAGACTTAAAACACCAGATAAATACTGGGTTTGAGCGATATAGATCTTTGATAACTGAATAGAAAGACAACCTTGAAATTCTTTGAGAATTTTAAAATGATTCATTAATGAATCTTGCGAGTATCGAAAGATACACGAACCTAAACAGTAAGTTTTGGTAAAACTATTTAAGCTAGTTAGTTTATAACTGACGAGGCAAACTTTTTATGAGAGTTTGATCCTGGCTCAGGATGAACGCTGGCGGCGTGCTTAA
>OGFY01000637.1_pt1 | contig 32075 bp, 20 predicted proteins | sample 1570951 | NCBI WGS metagenome assembly OGFY01 (sample SAMEA2581942, study PRJEB24529) | metagenome | biome: Human gut stool | place: China | collected 2011
AAGTATCAACAAAAAAGAAGAAGACATGAAGACAATCATTGCAGAAAAGTTATCATAACTCGTGATAACTTCTCGGGAAAAATACTACCCGCAGGGCTGGAGATTTTTCCCGAAAACAGGAGGCTTGACCTTGCTTTCCCGTCAAATCCCGGAGTTACCTTTGCGCCCAGAACGGAAATGACTGCCTGATGCGGCTCACTGAAAGGCGCGGAAATGGAGGTAAACGGAAGTGGAGGCAGATTGGACAGGAAAACTTCAAAAGAGAAATCCGTGAAAAAAAGAAGTCCACAAAAGAAAAAGGGAGATAGCCGGAAGCGTGAAACCGGGCAAACCACCGTGTGGAAAGTATGGTTTTATATATCCGGCAGGACGTGTCCGGTCGGACATATAAAATCATTCTTTCAAGTTTGCCTGCCGTGGGTGACGGCTTGTTCCATTTATGGAGCGGGCGGTCATGCACGGCTTTCCGCTTCCGGCTCAAATGGACAGCGAAAAAGAAAAATCGTCAGAAATCCGTAAAAGCACCTCTCTGGCATAAGCACAAAAGAAATAGGCCTTGCATCATCAGTCTAAACTTCTGTTTAGGCGTGAGGCAAAGCCCTTTTCTCCGCTTATGCGGTTGTCGGCATACGTTCGTCCAAAATCCCTTTGGGCGATGGTGTGCCGACGGACAGAACCGCTTTTACGGAAAAACTTATATGTGAGGATAAAAAATCAGGAGATTTATTTCTAAATCTCCCGATTAATTTCTATTTTTGCATACGAAGAGTTCTTTGAAGGTTACGCAACGCGCAGAAGGATAATGCAGTAGATAACTAACTAATTCGTAACCTATTACTATCATGAGCAATTAACCTACGCTCATTTCCAATAAATTACACTCTTTTCGTAACTTCGACCTGCAAAATAGAAAACAAATACCAAAATGAAATCAAAGTATTATCAAATTTCCATTCGTTATAAGAATAAGATGCACGACTTTCATGGCTGGGGAGTAGCAGTACAAATTTGATAACCCTCTCAAGAATTACTTATCACAATGCTAAACACTGATTAAAAAAACAGTGTGACGCAAGAGCGTATATCCATCAGTATCAATTTAATTTCTTTTTCATTTTATGAGCAAAAAAAGATGGCTCATAGTACCGCTATGCGTTGTACTATGCAGTCAGGGATTACTTGCCCAGACTCCTGACAGGAAAGTCTTGGGAATTAACGAGATGTTCCGTCTGGCAGACGAGAACAGTCAAAGTATTCAAACGTATAAAACCGGAAAAGAGGCGGCCGACGAAGCTTTAAAGAACGCCAAATCACAACGCTTACCGGATATCGGTGCCTCGCTTTCATTCAGTTACTTAGGAAACGGGTATTTATGGGAGCGTAACTTCAAAAACGGACAGAACATCTCCATGCCTCATTTCGGAAATAATTTTGCATTGGAAGCTCAGCAAGTGATTTATACAGGAGGAGCTATCAATAGCAATATTTCCATGGCAGAACTTGGGCAACAGATGGCTACCTTAGACTGGCAAAAAAACCGCCAGGAAATCCGCTTTCTGTTGACCGGTTATTATCTGGACTTGTACAAACTGAATAACCAACAGCAAGTATTGCAAAAGAACCTTGACCTGACAGAACAGGTGCTTCGGAATATGGAGGCACGCCGTACACAGGGAACGGCTCTGAAAAATGACATCACCCGTTACGAGCTGCAAAAAGAGACCTTGAAACTACAATTGGCAAAGGTGCAGGACGCATGCAGAATTATAAATCACCAATTAGTAACTACTCTCCATCTGCCCGACGGTACAGAAATCATTCCTGACTCAGCCTTGCTGAATGAGGAGGTGAAGACATTGGCTGAAAACGACTGGCAACTGCTGGCCACACAAAGCAACGTAGGTCTACAACAAGCCCGGCTGACCGTAAAAATGAACGAACAGAAGGTGAAACTTGAACGTTCGGAACTTCTTCCTAAAATAGCTCTGGTAGCCGCCGAACATTTGGACGGACCTATCACAATAGAAGTTCCTGTGCTCGACAATAACTTTAATTATTGGTATGTAGGAGTAGGTATCAAATACAATTTCTCTTCTTTGTTCAAGAACAACAAGAAAGTACACCAAGCCAAACTCAATATACGGAAAGCACAAGAAGAATACTCATTATTGCAAGAACAAATAGAAAATGGCGTTCAAGCTAACTACGTCAATTTTCTCACCTCTTTCACGGACCTGCGCACACAAGAGAAAAGCGTAGAGCTAGCCGATCAAAATTATAATATAACCAGCAACCGTTACAAAAACGATCTTGCGTTGCTCACCGATATGCTCGACGCCAGCAATATGAAGCTGAGTGCTGACCTGAATTTGGTCAATGCACGTATCAACGTGATTTACAGTTACTATAAAATGAAATACATAACCCATACCCTTTAAAATAGATTACAATTATGATAACTAGAAAAACCCGGAAGATTATATACAACATTCTGATTCTTTGTTTTCTTATCGGCGGTGTCACCTATGTTTGTTCCCGATTCATCCATCTTGGAAGGATTGAATACACCGACAATGCGCAAGTAAAACAACATATTACTCCGATCAATACCCGTGTGCCGGGATTTATCAAGAAAATATGTTTTGAAGAGTATCAACCGGTGCACAAAGGTGACACTCTCGTCATCATCGAGGATACGGAATTTCGTCTCCGTGTGGCACAAGCAGAAGCGGATCTGGCAAACGCTACAGCCGGACGACAAGCAACCACAATCGGTATTGCTACCACTCAGAATAACCTTAGCGTCAGCGATGCCGGTATCGAAGAGGTACGTGTACAGATGGAAAACGCTAAACGTGAACTGAGCCGTTTTGAGAAACTGTTGAAGGAAGACGCTGTTACCAAGCAACAGTATGACAACATACTTACCGCTTACGAAACAGCCAAAGCACGGTATGAACAAGTATTGCGTGCAAAGCAATCCACCTCTCTTGTAAAAAGTGAGCAAACCCATCGTTTGGGACAGAATGAAGCGGGAGTCCGCCTGGCAGAAGCAGCCTTGGAACTTGCTCGTTTGAATCTTTCCTATACAATTATTGTCGCTCCATGTGATGGCACCACAGGAAGAAAAGAGATGTTGGAAGGACAGTTGGTGCAACCCGGACAGACAATGCTCGATATTGTAGATAGCAGCGACTTGTGGGTGATAGCTAATTACCGTGAGACTCAACTTCCTCATATTATAGAAGGTGCAGACGTCGAAATGACTGCGGATGCAGTGCCGGGAATTACTTTCAAAGGAACGGTCGCATCTATTTCCGATGCTACGGGAGCAGCCTTCTCGATGATTCCTCAAGATAACGCTACCGGCAATTTCGTAAAAGTAGAACAACGGATTCCTGTCCGCATTAGTTTGAAAGGTAACCAACCGGAAGACTTGAAGCGCCTGCGCGCCGGTTTCAATGTAGAATGTGAAGTGAAATATTAAAGTATGGGAGCACCTGTTTTCAACGGCCCTTTCATCATGCCTATGTTCCGCAGTTTTGTGCCACGGAAAACACAACCTTGGATTTATCTGTTTATCGCTGTCGCTTTCCAACTTTCAGGAGGTGTCTATTTAGGAGCATTGAATCAGATGATCGGAAGTATGGCGTTGATGCGTGAGGATTTATTAATGTGTATGTACGCCAACTTGGCAGGTATGGCAATCTACTTCCCGCTGCTGTTTCGCATGAAATTCCGTTTTACCAATAAGACCCTGCTTACATCGGCAGCTTTAGGAGTACTGCTCTGCAATCTGACGGCTCCATATATCACGTTTCTTCCCTTGTTGTGGATGATCTGCTTCATCGAAGGTATGTGTAAGATTCAGGGAACTTTTGAATGTATGTCCAACATTCAGTTGTGGATGACACCAACACGAGATTTCACAGTCTTCTTCCCATGGCTTCATGTTGTCGTACTAGGCAGTATCCAGTTGTCCGATTTAATAACAACTTATTTAATGTATCATTATCATTGGACCTACATGAATCTTTTCATTGCCGGACTGATGTTGGTTGTTTTACTGATACAGACTATCTGTGTGAAACATTTCCGTTTCATGCGCAAGTTTCCACTGTTCGGTATCGATTGGCTGGGAGCAGCCCTATGGGCAGTCTTATGGATAGAGATCGCTTTCCTTTTCAACTACGGAGACTGGTATGACTGGTGGAATAGCCCGGTTATCCGACAGTTATCTGCAGCAATTATCATCACCCTGTTTTTCTGTGTATGGCGGATGATGACCATTCGTCACCCATTTCTGGAGCCTAAAATGTGGACTTATCGCTATTTCTGGCCTTTACTGGGATTAATCACACTGGTAGAAGCCTTTCTGGCAACCGAACACGTATTGGAAGAGATCTTTTATGAAGAAGTGATGAAATACGAAGAATTGGTAAGTGTCCAATTAGCTTGGTTTGCTATTATCGGTATCGTATGCGGTTGCGTATTCTCTTATTGGTGGATGCACATCAAACACTATAATTATGTACGCCTCATCATTGTCGGTTTCTTAGGGCTTATCGGCTATCTGATAGGATTTTATCTGACGTTATCTGCAGATATCCATATTTCACAGCTCTATTTGCCAACAATATGCCGCGGATTTGCTTATGCGGTACTAAGTGCCACTTTCATGGTCTGCCTGGAAGAGATTATGACTTTCCAACATTTCTTTCAGGGGTTGAGTGTATTCAATATGCTACATATGGTAGTGGGCGGTGTATTAGGTGGTGCCGTATATGCACGGGGGCTGGCTTATTACCTTCCGGATAATCTGGCACGCTACGGTTCAGCTATCGATCACGTGTCTTTCAGCAACAATCCGTTTAATCTCGGTCATTACATGGAAGAATTCATCAGCAGAATGATGGAGGTAAGTATCAAACAGATTTATGGATGGGTAGCTTATGCCTGCATTTTCTTGTTTCTATTATTGTTGCTCTATGATTTTCCGGTTCGTCGTTCCTTAAAAAGTATGCCTAGTTGGAGAGAAGTAGCTCTAGAGATTAAAAGTACATTTTGGCGTACGACGCACATATTATCGAAAAAAGACAAGTAAAAGACAAGAGGGCTGGTCTGATATTCTCAGACAGCCCACCTTTGAAACCTACTAATAAAACTTCAAAACATAATTAAACTGTTCACTCCATTGCATTATTCAGGAAGTTCAAAATTTCGCTGTCCGAAGCACGTGGAGCGTTGGTCGTTATAATCTTGCCCGCTTTATCAAAAAGCATAAAACGAGGGATCCCATTTATTTGATATTCCTTACACAGATCAGACTTCATACCATCAGTAGTTATAAACTGCCTCCATTCCGGTTTATCCGCTTTCAGTTTATTCTTCCATTTGGCAACGTTGTCATCCAACGAAATACTGACAAATTCAATATTCGGATTGCCTGCATAATGTTTCACCAACGCTTCCACATGAGGAATCTCAGCACAACACGGGCCACACCATGTAGCCCACACATCGAGATAAACAACTTTCCCTTTTCCTATCACGTCAGAGAACTTAAGAGGTTTATCATTGACATCCTGCAACGCAAAATCAGGTGCTGTAGTTCCCGGCAGAATCTTTATAATCTTATCATATAGAGATTGTAGTTCCTCTACTTTATCCTGATGGGTCGTAGTATTTTTATAGGCCTCGAATGTAGACTCAAGATAGGCATCCGCTCCATTTTCCATATAGGTGGCCATATAGCTGTCGGCCACATAATCAAGAATCGCCTGGTCAGAAACTTTATCCTTCAGAACTATAAAGAACTGTTCTCCCGGCGTCATAACCGAATCTGTATGACAAGACAAATACCACTTGATATACATATTTATCAAACCGGCCTTCGCACTTTCCATTGTGTTATAGTCCAGACTTTCAATGTATTCAACAAAGTCCATATCCATATCTGTCGGTTCATTATTGCTCATCTTTGCCCAAGCAAACCGGAAAGGAATTGCCAACTGCTTCTTTTCCAGTTTCTTCTGCTCGTATGCTATGAACTTCTTATCTTTCGTAGCCTCCAATTGTGTTCTCAATTGATCGGCAGTCGCATCAATAGCCGCTTTATATTCCTTAAATGATTGATACTTGCCGGCTTCCCTGACAGTCCACTTTGTCAAACTTCCGAATTCATGGTCAAATGCCCATAAATACTCGGAACTTTTGGTATCCCCGCTGAAAATTACATCGCAACGGCCATAGATAGAATCGGCACTGGCAGTAAGAATAACATGCTGTTTATCACCATTTTTCAGATAAAGACGGACAAATCCCTGTGCATCTTCCGACGTCAGCCATATCTCGGCTCCTTCGGGGAAATCACGGGTGTAAGAGAAAGTGCCGTCCGCATTCATTTGCAAACTATCTTCAATAACATCAGTATCTGTCTTTATCATGCATTCGGTCATCCCTCCCCGATAGTCCTTTATTTCTCCTGTCAGAATAGCCGGAGCCGGTTTGCATGCTCCCATCATTCCTAAGACCAAAGCTACTGAAGCTAATTTATAAATTTTCAGTTTCATCATTACTGTTATTTATTATGTTATTATTCATATTTATTCTGTTCGATCATCCCATTGCTTACCGTTACTTCCGTTGACGGAATAGCCATTGTATAGATATATTTATTACTTTTCGGGGTAAGGGTATATTCTACAGTTTCATCATCAAATATAGGAGAATGAGCACCGGTAGAGCTCAACTTATAGAATCGACGCGTAATAGTCACATCATCATTCGGGTCGTCGTTAAAGTTGCAACGGCGGATATCATGCCACCGCAAAGTAAACGGAAATTCCCGCATACGCTCTTTCAATATTACATCAATCGCCTCATCCTTGTTAGCAACAGTCAGATTAACGGCGTCAGCCGGTGCTTCACTTGAAATCCGGTAAGGACGGAAATTTGTATTGAGATACGTCAACGCATCACTCCACTGTCCCTGACGAGCCATAGCTTCTGCCTTGATAAGCAGCATTTCCGAGACACAAGGTCCGGAATCGAAATCATCTCCATTATAATAACTGTAACCCGGAGCTTCATCTTCAAAATACTCAACTCCCATCCCCATTATACATAAGGAAATATACTCCTCATAATAAAAATATTTGTAACGCAGGTCATTGTCTGTATCAAAAGCCTCCCGCAATTTGGCACTTGGAATGGCCCATGAATCTGTAAAATGATAACGTCTATAATAAGACTTCTGATTAATTCCCGGTAATAGGCCTGTCATATCAAACGTCGATTCGTCATACCATGTAGTCACAGTACGAAGTTCTCCATTACCGTCTTCAAATTCCTCAACCAGTTCAATATCTGTATTATAATCCGCCAATTCACTATCACAAGCTAAAGCCTTTTCTGCAAAGTCTTTGGCTTTGGCATAATCCCCCATAGTCAGATAGAGTCGGGCGGCAAAACCATTGACGGCTGCGCTATTCTCACGCCAGATTTTACGTTCACCACCTTCTATTAATGGTACGGAAAGAGGCAAAGCCTGTGCCAATTCACTCTCTATGAGGTCATACACATCTTTTAAGGTTCCACGCGAATAATTTTCATTATATTCTATACTGATATTTATAGGAACTCCCAATTCTTTCAGATTGGCTTCGCAATAAGGCACACAGTAGCAATTGACTAGTTCATAATAGTTATAGGCACGTATAAAATGTGCCCGTTGCGCTAAAGTGGCCCGTTGTGCAGAAGTACCTCCCGTTACTTTATCCAGATAAGCCAGCACGGTATTGGCCATAAAAATATTCTTATAAGCACATAACCAAAGAGAATTGGAAGATTGTATTTCCGCTGTATATTTAGGTTGGAAGCAATTCAATTCCAAAGCCGTATAATCAGCCAAAGCAACCATTCCCATCGCAATATCCATCGGCATTTCATAACAATCGCTCATATAACGTTGAGCGGCATTGCAATCCCATATAGCCGAGCGGTCTATGGGTTCCATCCTTGCGGCAAGCAAAGCCTCCAATTGTTCAAAAGTCTCCAGTTCTATCCCGTCACCTTTCTTAGGCTTCTCATCTAGAAAATCATTACAACTGCTTACAATCAACGTAACCAGCAAAGTCAAACCTATCTTATCTATATATTTCATAATCTATCTTGTTTTAGAATTCTTAATATGCAAATTTCACTCCGATGGTGTAGGTCGGTTGTAAACGAAAACCACCATAGGCATATTCCGGATCTTCATCAGTAGCCTTTATGGTAAACAGATCGTTGCCTTGCAAATAACAAGTCAAACGGCTAATTCCCCACTTTCTCAACAATACCTGGGGCAAAGAGTAAGACAATGTCAATTCTTGCATACGCACATGATTAGCACTCTTTACATTATAATCCATATAGGGAGAAATGCTGGAATAATGGGACAAGTTGATAAACTTATTATCCGGCATCGGCATCACAGTCTCATCTTGCAACTGAGTATATTGGCGGTTAGGAATAGTCACCAACGGATCAGCATAATTAAATCCGGTCTGGCGGAACTTATGCCCAAACTTACCGATCATCGTGAATGACAATGCCCATTCCTTATATTCGAAAGAATGACTCATTCCCACAGTCCACGGAGCCACCGTAGTACCCATATATTTCATAGCTTTTCTGCCATCCGTATTTTCCAAGATGTTATCAATCGGAGATGTGCCGCCTTCGTTATCCACATAAATATTGGGAACTTTATAAGTATTTCCTTCATCATCAGTCCGTTCTCTCAACCCGGCATACTGATATGCCCACAAACCATTGATATCATAACCTTCTATTGGAATAGGATCACGCATCTTATCATGACCAACATAACCCAAATAGAGTTTGTCTACCTTGTTTTTATTATATGCCAGCGTTACATTTCCATCCCAATGTACACCTGCGCCAAAGTCCTGGCTACTGCCCAATTCCATTTCAAAGCCACGATTTGTCACTTCTGCCGCGTTCGCTGTAATCTTAGCGTCTACAATATTAAATCCGGGTTTTAGCTGCCCGGAAGCAATAGGGACAGACACATCGGCCATGATGTCTGTTCCTTTCTTGTTATAGACATCTATTTTACCATAGAACTTACCTCCAAACATAGACCAATCGATACCGAAGTTAACCACATGTGTCTGCTCCCAGCTCATTTGCGGATTTCCATAAGAAGAGATACGTGCATATTGTTCCTGTGTAATATCACTGACACCCGCCATCGTAATCAACGGGACCATAGAAGTGGTAGTATTGGCATTACCATTGCATCCATAAGTTATTCTCGGTGTCAAATAATCCAGCCAATGCTGAGATTTCATAAAATCTTCGTGCATCATGTTCCAGCTAAAACCAACCGACCAGAAGGGCGAATAACGATATTTAGGATCATCTGTGATAAAATTGGAAGCATCCGTTCTGAAAGAACCCGAAATCGAATACTTGTCGTCAAAAGTGTAAGCCAGATTTGTAAAAGCCGAAAAGTACCGTTGTAAGCTATATCGGAACATCGACTTTACCGGAATGGAAACTTTTCTTTCATTGAAACAATTCGTCACCACCACTTCCTGGATAGGTCTGGAAGTCAGATAATTATCATCATAGCCATAAATAGGAGCAAAAGTACGGTTATTTATTTTACTCTGGCTCACTTCCACACCTGCTACCGCATTGATTGCATGACGTTCAGCAAAAGTGCGGTTAAAATCCAACTGGTTACGCCAGTTATATGCATCTGTCGCATATTTACCTTCATTCAAAATGCTACCTTTCTCAATGTGTGCCGTAGCTGTCTTCTTCTTTAAATCGAGTGTAGTAAAACGATTCACTACATCGCGTACATAATACGTTTCATCCGTGTATAATTGACGTGAATCTTTTTGCACGTGTTCCAATTGGAATTTAGTACTCACTGACAATCCCTCAAGAATAGTAGCTCTCAATCCTACTTGAAAACGATTGTTCATGGTTTTATTGGACATACTACGCCCATTTACCTCACGAAGCAAATTATAGCTCCAATCGGAATAAGGAAAATCATATTGATTGAGCATATGATTTATACCATCAGCGTATTGCATAATATAGCTCATATCAGTGTAACTGCCATCTTGATTCAATACCATATCGTAAGGTGCAAGCTCTGCAATATCACTGGCCGTTGCACCCGAAGTGTTATTCTTACGATATAAAGCCATAGCAGACACATCCATTTCCAACCACTTCAACAACTTTATATTTCCCCGATAATCGAACTGGAATTTCCGTGAATCAGACCCTTGATAACGGGTAGTATCATAAGCGTAAAGCATGGAAACATAATTGGTCATACGTGCCGTAGCACCAGATAAAGTGACATTATACTGTTGGTAAATAGGACGTTTCAGCAGTTCATCCGAGATTTGCCGCTTATTGTCCAAAGCAGCAAGAGAAGAAAGGCCCGTGTTATATTCGCTTTCGGAGATTTCATTCTTTGAGTACTTATTATACAGTACGGCAGCCTGATTATATCTGTATTGATATGCTCTGGAAAATTCAGGGAATGAAGCCGGTGTGGACGAGGGACTCACCGGATCAGCCAAATATGTGCCGAAAGTCTTCTTCTGATATTCTATACTCTCCGTACTGGACATCATATTGCGCAGGTAATCAATATCCACCTTATTTCCGATGCGCAACTGGGCATCCACTTCCACCGTAAGACCTTTGGCTTTGTTTCCTTTCTTCGTCGTGACTACAATCACGCCATTCGAAGCACGAGCTCCCCAGATAGAAGCAGCGGCAGCATCTTTCAAAATCGAGATATTCGCCACATCATTCGGATTGATGGAGGCAAAACCTGTGGAAATAGGAAAACCATCCACGACGATCAGCGGTTCCGCATCGGACTGCAACGTACCGTTACCACGAATTTTGAAGGAAATCTCTCCATCAGCAGTTGTAGTAGCCTGCACACCCGCCACTTTACCTACCAGACGGTCGGCAATAGTCACCGAAGGTTTCTCCAACGCTTTTTCTTTAATGATGTCGAACGCACCGGTTGCCCGTTCTTTGGAAATCGTCTGATAACCGGTCACCACTACATCTCCCAACATTTTGGATTCCTCTTTCAGCGTGACATTCATCACATTCCCGCTGACGGCAAGCACCTGCTTTGCCATACCGACGTACGAAAAGACCAACGCTTCGTCAAGAGCCGCCTTAATCTCATAACGACCGTTATAATCCGTTATCACTCCTTTCGCATGATTCCCGTTTTCAACATAAACGGCAGCACCAATCAACGGTTCTCCCGCCTCATCCGTAACGATACCGGTTATCTTTTGTTTGGGCAATGCCTGCTTCTCCGTTCTCACTTTCGTTATCAGTACGTAATCATCCTTCAGCACATACTGTAAACCCGCTGCGGGACAAATCACATCCAACGCTTTTTGTAATGTTACCTTCCGCAAATCCAAACTCAAATGCGGTTTGTTCTCCACAATACCAGACTGGAACATCAATGACACTCCACTCTGTTTTTTCACCTGTTCCAAAGCTTCCCTTACCGAAATGTCACGATTGACAATGGTTATCAGCTTTGCATCATCAAAAACATTTGCCACAGAAGGCAATGCAAATGCAAACAACAATACTAAAACGACAACCGGAATCCGGATTTGTTCAGATAGCAGAAAACCTCTTTTCTCATTCTTTTGCATACTATTCTATATTGTATAAGTGAAACATATCTATGTGTATTTTCTTATAAGGAAGCTATTTGTGCAGGCTAACAAAAACAACTCCGTCTTCTCTGTCAAACCGAACATCGGAAACTTGCCGGATAATTTCTAACGAGAAGCCCAAAGGTTTATTGCGAAATACAGTTCCGTCAAAATGTAAATCACGAACTTGCGGATCTTTATATACGATTCTCACTCCGTACCATAGCTCTAACTGTCTCAGAATCTTGCTCAATGGAGTTTCTGTAAAGTCATATTTGCCCGACACCCATGATGTGTAAAGTTCCGTATCCACGCTGGCTATATCAATCACTCCCTTCTCATCATCCACTGTAGCTTGTTCTCCGGGCAGCAACAGTCTCCTGCGCCCGCCACTTTTCACCTCTACTTTTCCTTTCACCAAAGTAGTAATCATACTCTTCTTGCTATATCCGGAAACATTAAAACTGGTACCCAGTACTTCCACTTCTTTATTATCTACTTTCACCACAAAAGAAGTTCCGTCATGTGTCACATCGAAATAGGCCTCTCCTATCAACTCCACACAACGGTCTCCCTTGAAAGTAACAGGATAGCGAAAGACAGAAGAGGAATTTAACGTAACCTGCGTTCCATCGGAAAGAGTCAGCGTAAAGGTACTCCCTTCGGGAACGGTCACTGTATTGTATTGGGGTACTGATACATCATTAGCAGCTACTTTTTGATAGTTAAGAGAGGTATTACTACCGCTGGCTATTGCCAAACCGTTATCAGAAATAGCCTGCACACTGTCCTTATCCAGCACAATCTGTTGACCGGAACTTAAGGTCAATGTTACCTTATTCTTAGGCAGATCGGGAAAAACCTCCGCCAAAGTTACAGACTTCTCCACAACGGGAGTCTCATCGTAGGAATTGAAATAGAATGCACCTAGTATAACAGCAGTAAGCAGACAAGCGGCAATAACCACCCTGTAAAGACGTTGCCGCAAACGATAAGCTTTTCTTTTACGCTCGATGGCTTGCCAGCCTTTAGACGGATCCGCCTGTCGGTACGTTTCCGCACGCATCTCAGCCTTATACAATTTCACATAGTTCGAAAAGAAGCGGTAATTTTCCTCCGAACCATCCACCCACATCCGAAGTTTCCGGTATTCCGCCTCAGTCAATTCGTGTGTCTTGTACTTACTGCATAATTCTATAAATTCTTCTTCTGATAACATATTTATTCATTCTTTTACAACCATGACGTAAAAGACTGTAAAATGGGTGAGGAAAAAGTGAAAAACTTTAGCCTTTAAAGAGAAAAAAGTGAAAATAGAGTAATAAACTTGCAACTTCTCAAATATTTCAACGCATGAGAAAGATGAGTTTTAACGGTATTGACAGATATCCCCAATTCTGCAGCTACTTCTTTATACTTTTTATTATGTACGACAACTTCCATCAATATTCTATATTCCTGTGGAGAAAGCTGCTGCAAATAATGACGCAACCGTGCAAGTTGCTCTTCTGGCACTTCGTCGTCCGGATTTACATCCATAATATAGGCGTGTTCTTCTATCTCCGTAAATACGAAAGACTGATGTTTACGCAGATAATCAATAGAAGCATTACGGATGGAATTAAACAGATATTGCTTCAATTTGCCATTGACTGTACGATAAAGTTTCTTCTCCCAAAAACGCACGAAAAAATCCTGCACAAGATCTTCCGAAACGTCCAAAGAATCCGTAAACTGTACCGAATAAACACAGAGAGGAGTATAGTAGGCATCCACCAATTCTTTAAATGCTTTTTCATCATTTTCCAGTCTGCCTAATATATTGTCGTCTGCTATGAACATACCTTTTTTAATAGTAATGCCCAAAAGTACAAAAAAAAGGCTTACAGCTTAATATTTATTCCGGAAAAAACACACAGACTGAAATATCCTCTCACAAATCCAGCCATTTTGCTATAAAATTAATAGAAATTACCAACAAGAGACTACAATATATAACTTTTATTCCTACATTTGCAGCCAAATGATAACTTATTAATAAAAAATACAGATACTATGGCTAAAATAACCAAAGAAGCCGCTTTGCTCTATCACTCACAGGGCAAACCTGGTAAGATCGAGGTAGTCCCTACCAAACCGTATAGTACACAAACAGATTTAGCACTCGCATACTCTCCCGGCGTGGCAGAACCTTGCCTCGAAATTGAGAAGAACCCACAAGATGCATACAAATATACTGCGAAAGGTAACCTTGTTGCTGTTATTTCTAACGGTACAGCCGTACTCGGACTAGGTGACATAGGCGCATTGAGCGGCAAACCGGTAATGGAAGGTAAAGGCCTGCTCTTCAAAATCTATGCCGGCATTGACGTATTCGATATCGAAGTCAATGAAAAAGACCCGGAGAAATTCATTGCAGCCGTAAAGGCTATCGCTCCCACCTTCGGCGGTATCAACCTCGAAGACATCAAAGCTCCGGAATGCTTTGAAATCGAACGCCGTCTGAAAGAAGAACTGGATATCCCTGTGATGCATGACGACCAGCATGGTACCGCTATCATCTCCAGTGCCGGATTGGTAAACGCCCTGCAAGTAGCCGGAAAGAAAATCGAAGATGTAAAAATCGTTGTGAACGGTGCCGGTGCATCTGCCGTGTCTTGCACTAAACTGTATGTGTCACTGGGTGCACGTCTCGAAAATATTGTCATGGTGGACAGTAAAGGCGTTATCAGCAAAACACGTACTGACCTGAACGAACAGAAGAAATATTTCGCAACTGACCGCACGGACATACATACACTGGCAGAAGCTATCAAAGGTGCAGACGTATTTCTCGGCCTGTCAAAAGGGAACGTATTGAGTCAGGATATGGTACGTAGCATGGCTCCTATGCCTATCGTATTCGCGTTGGCCAACCCGACTCCGGAGATTTCCTACGAAGACGCTATGGCAGCCCGCCCCGATGTATTGATGGCAACCGGACGTTCCGACTATCCGAACCAGATAAATAATGTAATCGGCTTCCCGTATATCTTCCGTGGTGCATTGGACACTCATGCCAAAGCCATCAATGAAGAAATGAAAATTGCGGCCGTACACGCCATCGCCAATCTGGCAAAACAGCCGGTACCCGACGTTGTTAACGCGGCCTACCATGTAAACAACCTTTCCTTCGGTCCGGAATACTTCATCCCGAAACCGGTAGACCCACGCCTCATCACAGAGGTGTCTTGCGCTGTAGCAAAAGCTGCGATGGAAAGTGGAGTAGCCCGCACGGAAATCAAGGACTGGGACGCATACTGTGTACATCTGCGCGAATTAATGGGTTACGAATCCAAACTGACCCGCCAACTATATGATACTGCCCGCCGCAACCCGCAACGTGTCGTATTTGCAGAAGGAATCCACCCCAATATGCTGAAAGCTGCCGTTGAAGCAAAATCGGAAGGTATCTGCCAACCTATCTTATTAGGAAACGATGAGGCTATCGGAAAATTAGCAGAGGAACTGGATCTGAGTCTGGAGGGTATCGAGATTGTAAATCTCCGCCATCCGGACGAGTCGGAACGCCGCGAACGTTATGCCCGTATTTTAGCCGAAAAACGTGCACGCGAAGGCTTTACTTATGAAGAAGCCAACGATAAAATGTTCGAGCGCAACTACTTCGGTATGATGATGGTAGAAACCGGAGACGCCGATGCGTTCATCACCGGACTTTATACAAGATACAGCAACACAATCAAGGTTGCCAAAGAAGTGATCGGCATCCAACCGGGATTTAAACATTTCGGAACCATGCACATACTGAACTCCAAGAAGGGTACTTACTTCCTGGCAGATACATTAATTAACCGTCACCCCGATACCGACACATTGATTGACATTGCCAAACTGTCCGACAAAACAGTCCGCTTCTTCAACCATACTCCGGTAATGGCCATGCTGTCTTACTCAAACTTCGGTGCTGATACAACAGGAAGTCCCGTAAAAGTGCATGAAGCCGTAAACTATATGCAGAAAGAATATCCGGAATTGGCTATCGACGGTGAAATGCAGGTAAACTTCGCCATGAACCGCGAATTGCGTGATACCAAGTATCCGTTCACCCGTCTGAAAGGAAAAGATGTGAATACATTGATTTTCCCGAACCTGAGTTCAGCAAATGCCGGTTACAAACTGCTGCAAGCAATGGATCCGGATACGGAATTTATCGGCCCTATCCAAATGGGATTGAACAAACCGATTCATTTCACCGATTTCGAAAGCTCTGTACGTGATATCGTTAATATTACAGCTGTAGCAGTAATTGACGCTATCGTAGACAAGAAGAAAAAAGAAGGCTAATGAGAAGACCGTTATCCAAATCACAAATAGTTTGCATCAGCCTGCTTTGGTTGGCGCTTTGCTATTTAGTTCTCACAAAAGCCGAACGAATTGATGGGATGACAGTAGTAATGCTTGTCATTTCGGCAGCATTAGTATTCATTCCTGTTTATAAGTCGATAAAAAGGAATAAATAAATATCTTTTTTCCCATTTTTAATGCGATAAAATATCAAATTTGATGTTTTATCGCATTTTTCTTTATAAAATGTTTGCTAGTTTAATTTTTATCTTTACTTTTGCAACCGCATAAGAGAAATAGATAATCGAATTTTAAACAACCAATAAAAGAAAAAAAGATTATGAATGCAGCAAAGGTATTAGACGATCTGAAAAGAAGATTTCCCAATGAACCGGAGTATCATCAGGCAGTAGAAGAAGTACTTTCTACTATTGAGGAAGAATACAACAAACACCCTGAGTTCGATAAAGTAAACTTGATCGAACGTTTGTGTATCCCTGATAGAGTATATCAGTTCCGCGTGACTTGGATGGATGATAAAGGTAACATTCAGACTAACATGGGTTACCGTGTTCAACATAACAACGCGATTGGCCCGTACAAAGGTGGTATCCGTTTCCACTCATCCGTGAATCTTTCTATCTTGAAGTTCCTTGCCTTTGAACAGACATTCAAAAACTCACTGACTACATTGCCTATGGGTGGCGGTAAAGGTGGTTCCGACTTCTCTCCCCGTGGTAAATCAAACGCAGAAGTAATGCGCTTCGTGCAAGCTTTCATGTTGGAATTGTGGCGTCACATCGGTCCTGAAACGGACGTTCCTGCCGGTGATATCGGTGTAGGTGGCCGCGAGGTAGGTTTCATGTTCGGTATGTACAAGAAACTGACTCACGAATTCACTGGAACATTCACAGGTAAAGGCCGCGAATTCGGAGGTTCACTGATTCGTCCGGAAGCGACAGGTTACGGTAACATTTACTTCCTGATGGAAATGCTGAAAACCAAAGGTACTGACTTGAAAGGTAAGACTTGCTTGATTTCCGGTTCCGGTAACGTTGCTCAATACACTGCAGAAAAGGTTCTTGAACTCGGCGGTAAGGTTCTGACTATGTCTGACTCTGACGGTTACGTTTATGATCCGGACGGTATCGACCGTGAGAAACTGGATTACATCATGGAATTGAAGAATCTGTATCGTGGCCGTATCCGTGAATACGCAGAAAAATATGGCTGCAAATATGTAGAAGGTGCTCGTCCTTGGGGTGAGAAAGCAGATATCGCTCTGCCTTCTGCAACTCAGAATGAATTGAATGGTGACGATGCTAAGAAATTGGTTGCTAACGGTGTGATAGCTGTATCCGAAGGTGCTAATATGCCTTCTACTCCGGAAGCTATCCGCGTATTCCAAGAAGCCAAAATCCTTTATGCTCCGGGTAAAGCTGCCAATGCAGGTGGTGTATCAGTATCCGGTCTTGAAATGACTCAGAACTCTATCAAACTGAGCTGGAGCTCTGAAGAAGTAGACGAGAAGTTGAAGAGCATTATGAAGAATATCCATGCAGCTTGCGTTCAATACGGTACTGAAGCTGACGGATACGTAAACTATGTGAAAGGTGCTAACGTAGCCGGATTCATGAAGGTTGCCAAAGCAATGATGGCACAAGGTATCGTATAATCAGCCACAGATATAAATAAGCTATAGTTAAAAACTCCCGCCTTCCGAAAGGAAGAACGGGAGTTTTTTTATCAATAAATAAGATAAAAAGCACAAAAAGAATTGTCGGTATAGCGCAAATAGTTATCTTTGTAATACTCAAGTACATAAAAGAAAGGAACAGATCATGAAAACGTTTGATGTAAATATACACTTAGCTGATTATTATTTTTCTATCCTCAATTCTCTGAGTGATAAAGCAAAGTTGTATTTGGTGAATAAACTAACAGAATCCTTAATAAATAGTGCTGATAAAACTGAAAAAATTAAAGAAGCTGAGAAAGATAATGCTTTCCATAAATTGGCTGGCATATGGGCTAACGATCCGGATATTGACAGAATAGAGAAATCTGTCTTGACAGGGCGAAGAAGTAATAAGACACGTAACCTGATACCATTTGACGAATGACCAAATATTTATTAGACACAAATATTTGTATATTCTTCCTGCAAGGAAAATATAACGTTCCTGCACGTATAAAAGAAATAGGACGAAAAAACTGTTATATTTCAGAAATAACAGTGGGAGAATTATTGTATGGTGCTGTATGTAGTAGCAAAAAAGAAGAACATCTCGCCCAAGTCAACGAATTTGTAAACTTGTTTGTTGTCCTGCCTATTTATCCAATATTACCATTTTTTGCTGAATCTAAAGCAGAATTGCGCAAACAGGGACAGTTAATTGATGATTTTGACATATTAATCGGAGTCACAGCAGTAGCCAATAAAATGACTCTAGTTTCAGAAAACCTAAAGCATCTATCACGTATTCCCAACATTAAGACAGAGAATTGGATAATGAGAAAATGATAACATAGAGTACCACAAGAGTTTCCACCGAATCCCTTTCACATTTTATGCACAAGCAACTTGTACGGCACCCGAATCTCAGTATACATGAGTCCCGGGTGTCGTCACAACTATCTTTGCAATAAAAGGTACGCACTATTACAGTTCACAACCGGAAGGAATACATTGAATAAGAGATAAAACTAATCATCATAGTCATATTCCAAACTAAAGTCATCCACCCAAAGAGTAGCACCTTCCCCTCCAGTGAAATAATCGCCATACTTGCTGGCAGAACATACGACCAGAAGATATTTCGGTTTACGATTAACTGCTCGATATTCCAGTTCTAATTCAAGCTTTTGATATTCACTTACCGTCCTTCCTGTATTAAATTCAGCATAGGCAATCACATGAGAATCATTCTTATCAAACAGTTTCCTTTCAGAATATTTAGTATAAACTCCTACCGGACTATCCCAATCACCTAGTGCTATATATATAGCACAAGTATCAGGCTTACCTTTATAAGAAACAAAACGTTTATAATCAAGCGGGGCATTCTTCTCACTCGGCAAATTATCAATCGGAGCCGTTGTATACTTATAATACGCTTTCAACTTTGTAGGTCTTGCCGTAAACGGTTTACCAAATTCCAACTTTCCATTTGTACCTACCGTTTCTAAGTATTTGCCGACATACAAGTTACCTGCTGCAAACTTTCCGATCCCTACCAAACCTACAAATTTAGAAGACAGTTTTGCAGCCTGTCCTTTTCCATTCCAAGTTTCACTAGTCGGTATAGAATTACTATCCCCCATTTTAGTTGCTCCCTTATTACCTGTATCCCATATCTGCTCACCATTTTCAGCCCATGGATTCCAGACATCGTCAACTTGGTGCCAATTATCCAAAGAACCTCCCGGCAATACTACCGCTTCTCCCGTTGTAAAAGTTAGAATTTCGCCATATTTATCGTTAGCAACTGCACGGCAATTATAAGCGGTAGAAGCTTTCAAATGGGGAACGCGTGCGGTGAAAGTTCCCCCATTTACCGTTATATAAGCCTCATCCACAGTTTTCCATTCTCCTGTTGAGACCTCACTGATTTCAAATCCGAAAACAGCCCCTTTTTTCCCTTGTCCGGACAGCCACACCACATTTGTCCAAGCATCAGCCGAAGACGTAACAACGTCATCACTAGTAGGCGACACATATAAAGTCCAAACCTCCGTTATGTCGTGATAGCTCACAGTGACCGTCTGACCGGACATAAAATCATGCAAAGCTGAGTAATCCGGTGCCATCGTACATCCTTCAGGACCTAGTTTCAGATCCTCTATTTGAATAGTACGCAGGCTAGTAGAAGTGGTCACATAAGCTACCACTAAACGATTTTCAACATCAAATATGGGCTCTCCAATCTGATCATTTACGACAAACCGACGTTCTATCGTCTGTCGGGCAACAATTGTCCATTCATAATTTTGATATAAAGACAGAGTAACCTTTCGAGGCTTTGTCAAATCCAGAACTGAATTAACTGCCAAATCGGTTTTAGCTCCCTCTGTTAGTTCAAGCTTTGTAACTTTCACCTTTTTCAGGTTAACAGTTTCATCCAAATTCAATGTTATCGTATTGGTTTCCGTATTAATAATAGCATTACCGGATTGACCTTCCACAACAATATCTAAAAACTGTAACTTAACGACCGGATAATCTATATCATTCTCTATGCATGATGTAATTAACAACATCATCCCCACCATTAAGCCATTTATATATATTCTTCTCATACGTTTCTAAAATTACATACAAAGAGTAATACCAATGTTGATATTAAACAGATTAATCTTGAAGTTAGCGCCACTGCTCCTCCGCTTACCAGTTTCTCCCAAATTATTCTTCTGCTTCTCTATCCGGTACTTAAATCCGACAACTCCAAATGAGACTTCAGCGCATACATTCTGCATAATAAACACCGCCAAACCCGGATTTATCCCCAAATGAAGTTCATTTAACGTCGTTTCCGTTCGTTTCAAATTATCTCCCGTTCCACGAGAAAAACTAGATGTACCTCTATTATAAGAAAGAGTAGTTTCATTAAATAAACCGAAACGCTTACCGTGATCCAAGCCGACATAAGAACGGTGAAAGACTGCAGCCGAATAGGTATCTTCCGCATAACGCATATCTTTCAAAGAAACATCCAAATCTTCAACTGCAAGGGAAACATTATCCAATTGAGCAATTGTATGGTTATATCCCAACTTCATACCTACTACCAAATTGTCCCGAATTGCATAGCCCCAGAAAGGCTTGACGGAGAAGGTACGGAAGTTACAATCAAAATCTTTCAGAATAGAAAACAATAACCGACTGTCGTCACTATCAAAATTGACATACGAGAAAGTCAAACCTCCAATCCATTTACCTTTCGGAATGAAACGGTAATTTTTGATTCCGCGATCAAAACGTCCGATAGCTCTCGTATGAATAATATCTGTTGAATCCAGCTGTTCTTCGTATTCCTCCTTCAGAAGAAAAACAGTATCACGAACAATAACCCTTTCGACAATTAAAGAATCCCTTCCATCCATCGTACGGAGAGTATCGCGTTGCTGTGCCTGTATACCCGGTATCCCGACCAACAAGCCCAATATACATATATATAATACTTTGTACATTTTCATTTATAAATAAAAGGCAATTCCCAAGCCGATAGAAAACAAATTAATTTTAAAATTAGCGCTACTAGACGACCGTTCACCAACATAGACTTGATCTGTAGTTTGTTTCACCTTACTAAAGTTCAACCCAAGCACACCAATACTAACTTCTACCGCCGTATAGTTATTAATAAAAGCTACAATACCGGGAGCTACACCAATGCTGAAATCTGTAGTTGTAGAATAGGTTCCGGTAACGGAATCACCTCCCTTATTTACTACTTTCGACTGGCTTCCCCCCATTCCCAATTGTGTCTCACTAAAGAGTGCAAAACGTTTGCTACTTCCCAATGTCACATAATTACGGAGGACAGCCATTGCTGAATACGAATGTTTCAACTGATAAAGATCGTCTACGTCAAACTGATTTTCTTCATCCAAATTGATAGACAATCCATCCAACTTTGTTAATGTCCGTCCATAGGCAAAACGCCCTCCGGCAGCCATATTATCTTTAAACGCATAACAGACCATCGGACTGACTTTAAAAGTATACCCATCAGAATTAAATCCATCAAGTACCAAAAACTGATAGTTCTGCTCATTATGTTCCGAATATGAAACTGAGCTACCTACAATCCACTGTCCCTTAGGTATAAAGGTTCCCAATTTAATATCTCTTTTGAAGTCTTGCGCCCGAACACTGAATATGCCTAAAAACACAAGTGACAAGATAAAAGCTATTTTTTTCACGTATTTTATTTTATTCGTAAATCAATTCCAAATCATCCAACCACATCGTACTGCCTGTACTTCCGGTATAATAGTCTCCATACTTGCTAGCTGACGCAACTACAAGAATATACTTAGGTTTAACATCTTTCCGTCTATACTCTAGTTTTATCTTATGTTCAGTCCAGGCATTTACATTACCATCAATAATCAACTCTCCATAAGCTATTATTTTAGAATCGTCTTTACTGAACAATGTTGTCTTATCCTTAGTATGCACTACAATGGGTTTATCCCAATCAGTTAATGCTACATATACAATAGCAGTATCCTGTATACCCTTAGGCGCATCAACCGTTTCGGAATAATCAATAGTGCCTAAAGTCGCACGATACCAGATAGAAAGTTCCGAAGGGCGGGATGCAAATTCACGTCCAAAATCAAGAATACCTTGAGTCCCATCTTCTACACCAACAAATTTTCCGGTAAACAAATTCCCTGCAGCAAACTTCCCAATACCCAAGAAGCTCACAAATTGCGACTTTAATTGAGCGGCACGTTTTCCACCATTCAATCCTACCCTGTCAATATAAGTAGTCACGTTTATATTCATCTTTGAAGAGCCTTTGTTACCACTATCCCAGAACATTGCTTCACCTTCTCCATAAACCCACAAAGGTGAACTTCCTGACCAGTTTTCAAAGCCGCTATTCGGCAATTGCGCAGCTTCTTCCGTTGTAAACGAACAAACCACAGCCGAAGGAGTATTACCGGCCAATGCTTGATACTGATACTCTGTACCGTCTTCCAATCCAGTAAGTTTTGTTGTAAAAGTTACTCCATCTTCCCCTTTTACCGCCTCTACATTAGTCCAATTACTTTCGCCTTTCTTCCGGTAATTAAAGCTCAAGGGTTCCGTTGTCTCATGTATGATTTCTCCTCTCAATTCGGCTCTTGAACTCCATACGTCTCCCACTACTACATCCTTTGTTAGAACAGAAGCGTTAGAAACAACGATTGACAAAATCCCGGTATTGCTCAACCCTTCCGCATCAATCGCACTCAAAGCAAAAGCATAGGAAGTTTCTGCGGTTGTCATCTTTCCAACCAAAGAAGATGTCAATGTCAATGTCAACACCCCAGCTTTTGTAGTCTCATCAAAAGCAGAAACAATCTGCAGTCCATTAGCGGCTAAAGCAGATATTTCATCTTCACCAAGATTAGCCAATTGAAGCGTATTACCCGAAAATCCCCATTCGGTCAGTTTATCACAGGCAAGAGTAGCCTCCGTTAAAGCTGAAGTGACCGCTATTTTAAAAGAGAGTTCACTAGCCGCATTCAAAGCATATATATAAGGTGTACCAAAATCAAAGCCTACTCCTCTAAAAGACGGACGTTGCTTAACCTCCACCTCATCTTCTATCGTCTCCAAAGGAGTCTCGTCCACAGTCACTTGCAAACTAGCACCGCCATCTTCAATATCATCCACAAAATTCAGCTTGAAAGTATAGTGCGTAGCTGATTCTGCCAAAACTTCACCTTCTTTCTCAAATTCTTTTTCATTCTGCAACACTCCGGTAAACTTCCACTTCAACGAACTGTCCCCCTCAGACAACATATAATAACCTATAGCACCGACATTCTCCTGCGTAAAGTCCAATGAACCGAACTTTGTGTATACGGTCATCGTATAATTCTTAAATAATTCGTTCACATTATCACTGAAACTTACTGTAGACAATACATTGGCAATACTGCATTTCACATTCTGCTCCGTCACAGTTCCATTCGTTATCTCGAACGGAACCATCCCTTTATAATAAGTTTTATCAAAAGAAGCAGGGACCGAATCTCCTGCGGTAACCTTAACATTATAGGCTCCTGACTTCAATTGTAGCTCTTCGGGTACTTCAGAAAGTCCTTTATAATAACGAATCAGCCCCTTGCCATTATAAAGGCGAACCTCACAATTCTTTTCCAACTCCGCCTGTTCATCATCGGTCACAGTGCGCGAAGTTACTACTTTAATGGACGAATCCACGTTGACTTTCATACGTAGTATTCCCTCTCCGTCCAAACGTTCTGTTTCCGTACATCCATTTAACAGCACATACGTCAGAAACACCAATATATAGTAAGCGTTCCTCATCCTTATTCTCCTTCCGCTACCGAAATCAATGTTAATGTTTTCTCTACACTATTTCCGGACTGGTCGATAGCCGTAATAATAAATTTGTGAGTAGCCGGACCATAAATGCCAAGTAGTGGCGTGAATTTAGTAATATCAAACTTCAAAGTCGTTTTGCCCAAAACCTGGTCACCTACAGGAAAGCCTAATGATTCCAATCCCGTTCTCAAATCTCCCGGATAGGCCAAATCAAATTCAGAAGCCAGTCCAACTTCCTCCAATAGCTCCGGAGTCAATGTTTCCGAATCAATCTTCACTTTAAGATTCGAGAATCCATTCTCCGCTTCAATGTTTACAACCACCGTAATACCAATCAGATTTCCACCTTCATCTCTCTTGATAGGCACATCCAAACTCTCATCGATATCGAACCCGTTTCCCACAATAGTCGGCGCTTTTCCGCTAGGCGTAGGCGGATTCGGATCTATTATCGTTTCTTCTTCCTCTCTATTTGTAAATCCTTTCTCTATTACTGTACACGTTGCAACAATCACCAGTTTGAGTTTAGTGAATCCTCCCTCAATATAGCCATCATCATTGACATACTTCAAATAGAATTTTATGAGACGATGTTGACCAGGCTTTACATTCTTAATCGGATAAGGCACTTCCCTTGCCACCCCATCAATAGTTCCGGTCATCACCGCTTTCATAATATTATTGCCATCTGCATTCGACTTGAAATATCCATTTCTGGTTTCGTCATACGCAAATGCTAAGGAAGCGTCTCCCACAGTAACAGTGGTTTTCACATCCTCGCCCATCACTTCTTTCAACTTATCATCGTATGTCACAGACACCTTGATATTATTCAACTTACATACCAATGGTTCCAAGTCCTTTACTTTATTAGCCTCAATAGTGAAAGATTCTTCGGCATAATAAAAAGGAACTTCAAACTCTGCCGGTTGCACCTCGTGTGACAAAGCTTGTACTGTATAGCTCCCTACTCTGAGCGTAAATATCTCAGGCAACTCGCTATATTTCCATTCACGTACCAAATTTTGTTCCGCATCGTAAATACGAATCAAATAATTATCCGTATTTACTTCGGACGCACGAGTGATAGGAGTAGAAGAGGAAACCTCAACCGACAAGCCTTTCAAGGAAGCCAGATTCACAGAACCCTCACCCAATTCTACTGTATCATTATCCATCTTCTCACGATCGCAAGCTGTAAAAGAAAGAATTACTGCCAATGCGATAAACAGTATGTATGTTACCTTTTTCATATTTCGTTGTTTTAATATATCAATTTTACATCATCAATTGTCAATACGCTACCGACATGGCGAGAATCGCCATAGCCTGCCCTCCAAGCACCTTTACTTCCTTGAATAGCTAATGTCGCAGGAGAATCCAAACTGCTGGATAAAAAGACAACAGTTATATAAGCAGCTTTTTCTGTTGTCTTAGCTATAGAAACAGTACCTTTCTCATAAGTATCCACAGGATTCGATATAAGCAATTCTCCTCTAGCTATCTCTTTCTTCTCTGCATTATATAACACAGCATAAGCTTTCGCGGATTCATTATTGTATGAATAATATTTATAATAAAACTCAACTGCGGAAGGACGAGAATTAAAGGTATGCCCCAAAGTTTCTTTCTGAGATGCCCGGTCATAAGTACCGATGAACAACGATCCTGCCGTTCTATAGTCTACATCCTCTTGAGCACTTTCTTGACTCAGCCAATTATTAGCCCCATGACCGACTGTCGAAATTTCCATTGCAGACGTTCCTCTATGTGATGCGATTGTTAACGATTGCCCTCCAAATTTATTAAGATGATTATAAGCCGTCCAACCATCGTACGATGTGGGTACTGTACTTGGATACGATGCATAGAACCAAGAAGCAACTCCATCATACGATTGAGTTGTTTTATCATTACGCGAACTCCACCAACTAGTAGCACTCGGATAAAAAGCCCATACTTTTTCTCCACCACTGAGCACAATAGTCTTATACCAAACCTGTTTTCCCGTCCAATCCTCAAAATCACTATTAGGTATTTGTGCAGCGACTTCCGTCGTTATCTCCAACTCATTTTCCGCTTTCACATCTCCCGATACAGCTCTCAACGTATATTTATTAGTATTTAGAGGATCTTCAGGCAATCCCGTTATTTCAATGACATCACCATCTTTTGTTTGAGTAGGTGTCACCCATGTTCCAGTTTCATACTCCGAAGACTTAATATACTCAATAACAATCGGTTGAGTTTTCATATACTCCTTATCTTTCCCTACAACATGTATAGTAGCTTTTGTTGCCCATACATCCCCTTCAGAAGCTTCCAGACCAAATACAGGAGGATTGACTCCAACAGAAACAGATAAAGTACGCACACCGCAAGTCACATAAACCAGGAAGTTATGCGACGTTATAAAAGGTAAAGCTAATGTTACTTGATGTTGAATACCGTCTGTAAGTACACCAGAGACATCTATATCCGTTAAGACTTCCTCCTTTAGATATTGGAACTTAACTCTGGAAATATCTCCATCCAACGTAACAGGAATAGTAATTGCTTGAAGTCCGACATTTACATTATCCACAGTCCCTACTGCAAACTGATTATCCTGCACGTTCACCTTTATGACTTCATCAACAGCATTGACTCTTCCTGCCTTATCAGTCACCACAAGAGAAAAAGAGACTTCACCATCATCACTCAATAAATAGGGTATTACCTCAGCAAAATCCAACGTAGCCATCTTTTCCACATTAGTACTCAATCCCCGCATGGACAAGCCTAATGATTTCAATTTCTCTAATGTTTCTCCGGCGAGATTGACCAAATCTACAGAAGTCGGCCAACCTTGTGCAAGTAAAGAAGGCGACACCGTAGTCAACACACACTTTTTAATCCCATTACGTGCAGTAACAAGCGTAGAAAGAGGAAAAATCGTACTACCCTCTTTCACATCCTGCACCACACCGGATTCATATCCGGAACGAGTAAAAAATGGAGGTTGTATGTTCAATGCTTCATCAGAGACATCTATTTCCACCGGCTTCTCCACAGTAGTTTTGTCAAATGAAATCTTCAATGTAGCGCTCCCCGCATCCACATCCAATTTTATATGATAAAACTCACGAGGCTTGGCCTCATCAATTTCCCCAACTTCCCACTTGGCAGTCTGCCCGTTCTGATTCACGACATCGGCATATATAGTAATAACGCCCGGCTTCACATAAGCCGCACGCACTTCATCTTTAACAAAAGTAATAGAACTTCCGCCATCAGACTGGATGACAGTAGAATAATCAGAAAAGTACTTTTTAAATGCATCTGTGTATTCCACAGACAGTTTCACATTCGTCAAATAGCAGGTGATACTAGCTTCAACAGTCTCATCATCTTCCACCGTAATTTCTTGCGTTCCCTCATAATAAGGAGATTCAAAGCCCTCTTTTTCCGGATTACCGCAATACGCTTTCAATGTATAAGTCCCCACCGGAACAACAGCATATTTAGGAAACTCGCTAAACTTATCCCACGAAGTTTTAACGACATTTCCATCCATCAAAGCAATCGTAAAGTCTCCAACATCAGGTACTAAATCATCTTCCTCTGTATTCTCTTCTCCACTATCACCGACCTCAGCACGTGTAGTAGTAGCGTCAATGACATCCTGACTAGTAGCCAGATTCAAAGCAAGCATACCTGTTGCCATATTGGATCGCTTTTGTTCGCTTTCACAAGCAGACAGTACTATTGCCATCAACAACAATACTCTAAAAACTTTTCTCATATTGGTTTATATCTCTAAATTAGTCCGGAATAAATATATCTATTTCTCCTTGTGACATCTTCTTTTGTACTCTTCCTCTCTAAAACTTTGCGCAAAAGTACAGTTTTCTTTCTTTATAATAAAGTATCCAAAGAAAGATTTATCCCGAAATCTGAAAATGAGAACACAATTTGTTTGCTTGACCTAAAAAAAAGACCATAATTTTAAGCATACAACAAAAGATTTCCGCTTTTTAGATGAAAAACAGAACGTTTCCATCTCATGTTTCAAATAAAAACCTACTTATTCAAACAAAAAGAGATTAAAAATTCATCCAATCCAACATGATCAATTCTAGGAAAAGAAAAATGTACTGCAAATATTTCATAGAAACAATGCACCGATTCATACTAGAAAAGTATTTTTCATCTCTCATAAAAGCAACATAAACATCAGATTACCAAACATTTACATTATGAGAGATCTTTTTTTATTATACATCTCTCATACTTTCGCCCCGCATCTCTCATGCTTTCTCGCTATATCTCTCATGCTTTCGCCTTACACCTCTCATCGTAAGCCGTATTTTGCAAAACAACTAATGGGATTTTATATAAAGACTACCGTTTAATCTCCTGTCTTTCAGCATATAACGTCACATTTTCTACAAGATATCACAACCGTTCCACTACAGTAGATAGTTCTGTGCACTAATGTGAACAGTTCCGTTCACTAGAGTACACAAAACTGTTCACTAGAGTGGAAGGTTATGATGTTGGTAAAATAATCCAAAAACAAAGGCTAAATATGCCAACAACATAAGTAAACTGACATATAAACCACTATTAAATTAGAGGCAGAAAACACGATGAAAAAGGTCTGTGAAACCTACACAACAATCTATATCCCAGTTCCGGGATATCATGAGAGATGAATCGAGAAAGAATGAGAGATGCAGGGTTCTACACTCCTGGCATCAGCACCACCCCAAGTTTCTTCTTTCCATCCATCTTGACCACTATCGGTTTCTCAAAGCGGACATGGCGGAGGAACTTCGTTTCTTCCACAGCCGGTTGCGCATTGAGGAACTCTTGGTTGTAGACACCATCATTCATAAAGGCATTGATCGTGAAGTAACCCACTCCGAACGAGGTAAGATTCTGGAAGAAATGCGTACCCTGGCTGGGATCAACGCGGTAATTAGTCAGTCCCGCCTCCACTATCACACGGGCTGCCGAGATGTGCGGCCACTTCACCGGAATACCCAGCCACGTGTCGCTGCTTCCCCAACGTCCGGGACCGACAAGCACATAGTTCTTCCCCTCGTTCAAGAACTGCTGATTGATCTTTTCTATCTCCCAAGCAATAGCCTGATTATTGGAAGCACTGTAGCCGTCCGTCTTCACATAGACAACATCCTGAATCTCGTTCATAATGCCATGTCCCAGCGAATTATACGAGCGAAGAATCACCTCATCATCCGGTATATCGTTCAAATCCTCATCCAGCATCTCCTTGCTATCCACAATCGGACGGATCTGCAAAAGATAGAAAGTACCCGTCTTATCCTGATCACGACTTAACGTTGCCGCAAACTCAATCTCAACCGGACGACGCATCTCCTGCTCCCCGTATTTCAAGACCAACTGCAAAATACGAGCCAACGGGAAAACATCATGTTGCAGGATATTAGCAAACGTGATCACCTTGCGTCCTCCCGGATACAAGCCATCCCGGATTATCTGGTCGTACGGGTCGTATGTAGAAGCGATATACTGCAAAGCACCGTCATTTTCCGCCTCTTTCACATGAAGTTTCAACAGATTAAAGCCGTCATCGATCGAAAAGTCATGCCCTGCATTCTTCAAGTCCAACGCATAGAAACGGGTCTGAGTCTCTTTCAAAGCTATTTCCATCTCGCTGGTCTGTAACACCTGATTGGGATGATAAGGAGAAAAACGAAGCGTCATACCGCCATCCACAATATATTTTCCCAATCCAAGAGCCAGATTCACCGTTCCTTCCTCCGCCTTTTCATCACCTAGCGGATAATAATTGAGCGAGCGTGCCACACCGGACATGGAAGGATAATAACGTTCTCCGTATTGGTTACCAACGACTTCCTGCAAAATGACAGCCATCTTTTCCTGGTCTATCACGTTCGACGTAGCTTGCATATAAGCCTTGCTGTCACGGAAGTATACCGAAGCATACACTCCCTTGATGGCATCGGAAAGCATACGCAGCATCTCATAGCGGTCGTCCAGATAAGGAATCATATACGTATTGTAAATCCCCGCAAACGGCTGATAATGGGAGTCTTCCAACAGAGAAGAAGAACGGATGGCAATCGGTGACTTCACCACATCAAAGAAAGTAAAGAAGTCTTCCACCAACCGGTCCGGCAACTTCGCTTTCAGGAAATACCTCAGAATCAAATCATCATCCGCATCCGAAAGGGCAATCTGATACAGATTGTTCGTGTCCATAAACTCATCGAACACATCCGTACAAAGCACCACCGTCTTGGGAATGGCTACCCGTGCATTCTCAAACTCATCAAACTCCGGATGACGCTTCACCATGTTATCTATGAAAGCCAGTCCGCGCCCTTTACCTCCGAGCGAACCGTCACCGATACGCGCGAAATTGGAATAACGGTCGAAACGGTCCCGTTTAAAGACGGCAACGACTCCCTGATTCTTCATCTTGCGATATTTCACGATCGCCTCAAAAATGATACGGCGATGGGCGTCCACATCCTGAAGACTGCTCCATGTAATCGGTTTCAAGAACTCCGCCACGGGAAACATAGCCCGCGAATAAAGCCAGCGGGACACATGATTACGGCTAATGTGATATAAGAATGATTCCGCAGGAACGGCAAACAGGATATTCTGCAACTCTTTCAGATTCCGTACACGGGCAATCTCCTCCCCCGTCTCCGGATTACGGAAAACAAAATCACCGAAACCGAAGTTATCGGAAACGATACGGCGCAGGTCGACATCCATCTTCTTGGAATTCTTGTCAATAAAGCTGGCGCCGTATTTTGCCGCATAGGAAGCATTCTCCGACTCGGACGACTGGATAATCAAGGGTACGAACGGATCATTCTTACGTATCTCGGCACACAGCTTGATACCCGCCAGACCGTCTTTCTCTCCCCGCTCCACCTTCGGGAAACGTACATCCGTGATCACCCCCAATATATTATTCTGATACTTACGGTAAATATTCATTGCCTCCTGATACGTACGCGCCAACACGATTTTAGGCCGTCCGCGCATACGAAGCGTACGCTGGTGCGCATTCAGAGCCTCTGTAGAGAACTCCTGACTCTGCTTCAACACGAACTTATACAGATTGGGAAGAATGGAAGAATAGAAGCGAATGCCGTCTTCCACAACAAGTATCAACTGTACTCCTACCTCCTGCACGTCATGCTCCAGATTCATCTTGTCCTCCATCAGCTTAATGATAGAAACCAGCAAATCGGTATTGCCCAGCCAGCAGAAAACGTACTCGAAAGCACTCAGATCCTCATTGATAATCCGTTTGGTAATACCGTGACTGAAAGGAGTCAGAATGACGATAGGAATGTGTTCATATTTCTCCTTGATATGCCGTCCGATGTCGAAACTGTCATTATCTCCCGTACTCGGCATACAAATCACCAGGTCGAATGACATACTTTCCAACTGCGCCAATGCCTCCTCTTCGGTAGACACCTGCGAGAAACGGGGCGGATAACGCAGAGAGAGCGAAGTATATTCATTAAAAATCTTCTCATCGATACGTCCGTCATCTTCGAGCATGAAAGCATCGTACGGATTGGCTATCAGCAGCACGTTGAAAATTCGCCGGGTCATCAAATTGGCGAACTGGGTATCTTTGAAGTAAAGCTGGTTTAATTTATATTTACTAAGCATAGAATTATTCTCCTTTCTTATACCAAATCGTCTTGTTTCAAAATCACATTTTGCAAAGTTAATTCTTTAAATCTCATTTTCCACCATCTTCTTTATAAAGTTTACTTGTTTATCTCTTATTATTTTGTAGTTTTGTACCAATAAGTTTATTCAAAAAGACTTTTTATTTACATGAAAAAAGTAACTTTATTAATGAGTGGAATCATGGTAATGTCATGCGCTCC
>OGFY01000638.1_pt1 | contig 32024 bp, 27 predicted proteins | sample 1570951 | NCBI WGS metagenome assembly OGFY01 (sample SAMEA2581942, study PRJEB24529) | metagenome | biome: Human gut stool | place: China | collected 2011
CGTTGTGCTGTTCGGCGCGCTGCAAATCGCAAAGGGCGGCTCCGGCGCGGCAGCCGCGGCGGGCGCGCTCACCGTGGGCGGACTCACCAAATTCCTGTCCTATGCAAATCAGTACACAAAACCTTTCAACGAAATTTCCGGGGTGGTAACCGAACTTTCGGGCGCGTTCGTGTGCGCGGGCAGAATTTTCGAACTTTTGGACGAAGCGGAAGAAGCGCCCGATTCGTCGCTCGGCGATCTTATCGTAACCGAGGGCAAAGTGCGGCTTGAAAACGTCAGCTTCGCCTACACCGAGGGGCAGAAACTCATCGAAAATCTGTCGCTCACGGCGGAGGGCGGCAAGCGCGTGGCAATCGTAGGCAGAACGGGCAGCGGCAAAACTACGCTCATCAACCTGTTAATGCGTTTTTACGACGTCAACGCGGGGGAAATCACGGTAGACGGCACAAAAATCCGCACCGTCAACCGCAAATCTCTCCGTTCCCGCTACGGCATGGTGTTGCAGGAAACGTTTTTAAAGACGGGCACGGTACGCGAAAATTTAAAAATCGGTCGCGAATCCGCTACCGACGAAGAAATGATCGCCGCGGCGAAAGCCTGCCACGCGCACGGTTTCATTTCGCGCCTGCCGCAGGGCTACGATACGTACATCACCGAAGAAGTGAACCTTTCGGCGGGGCAGAAGCAGCTGCTTTGCATCGCGCGCATCATGCTTTCCCTTCCCGATATGCTCATTCTCGACGAAGCCACGTCTTCGGTGGATACCCGCACGGAACGCCGCATTTCCGATGCGTTCGATAAACTGATGAAAGGCAGAACGTGCTTTATCGTGGCGCACCGTCTTTCCACCATCAAAAACGCCGATATTATCCTCGTGATGGAGCAGGGCAACGTGGTGGAACAGGGCAATCACGAAACGTTGCTTAAAAAGCGCGGCTATTATTACAACCTCTACACCAGCCAGTTCGCCACCCCCGAAAATTAGTTTTTCTTTTGTTGTCTCGGCAAGCTTCCCGCGCATACTCCGCGGTTTATGCGCATATATATAGGCATAAACGGGCAAGGCGGTGGAGTATGCGGCTATTCAACGAAATCGGCGGAAATCTTCTACGCAACGTGGCGCCGAAAGGCAGATGTCTGTTTTTCACGGGCGGCGGCGGATATTTTCAGGGCGTAAAATCGTTCGACGGTTTTTCGCCGAAAACGGTAACGCTGCGTTTTTCCGGCGGCTCGCTGAAAGTTACGGGCGAAAATTTTTCCGTCGGCAAGTTTCAGAGCGGCGATTTCGAGCTTCTCGGCAGAATTTTCTCGATGGAATATTTTACCGCCGCCGCGCCCGCAACGCCCGAAACGATAGTAAACGCCGCCGCGCCCGCAAACAGAGCCGCAACGCCCGAAATAGCGGCGCAAGCGGCAAAGGACGGCGGCAAATGAACGCGGCTCTGCTTTGGCACGGCGAAAAATTCCGGCTTCGCGGCAAAAATGCGGAAATCGCCTTAACGCGCCTGAAAAACGCAAAAATCGACCTGTACAACGTAAAAAAAACCGAAAAAGACGCCGTAACCTTCGAGGTAAAAGGCAAACAGGCGCGAAAAGTTTTTGCAATTTATCCGAAAACGTGGTATAATAAAGCAGAGCGGGGCGGTTACGAAGCGATATCGCTCGGCGAAACGGGCGTCTTTCCGCGGCTGAAAGGCTTGCAGAAACGCGCCGGATTGCTTGCCGGGGCGGCGGCGTTTCTTCTTATTACCGCGTTCGCCGATAATTTCGTGTTCGACGCGGTATACACGGGCGACGGCGCATTGTGCAGGCAGGCGCGGCGAATCGTCCGTGAAAGCGGCGTTACGGCGTTTTCCCGTTTCGACGACGCGCAGGCGGAAGAAATTTCCGCAAAAATTCTTTCGCTCGACGGCGCAAGTTACGCTTCCGTGCAAAAGAAAGGCACGGTGCTGTACGTGGAAGCGCGCCGTTCCCCGTTTTCGGAAGCGGAGCCGATGCCGGGCGACATGACGGCAAAGCACGCGGGCACGTTGCTGTCTCTCACCGTGCTTCGCGGCGAACGGGCGGCGCGGCCGGGCGCGAAAATCGTCGCCGGCACTCCGCTTGTGTACGCCTCGTTGCGTTCGGGCGAGGGCGAAAGCGAAAAATTCACGAAAATCACCGTAAGCGCCCGCGCGGAAATCGCCTGCACGTACGAAGCGGAAACGGAAGCGCAAACGCAGGCGGAGGCGCTTGCCGTCGCAAAGTTCACTCTTGCCGGAACGGAAAAAACCGACGATTTTTTTATCGGAACGGCAAGCGCGGAACAAATCGGAAACGGCAGATACCTCGTAAAAATCGCCTATACGGCAATCGAAACGCTCAATTATTAGTCTTGCAAGAAAATATTCGCCTTGCGAAAAACGCGCCCGCCGCCGCAAAGCGGCGCCGCCCGGAGTAAAAACAAACAAAACGGCGATTTACAACATCGGAGAAAAATCAATCGGAATGAAAAGCGAAAAACGCACAACGGTATATTTCGAAGCTTCCTCGGCGGACAGGCTTTGCGAACTTCTCGGCGCCTACGACGAAAATCTGAAAACGCTTTCGGCGGAGCTCGGCGTCGAAATTTCCGTCGCCGACGGCTTAACTTTGAAAATCAGCGGCGAAAAAGAGAACGTCGTCCTGTGCGAAAAAGCGCTGAAAGCGGCGGCGGGCGCGGCGGAAAAAGGCGAGCGGATCGACGAACGTCAGATTCTGTACTGTATCGAAACGGCAAAATCGGGCGAATCGGAAGAAACCGAAAAACTGTTCGACGGCGTCGTGGCAACCACCGCCACCGGTAAAAAAATCAAGTGCAAAACGCTGGGGCAGAAGCGTTACGCCGAAGCCATCGATAAAAATTCCGTCGTATTCGGCATCGGTCCCGCGGGCACGGGCAAAACGTATCTCGCCGTAGCCAAAGCGGTGGCGGCTTTCAAAGCGAAAAAGGCGGAAAAAATCATTCTCACCCGCCCCGCGGTGGAAGCGGGCGAAAATCTCGGCTTTCTGCCCGGCGATCTGCAGGAAAAAGTCGATCCGTATCTCCGCCCCTTATACGACGCTCTGCAGGAAATGTTCGGCGCCGAACAGTACGAAAAACTGATGGAACGCGGCGTCATCGAAGTGGCTCCGCTTGCGTACATGCGCGGCAGAACCCTATCTTCTGCGTTCATTATTTTAGACGAAGCGCAGAACACCACGCGCGAACAGATGAAAATGTTTTTAACGCGCATGGGCGAGGGCAGCAAAGCGGTGGTAACGGGCGACGCAACGCAGGTAGATCTGCCGCGCGGCAAATCCTGCGGGCTTACCCACGCCGCGAAAATTCTCAAAGACGTAGAAGGCGTGCAGGTGTGCATGCTTTCCGATAAAGACGTGGTGCGCCATCCGCTTGTCATGCGCATCGTAAAGGCTTACGAAAAAGACGAGGAGCGCGAAGAGGCGCTTGCGCGCGAACGCGAAGAAAAAAGACGCTCCGCCTTATCCGCGGCGCGCGGAGAAACTCTGCCCGAAGCGGACGGGCGGCACAAAGGAGAAAACGTGAAATGAATCCTGACGTATCGAAAATGCGGCGTTGGACGAAGCGCGACGTATGGGGCAGCGCGTTGCTGTTCCTTCTCAATTTATTCATTCTGCTTGTCGTCGTGGCAACGCTGCTCATGGGCGGCAGCCTCGGCAACATAAAGCAGACGCTGGAAGAAAATAAGGCAAACTATATCTATATCGCTTTTTGCGTGATGCTGCTCGTATTCATCACGTATTTCTACTTTTTCTTCGAAGAGCGGTCGGTGCTGTACGAGGGCAAGAGCATCATGCTCGTGTTCGTCATTCTCGATTTAAGCTTTATTCTGTGCGTGCTCACGGGCAAATGGCTCAACGTATACGCGCGCCCCGTGGCGCTTTGCGCGCTGCTTACGTTTATTCTTCTCGGCAGGCGCAGCGCCATGTTCATGAATATCGTCAACGCGTTGCTGCTGTTTATTTTCGATAACTTTTCCACGGTAACGCCGTCCGCGCAAAGCATCTATTCGGCGCTGATGATCGCCTTTTCCGGCGGCATGATTGCCATTTTCGCGGCAAACAGACTGCGTACCCGCCTCCGCGTGGTGCTCGTGGGGCTTCTCATCGCGGCGCCGATGGATTTCATCGTGTTCCTGCTTGAAATTTCTTCCATAGCTTCGGGCGGCAGCTCGTTCGAACAGACGGGCGCGGCGCGCAACATCTGGATCAACCTCGGCTACGGCTTCATCGGCGGTATCTCCTCGGCGGTGCTGTTCCTGCTTTTTCTGCCGCTGTTCGAATCCATGTTCTCCGTGCTTACGGTGTTTCGCCTGCGCGAACTCACTTCGCTGGATTCCCCGCTTCTCAAAAAGCTCAAAGAGGAAGCGCCGGGCACTTACAACCACTCCGCCGTGGTATCGCAGCTGGCGGAAGAATGTGCCGTCGCGCTGGGCGAAGACGCGGAACTTGCCCGCGCCGCCGCGCTGTATCACGACGTAGGCAAACTGCACCACCCCGAATATTTCACCGAAAATCAGGGCGAGTACAACCTGCACGACGAGCTCACGCCCGAACTTTCGGCGGACATCATCCGTTCGCACACCACCGACGGGCACGATCTGATTCTTTCCAACCACCTGCCCGAATTTTTCGCGGACGTGGCGTTGCAGCATCACGGCACGCTGGCAATCGGCTATTTTTACGCAAAGGCGCAGAAAATGTACGGCGGCGAAGTAAACAAAGAAGATTTTTCGTATACGGGGCCTAAGCCGCAAAGCAAAATCGCGGCGATCATCATGGTTGCGGACGCGTCGGAAGCCGCCACCCGTTCTCTGCCCAACAAAACGCCGGAGGAAGTGGAAAAGCGCGTGCGCCGGCTCATCGAAGAACGCATGAATCAGGAACAGTTCGCCGAATGCGACATCACCATGGCGGATCTCACGCTGCTCAGGCTCACGCTGGTCAACGCACTCACGGGCGTATATCACAAGCGGGTGGATTATCCGTCCATACACTACGGCAAAAAAGAGGACGATTAAGCGATGAAAGGCAAGAAGTTTATTCTGGAAGCGTTCGGCGAAAACGAAGCGGACGTCATCGACGCGGAAAACGCGGCGAAAATCGAAGAGGCGCTTTCGCGTTTCGTGCAGACGGACGTGCCGTTGAAAATCGAGTGCGAGTTCGTCGGCGAGGAAGAAATCCGTCGCCTCAACGCGGAGATGCGCGGCGTGGATAAAATCACCGACGTGCTTTCTTTTCCGGAACTGGAATCCGTCAAAGGAAAGCCGATTAAAAAAGCGGAACACCCGTTCGAGACGGACGAGGACGGCGCCCTCGTCGTCGGCTCGCTGGCGGTGTGCGTGAAACGCGCGAAAGAGCAGGCGGAAGAATACGGGCATTCGTACTACCGCGAGCTGAATTATCTTATCGTGCACGGCATATTGCACTGCCTCGGCTACGATCATATCGAAGAGGCCGACAAGGCGGAAATGCGCGGCAAGGAAGAAGAAATTTTAGGCGGCATGGGCATTACGCGCGAAGCGTAAGCGGAACACACAAGGAGAGAAATACAGCGGCTATGAGAAGCGGTTACGTAGCGGTGATAGGCAAAGCCAACGCAGGGAAAAGCACGCTCATCAACGTGATGGTGGGGGAGAAAGTATCTATCGTATCCCCGCGCCCGCAAACCACGCGGGACAGAATACTGGGGGTGCTGACGGAAAAGGACAGCCAGATCGTGTTTGTGGATACCCCCGGCATCTATAAGGCGCGCAACGCGCTCACCGACGTCATGATGCGCACCACGGAAGAAAGTTCGAAGGACGTAGACGCGATTTTATTCGTCGTGGACGGGCACGAAAAATTAAGCGAGGAAGATTTTTCGCTGATGCGGAAGTATCGCGCGCAGGCGGAAAAAACCGATACTCCGTTCGTTGTGGCGTATACGAAAACGGACATCATGCCCAAGGAAAAAATTCCCGGCGATCTCGCGCTGTTCGCGGAAAAGCTGGAGGGAACGGACGTATTCCCCGTATCGGCGCGAAAAGGCAGAAACGTGCGCGCGCTGAAAGAATTTCTCGTCGATCTTCTGCCGGAGGGCGGCAAGGTATTCGAAGAGGAAATCGTATCCGACCGCAGCGAAAAATTCATGATAGCGGAAATCATGCGCGAAAAAATCCTGCTGAAATTCGATCAGGAAATTCCGCACGGCATCGCTGTCGTTATCAACACGTTTACGCGCAACGAAAACGGCGTATACGATATCAACCTCGATATCGTGTGCGAAAAGCAGGCGCACAAAGCGATTTTAATCGGCAAACAGGGCAGGGCTATCAAAGAAGTTTCCTCGTTCGCGCGGCAGGATATGGAAAAATTTCTGCAAAGCAAAGTGTTCCTCACCACGTACGTAAAAGTAAAAGAGGACTGGCGCGACCGTCCGAATCTGATGAAAGAATTCGGCTACGAAAAGCCGCAGACGCCTTAAGCGAATAAAATCGCGGCAAACCGCTCATTCTGTGGATAAACGGGAGGGCGGAACAATGAGAAAGGAAAACGGAGAAACAAAGGCGGCGAAGCTCGCGTGGGAGCTGTTCGAAAAAACGGGCGGCGTAAGCTATTACATGCTTTATCGCGAACTGACGGATAAAAATATAAAGCCGTAAGCGCCGTAAAAACGCGGGAAAAAAATGGAAATCAAAACGGACGCGATCGTGCTCCGCGCCGCCGATTATAAGGACGCGGATAAAATTTTAACGCTGTTAACGCCTTCGGCGGGCAAACTCACCGCGGGCATCAAAGGCGTAAAAAAATCGGGCGCGCGCCTCGCGTTCGCCGCGCAGCCGTTCTCTTTCTGCGAATACGTTCTGGCGGAAAAAAACGGCAGAAACACGGTTACGTCCGCTTATCAGCACGACGGATTTTTTCCGCTTCGCACGGATATCACGCGTTATTATGCCGCGTGCGCGGTGGCGGAAATCGCGGACGAGCTTTCGGCGGAGGGCTCGGAAAACGAAGCGCTTTTCATTGCCGCGGCGCAGGCGCTCCGTTCGCTTGCCTACGGCGAAGAAAACGAAACGCCCGCCGAGGCGCTCTGTTCGTTTCTGCTCACCGCCCTTTTCGAAGCGGGGTATATGATAGACCTTGACGGCTGCGGCGCCTGCGGCAACGAAATCGAAAAACGCGCGGGCGCGGAATCCGGCGCGGTTTCGCTTGCGGGCGCGGAAAAATCGGCTTGCTATTTCGATTTTTCGGGCGGCAGATTTCTGTGCGGAAACTGTGGCGCGGCGGCGGGCGGCGCAGGCGGAAATTTGGTGCGCGCAAGCATAAAAACATACGATTTTTTGCGTAAAATCAGCGGAATTTCGTGCGAAAATACGCAAAAAAACGTTGATTCCGGGGCAAAAAATGCAGAAAATACGCTTAAAAACGGCGATTTTTTTGATAAAAACGGGGCAAAAACAAGCAAAAACGACGCGGAATTACGCGCTTTACGCCTGTTAAAAGCCTATTTATCGGGCAAAACGGAGCGGGATTATCCGTGCTTTACGGAATTTTACCGCTTGTATCGCGACGATTTCAAAGGGGATTTTCGCGAATAAAAATACATATTTCAAAGGACATATTTTTCAATGGAGCAACAATTAACGATGAACGAAACGGAACCCGCCGCGGAAAAAAGCGGCAAAGGCGCAGATACGGCTAAGCCTGTTACGCGGGCGACGAAAGCAAAACGGCAGAAAGAAATTCTGCGCGCATTGCTGGAAAAAAAGCCGTATAAGTGGAACGAACTTTTAGAGGAAGCCGTGAAAGAATACACGGCGAAATACCCCGAAGAAAACGCGGATATTCCCGATATCAAAGGCAAATTCGGCTCGAATTTCTCGTTGATGGAAGACGCCGGCGAAGTGCTTTTCGATAAAGCCACAAATATGTGTTCGCTGAAAATCGAAGAGCCGAAAAAGCGCGGCAGAAAACCCGCTGCCGGCAAAGCCGAAAAAACGTCGGAAGCGGTGCAGGAAAAGGAAGAGGAAAAACGTACGGCGATAGAAGAATCGTTGAAAAAAGCAGTGGAAAAAGCCGTGGCGAAAGCGGAAGCGTCGGGCAGAAAACGCACGAAAAAGTCCGCCGCCGAAACGGCTAAAATGCAGGCGGCGGAACCGACTTCGGGGGCAAAGTCCGAAGCAAAATCCGAAACAAAATCCGAAGCAAAAGCGGAGGAAAAACCGCAGCCGAAAAAACGGGGCAGAAAACCCGCGGCAAAAGCCGCCGAACCCGTGCCCGCCCCTGCGGATTCGCTTGCACCCGCACCCGTAACGGAAGAAAAGCCGGCAGAAAAACCCGCGGGAAAAGAGATGGAAAAAGCGACGGAAAAAACAATGAAAAACGCGCCGGAAAAAGCGGCGGAAAAACCCGTTGCAGCCGCCTCTGCCCCCGTGAAAGCGGCGGAAAAGAAAGAGGAAAAATCCCCCGCAAAAGCGGAAAAAACACCTGCGAAAAAGGACGCGTTTAAAGATTTGTGGCTGACCGATTTCGTATTCCTCGGCAATGCTTCGAGCGCGAAAAAAGAAGAAAAAGCCGCGTCGAAAGCGGAAGCCGCCCCGGCAGCGAAAGCGGAAGAAAAATCGGAACCGAAAGAAGAGTCGGCAGCCGAAAAGAAGCTTACGGAAGAAAAATCTGCGGAAAAGCCCGCCGAAGCGAAAGAGGCGGTAAAGCCGTTGCAAGCCGCGCAGACTTCGCCGAAAAGCGCGGCGCAGAATACGCAGAATATGCAGAATACGCAAAACGCGCAGAATGTGCAGAGCACGCAGAAAGAGCGGACTTCTGCGGGGACGCGCACGGCGCAGCCGCGCGAAACATCTTCCCGTACGGCGCAGCCGCAAACGCGCGCCGCGGCTCGTACGGCATCGTCCCGCGAAACTTCTTCCCGCATAGCGCAAAGCGCCGTTTCTCCCCGCACGGCGGACGAGAAACTGAAAGAGGAATTTCTGAAGAGATTGCGCGCGCTTTCGGGCGAATATTTCGAGTATTATTCGGTGTATCTGTTGGAGCGGTATTCGCTGAAAAGCGGCAGACGGCTGGAAGGACTTCGCATTTCGGGCGGCAAAAACGACGGCGGAATAGACGGCGAAATAGAGCTGACGGACAGATTCGGCTTCCGCGAAACCATCTACATACAGGCGAAGAACTGGGACCCGACGAAGGGACTTGCCGAAAAGTGGATGATAGGGGAAACGCTGGTGCAGCAGTTTGTGGGCGCGGCGACGTGCCGCCAGATGCGGGACGGCAAGCGGAATTGCCGCGGTATTTTCGTAACGACTTCCACGTTTACGAAGGACGCGAAAGACGCCCTGGAAGTGCTGGGCGAAAAGTTTATCGGCTACGACGGCAACGACGTTTTCGAAACGGCGAAAGAGTGCGGATTCGGGCTGATTAAGGTGAACGGCGTGTGGCAGCTTGACGAGAAGCTGCTTGCCGGCGACAAAGCGTTTTTTAATCTGATATAAAAGAGTTAGAGAAAATTAAAAAGCCCGCGGGGACGAAAAGTTCGTCTCCGCGGGTAAGTTTTACTAAAAATTGATTTAGCCGAATTTAGTTATTTTTTTGTGTATTTCTACCATTCTTCGATTTCATTTTTACTATTATAGTGCCAAAAATTGCCGCTTGTAGCGGGTTTTGTTTCACTATAATAATAACGAGTTGCATTTGTTAAATCTTCATTATACGAATAAATGGTTATTTTATCCCATTTGTTTTTGTCGCCTTTATAATATATTTTTTTGAGTCCGCTGCAATTATAGAACGCACAATCAATAGGCTAAGGGATTTTTCTTTCTTTTTAGATAGTGGCGCGGCTTTCATTGTCACGCCACTTCTATAATTTTTGTTTTGTCTGTTTTTACAGGCTCGTTGTCGGCGTTCGGGATACTTACTGTTCCAACGCAGTTATAGACTATCTTCACTCTCTGCGTTTTTACACCGTCAATTTTTTCGGCTTCATAAACGATTATCTTTATATGATAGATTAGTATCGTAATATTTGTACGCTTCAAAAACCACTATAATATGTTTTGAAATATCATTTATTCTATCAACTAAATTTGCTGTTGTATATACTGCTCCTTGTGTTTTTTGATTTGAAATGTCATACAAATCGAAAGAGTCATATCCCGTCATCTTTTGTTGTCATATTTTTCTCTCCTTATCCTTTTCTAATTACTAAATGAATAGGAGACCTTGGAACGAACCCTTCATATGTCCCATATTCATTTTGTTTCCCTGCAAAAAATCCACAATATAAAATTTTATCATTATCTATGTCATAATAGTATAATACGAACGGAGTTACGCCTCTCGCTGTACCTGCCATTTGCGTCTCTATGCCACAAGTACTTAGAAAGATTTTATCATCAAAAACCTGTATCCCGGAAATCCAAGGTTGATGTGTCCTAATTTTACCATTTTCATCCCATATATGATTGATATAACTTGAAACTTGACTTCTTTGTTCAATAAAATTTATATCTATAACAATCTTGTTTTCATCATAAATTATTGTATATTCATCGACAGTTAATGTTTTACCTCTAAAAATATACTCTTTTATAGTATTCTGACTTACTGCAGATTCATCTTCCTCTGTTCCGTATATATTTTCAAAGTAATATCCTTCGTATTCAATAGGAATTTCACTCATTTTTTCATATAGCCACTTATGTTCATTTGCAAAACAACCTTTTGAACATCCAACAGATGATAAACATAAAATTGTTAAAGTAAATATTGATATAATATTCTGTATTTTTCTCATTAAAAACTCCTTCACTATTGAATGCACCCTTACTTAACCTCGTTAGAACACCACCCGTAAAAAGAAACTCACAATAAAGTCACGCACAATCAATCTCTATACTGAAATATTACATCCTTTTCTCCACTCACATTTTTCTATTATCCATCTGTCAAAATCGTGCATAAGAGTATCACTATAAGCAACATTTTCACCTATCAAAGTAAATGGCTTTGTCTTCACCCTTTTATTAATACTTGATGTCCCGCAATCAGCAATAACTTCGCCATTTTCTCCGTAACGTTCCTCCCAGTTAATCATTGAATAGTCTCTCAACGACATAGGCTCAGTCCATTCCATACCTTCTATATCACTTGTATATTTTTTACCATCGAATTTCGCCAAAAGTGCAAAACAAATGTTTATCGGATAATATTTTTCTTTATCTGAAAATTTTTTTGAATAATAGGCAACGCCATCGAATTTATCTGATACTGCAATAAAAAAATAAATCAGTTTCACTTATTGTTAGGAACAGAAAAAGTTACCGAATCTCCCGCCACTCGAAAATTCACATTTATGCTTTTTACACTTCCGTATGTTTGACTGTCCACAGAATATTCTGCAAATCCCAACATAATACTGCCTTCCTCTCTATCAAAAAATCGTTCGGGAATTTTAATAGTTTCGCTATGAGAAAATTCCCACACGGCTTTTCTCTCCTCATTTATTTTGCCGTAACAAGAATATTCGTCAGACATGAAATCTTTGCCGCTTATTTCCTTAATAAAACAAGCATTCGTATCCCATTCATTAATCGGTCTTGACGGCTCATCCGCGACTAAAAACACCCTAATAATCATGTCCGTCCCCTCATCGTCAACCGAAAAATGTCCATAGAAAAACTCAATGGTGGCATTGCTTTTATTGAATTCCGTTTGAGGTAATTTATATGCACACCTGTAAGTTATGTCTGGATCACTAAAACACGAATCCACAAAGCCGTATTCGTTTTGTGAAGATTCCAGTAAAGAATTATTCATACACCCAACTGGAATTAAAGTAAATATAGACAGTAAAAGTATAAGTAATTTTTTCATAAAAAATATCTCTTTACCCCTTCATAATTTTTTCAAACGCATAGCACTTTAAAAATTTATATTCAAAAAGTGCAACAATATCCTTAATTAAACGACTCTGTTACGCAAAATGAATGTATTCATTGGCGTTCACCTCCATAAAAAATCTTTTAACCTTTGTCTTTCTGTCCAAAAAATGATACAATTCCCCTAAAAAAAATATAACATAAATGGAAATATTTGTCAACTATTCCAAAAATTTTTTCATGTTTAAATGCAATTTCAAATGTTTCAAGTTTTGTGGATAGGGAAGCTACAAACAACGGTTCGAAGTTGATGCGCCCCTTGATTTTTCAGAAATTCCTTCCGGAATATTCAGAAAATCAAAAATGTGCTGCGCATAATATGCTGCGCCCCTCATTCGTCGCCGTTCGGCGACACCTTCCCCCCAAGGGGAAAGCCTGATATAAAGCGGAGATAATTGACCTCTTCAGTCCGCTGCGCGGACAGCTAAGCTGCCGAAGCTGCCTTGAAACGGCAGCTCGGCAAGAAAAGCCCGAAGGGGGAAGCCGAGGGGGACCTCTCCACCGCCGCTGCGCGGCAGAGCCTCCCCGAAGGGGAAGCCGAGGAGGGCGGCTGTCTGTTTGTTTGAAATTTTTTAGCAAAGTCAATGTAACTGCCCCTCATCAGTCAACTTCGTTGACAGCTTCCCCCAAGGGGAAGCCGAGAATAAGGCGGGGATTGACTTGTTGCGGCGCCTTGCGGCGGGTAGTGAAAGATTAAGATAATTTTACGAAAAAAAATAAAAATAGCCCTTATAAAGACTTGATATTTTTTGCGTTTTATAGTAAAATAAGAATCGGTCGGATTTCCTGCCGCTTCTTTTTGCGTGGCGTTTATGCCGCTTTCCGGGCGCTTTTTCGGCGCTGTTCGGAGCTTTTTGCGGTGCGGGCGGGATTTTCCGTTTTAAATTCATCAAAGTACCAAAAATCAAGAATTTTCATTTGGAGGAAGTATCACTTATGGCTAAAAAGTATTGCTATCTGTTTACCGAAGGCAACGCGAAGATGCGCGAGCTGCTCGGCGGCAAGGGCGCGAACCTTGCGGAAATGACCAACATCGGTCTGCCTGTTCCCCAAGGCTTCACCATTTCTACGGAAGCCTGCACTCAGTATTACGAGGACGGCAAACAGATCAATCCCGACATTCAGGCGGAGATTATGGAATACATCGACAAGATGGAAAAAATCTGCGGAAAGAAATTCGGCGACAAGGAAAATCCTTTGCTCGTTTCCGTGCGTTCCGGCGCGCGCGCTTCCATGCCCGGCATGATGGACACCATCTTAAACCTCGGCTTGAACGAAGAAGTGGTAAACGTTATCGCTACGAAATCGAATAACCCCCGTTGGGCGTGGGACTGCTACAGAAGATTTATTCAGATGTTCTCCGACGTGGTTATGGAAGTAGGCAAGAAGTACTTCGAAAAACTTATCGACGAGATGAAAGAGAAGAAGGGTGTTACGCAGGACGTAGAGCTGGACGCGGAAGATCTGAAAACGCTTGCCAACCAGTTCAAAGCCGAATATAAGAAGCAGCTGGGCAAAGAATTCCCCAACGACCCGAAAGAACAGCTGTTCGAAGCTATCAAAGCCGTGTTCCGTTCGTGGGACAACCCCCGTGCGAACATTTATCGTATGGACCACGACATCCCTTACAGCTGGGGCACTGCCGTAAACGTACAGATGATGGCGTTCGGCAACATGGGCGACAACTGCGGCACCGGCGTTGCGTTTACGCGTAACCCCGCTACCGGCGAAAAAGGCTTAATGGGCGAATTCTTAACGAACGCTCAGGGCGAGGACGTTGTTGCCGGCGTGCGTACCCCGATGCCCATCGCGAAGATGGCGGAAGTATTCCCCGAAGTGTACAAGCAGTTCCAGGAAGTTTGCAAGATTCTCGAAAACCATTACCGCGATATGCAGGATATGGAATTCACCGTGGAGAACGAGAAACTGTACATGCTTCAGACGCGTAACGGCAAGCGTACGGCGGCTGCCGCTATCAAGATTGCGTGCGACCTCATCGACGAGGGTATGATTACCGAGCAGGAAGCGCTGATGCAGATCGACGCGAAGTCGCTCGACATGCTGCTGCACCCCACGTTCGACGCGAAAGATCTGAAAGCGGCGGACAAGACCGACGTGATCGGCAAGGGTATCGCGGCTTCTCCCGGCGCGGCGGCGGGCTCCATCGTATTTACGGCGGAGGACGCGGTGAAAGAAGGTAAGAACAAGAAGAAGGTGATTCTTGTCCGCCTTGAAACTTCGCCCGAAGATATCGAAGGCATGAAGTATTCGCAGGGTATTTTGACGGTGCGTGGCGGTCAGACGTCGCACGCTGCCGTGGTTGCCCGCGGTATGGGTACGTGCTGCGTTTCCGGTTGCGGCGACATCAAGATGCACGAGGACGAGAAGTACTTCGAACTTGCCGGCAAGATTTATCGCGAAGGCGACGAGATTTCGCTGGACGGCTCTACCGGTACCATTTACGGCAGACTGATCAAGACGGTTCCCGCAGATCCCAACAGCGGCTATTTCGGACGCATTATGGAACTTGCGGATAAGTACAAGGCGCTCGGCGTTCGTACGAACGCGGATACCCCCAAGGACGCGAAACAGGCGGCGGCGTTCGGCGCGCAGGGCATCGGTCTTTGCCGCACGGAGCATATGTTCTTCGATCCCGCTCGTATCGGCGCGTTCCGCGAAATGATCTGCTCCGACACGGTGGAAGAAAGAGTAGAAGCGCTTGCGAAAATCGAACCGATGCAGCAGGCGGACTTCGAAGGGTTGTTCGAAGCGCTGGGCGGTTATCCCGTAACCATCCGTTTCCTCGATCCCCCGCTTCACGAGTTCGTGCCTACGGAAGAAGCCGATATCGAAGCGCTGGCGAAGGCGAAGAACAAGAGCGTGAAGCAGATTAAAGAAATCATCGATTCGCTGCACGAATTCAACCCGATGATGGGACACCGCGGTTGCCGTCTGACGGTAACGTATCCCGAAATCGCCGTGATGCAGACGAAAGCCGTGATTAAGGCGGCGATGGCCGTGAAGGCAAGACATGCGGACTGGAACATCGTTCCCGAAATCATGATTCCGCTTACCGGCGAAGTGAAAGAACTGAAGTTCGTGAAAGACATCGTTGTTAAGACGGCGGACGAGCTGATTGCGGCTGCGAAATCCGATCTGAAGTACGAAGTAGGCACGATGATTGAAATTCCCCGCGCGGCGCTGACGGCGGACGAGATTGCGAAAGAGGCGGAATTCTTCTGCTTCGGTACGAACGATCTGACGCAGATGACGCTCGGCTTCTCGCGCGACGACGCAGGCAAGTTCCTGCCCGCGTACTATGCGAACAAGATTTACGAATCCGATCCGTTTGCGCGCCTTGATACCGTGGGCGTCGGCAAGCTGATGAAGATGGCGGTGGATCTGGGCAGAAAGACGCGTCCCGGTATGTCCTGCGGCATTTGCGGCGAACATGGCGGCGATCCTTCTTCCGTAGAATTCTGCCACGAAATCGGTTTGACGTATGTTTCCTGCTCGCCGTTCCGCGTACCCATCGCGAGATTGGCCGCTGCGCAGGCTAATATTCGTAGTCCGAGGGCGACAAAATAAGCCAAAAACAGGGTTAAAAAGGTATAATTTACAATAAAACAAACAAAAAACAGCCATTCTTGTGGAAGAGTGGCTGTTTTTTTACTCTCGAAAAGTCATTGAAAAGGTAAAAATGCCATTAAAAACGCAGGTGGCCAATAAAATGTTACAGTGCGTTGTATATACTGATATAGGTGTTAGAGGGCGACCAAAAGGAGCAAATTTATGGTAAGATACAGTTTAATTGTTGACTATCTTGACAGAGGTAACAATTTTTCTCAGGTGGCGAGGTTGTGCTGTTGTTCTCGAATGACTGTGTGGCGGGTTGTTCAAAGGTTAGATTCGATAAAAATTGAAACTATTGATCTTAAGCATATTAGTGAAGGCGAGCTTAGAAGTTTACTTTTTCCCGAACGGGTAAAGAAAGGTGAGAAATACTTAATCCCAGATTTCAAATGGGAAGAATTTCAAATGCGAAAGCATCAGTCGTCTTTACGGCTTTGTTGGCGCAGATATTGTAAGCGAGCGGCAAAACAAGGTCTTAAAGCGTATAGTTGGGCAAGTTTCGGACTTCTATATAGTCAATATAAAAAACCTTGTGCCGACGATGACGATCCGCACGACGCGGTAAGAAACAAACTGAAACACTATAATTTATTGTTATCGTATTGTAACCCCGGCGGAACGAGTTACGAAAAGATAAAACAAGAAAAAGAAGATTGGCTTAAATCGTTACATCTTGCAGAAAATAAAATTCTTTAATAATAGGCGATTGTTTGATATTAGATATAATTTTTGATTTTAGATTACATAAAAAGAGAACAAAAGATATGGGGTAAATTCTTTGTTGGTAAATAGCGTAAGAAAATTGCTTGGTTCTTTTTACGATATATAAGAAAACAACATTCAAAGAATTGCAGAACAATCAAATTGCTTATTGCTTGTTGATATATTAAAAGGGTATACCCTTATAACTGCAATAAACGAAAGGGCCTAAATATTCAATAGTCTTTTATCCAAGACCGTTTTTTCCTGTATACGCTCAAAAATGAGTTTTTCTTGTAAGTCTTTACGTGTGGATTCAAGTTCTTGCAAACGGTCTTTTGTAGTGTCAGTAATAATGCCTTGTTCGATGGCGTTCATAATATTGTTTATTGATTTGTTTATCCGCAACAACTCTTTTTCAAGTGTTTTGACGGGATTATCGCCTAACAGTTTTGCATTGTGCTGTTTGTATATTTCGTATCAAGACAGGCTGCTATTAAACAAAGCAAGGAGAACAAAAAATAAGCCTTTTTGGACTTTCTCCATTAGTTTTGAAGAAGCCAAGCAGTATCGTCGCAAATATTTGAACGTTTTAACGCGCGAATCCCAATGGGAAGAAATAATTGTTGACGTATATCTTTGAAACCTATACCGCTATATCTTATTGATATGGCGGTAAACTTTTATGTGTGCAGTTCAAATCCTATTAAAGCTACCATCTTCCACTCACAAAATAGCTGTCAGTGGATAAAAAGACGAGATTTATGCAATCTCGTCTTTTTTATTTGTTAAAAACTGCATAAAACAGTTATGAATTGAATATTTATGCACTCAAAAAGTTGGACAAAAATATTACGATTTAGAGCTGTCATTTTGCCATTTTCCAGAACATATAGGATATGAACTGACGACGTTAATTTTTTTGAGCGATTTTTTAATTGTTTTCAGGAATTGTAATAGTGTTTTGAACTTGCAAATTATCTTTGTTTAGACTCACAATAACAGCGTTCATTTTTTGGCTATAAATTCCTTTACAAGCGTAAACGTGTGTAATCGCAAAGTTATGCTTGACGAAATTTTTACAATCCTTGACGGATTAAAAAACAGACCAATCAATTACGATGACCAACTTATTAGACAAATAATAGAACGTGTTACAAACACACATCTTCCATGTAGGCTTTTAGAGAACAAAAAAAGCCTCACAAAAGTGAGGCAAAGTGTGAAATTGCGTAAATTGAAGTTTAATTAAAGCGATAGAGAATAATTTCTTTTAATGCTGTTTGTTCTATATCTTCCGCATTATTAACAGGTATTTCAGTTTGAAATGTAGTTCTTATAGACGGTGTTTCTGTAATAGTGTCCGTTCGTGTCATATAGATACCTACGTCATATGTTTTGCTATTAATTGAGACAGTAACTTTACAAGTCGCTAATTGATACTTGAACAAAGAGGGAGTGTAGTAAATTACACAACCGACGGAAAGTTTATTGTCTATAATTGCGGTACTAAATGAATAATGAGTAATATATTTATTTTCACCGATATCATCATTTTTTACAACAACTCTTTCAATGTGCGTAGCATTTTGAACACTTGCTGTAAGGCTATTGTAATTAGAAGTGAGTTTGGCAAGATCATCTGCAAACGTGTCGGAAGAGGTATCTAAAGCGGCAAGTTGCTGCTGAAAGTTCGCATTTGCGGCTTCAAGCGCTTTTACTTTTGCTTCTAGTGCATCCATATTTGATTCCAGCGCATCGAGACGGCCTGAAATATTCTGATCGCTACTGCAAGCGGCAAAAGAGAATAAAGCAACACAAGCGAACACGGTGAGTAATAGACAACTAAAAAATTTCTTTTTCATTTTCAGTTTTCCTCCTGTTTTTTGGTATTTAAATTATATCATAAACGGGAACGGAAAGCAATATTTTCTACAAATAAATAGGAGGTTTTTAGCAAATGGCTACATGGGGCGGCATAAGGGCATGGACAAACGAAAGCTATGCGAATGTTTCGGATATGGAGCGGGTTTTCGGCAACTTAGAATTTTTGATGGAACGGACGAAAAGCGTTACCGTTTCCGCTCCCGATAAAGCAAGAGCCGTTGAATTAAAATCAGTTGCAATCAATGTATTATGTCGAAATATAAATTGATTATAGAGTATTACTTAAAAGGAAACAATCGCACGCAGATCGCTACGCTTTGCGATTGTTCCCGTATGACGGTCTGGCGCGTTTTGCAACGAGTAAACGCTATCGGTATCGGACTTGACGAACTGAACGGAATGAGCGAAAAAGAACTTGCTTATTTGCTTTTCCCGGAAAGGACGAAACCTGGAGACGGGTATCTGATTCCTGATTTTAAGTGGGAAGAGTTTCAGATGGTTAAGCACCGTTCGTCAATCAGACTTTGCTGGCGGAGGTATTGCAAACGCGCGGCGAAACAAAATCTTGCGGCATACAGTTGGAAAGTTTTTCTGACTTCGTATAACGATTACCGCCGACCGAAAATACAGGTTGATGATCCGGACGACAAAATCAGAACAAAACTGAAACATTACAATTTTTTGTTGGCTTATTGCGAGAACGATAAGGTGATGTATTCCGTGATTCAGATGGAAAAGGAAATGTGGCTGAAATCGCTTGGACTGGACGAAAATAAAATTATAGGAGATAGAAAAAAGTGAAAGAAATTAAAACTTCTTTGAATTTATTTCAAATACCTGTTGCAAAACATACCGGAATATGGTATAATTGAGTAAAGTAGTCAATGAGGTGTATTATGGCAGCAAGTTATAAAAAATTATTCAAATTACTGATAGACAGGGAGATGAAGAGCAAGGAACTCGCCGCGCTCGCAAAAGTAAGCCCCGCAACGCTTGCAAAAATGAAGAAGGACGGCGTTTCGGTAAATTCCGACGTGCTTATAAAAATCTGCACGGCACTTGGCTGTACGCTTGACGATATCGTCGAAATCGTAGACGACGAAAAATAATTGCCAAACCTAAGAAAAATATTTTAATTATGACCGTAGTTGTCATGTTTTGTATGATAAAATAGATAAAATGAAAAAGTATACAGGAGAAAAGCGAAATGGCGGATATTAAAAAAGAGCAGGAACGCGAAGAATTACACAAAGCGATTTGGAACATAGCGAACGACCTTAGGGGGAGCGTTGACGGCTGGGATTTTAAGCAATACGTTTTGGGTATAATGTTTTATCGCTACATTTCCGAAAATATCGCGAATTACATAGATACGGGCGAACATGCCGCGGGAAACGTTGATTTTCACTATGCCGGTTTATCCGACGAAGCGGCGGAGGAGGCGAGAGCCGATATGGTAGAAACGAAAGGCTTCTTTATTCTTCCGAGCCAACTTTTCATAAACGTCCGCAAAAGGGCAAGCAAAGACGAAAACCTTAATGAAACGCTTGAAAAAATCTTTAATGCGATAGAATCTTCCGCACAAGGAACGGATAGCGAGGACGATTTCAAGGGCTTGTTCGACGATATAGACGTAAACAGCAACAAACTCGGCGCAACGGTGGCTAAGCGTAACGAAAAACTTGTAAAACTTCTCGACGGTATCGGCGATATGAAACTCGGCGATTATAAAGATAATACTATCGACGCGTTCGGCGACGCTTATGAATTTTTAATGGGTATGTACGCATCTAACGCAGGGAAGAGCGGTGGCGAGTATTTCACTCCGCAAGAGGTTTCCGAACTCCTAACACGGCTTACGGTGGTAGGGAAAACGCAAGTTAATAAGGTTTACGATCCCGCTTGCGGTTCGGGTTCGCTCCTTTTGAAATTTGCCAAAATTTTGGGCAAAGAAAACGTTCGGCAAGGTTTTTACGGGCAAGAAATCAACCTTACCACATATAACCTTTGCCGTATCAATATGTTTTTGCACGATATCGACTTCGATAAGTTCAATATCGCGTGCGAAGATACTTTAATCAGTCCGCAACATTGGGACGATGAGCCGTTTGAGGCAATCGTTTCAAATCCGCCGTATTCCACGAAATGGGCGGGCGACGATAATCCGCTTTTAATCAACGATACGAGATTTTCGCCTGCGGGCGTGCTTGCGCCGAAATCGAAAGCCGATCTCGCGTTTGTTATGCACTCTCTTTCCTGGCTCTCTACGAACGGCACGGCGGCAATCGTATGCTTCCCGGGAATTTTTTATCGCGGCGGCGCGGAACAAAAAATTCGTAAATATTTGGTTGATAATAACTTTATAGATTGTATTATTCAACTTCCTGATAACCTTTTTTTCGGCACGAGCATTGCAACGTGCATAATGGTGCTTAAAAAGAGCAAGAACGAGAACGCAACGCTTTTTATCGACGCCACCGCCGAGTGCGAAAAGGTAACGAATAACAATAAACTCCGCGATAAAAATATCGAAAATATTCTTAAAACGTTTACCGATAGGGCGGATATTGCCCATAAAGCGAGATTGGTTCAAAATTCCGAAATCGCGGGAAACGATTATAATCTTTCCGTAAGCACTTATATTGAAAAAGAAGATACGCGGCAAGCGATAGATATAAAGGCATTGAATAAAGAAATTGCGGAAATCGTCGCGCGTGAGCAGGTTTTACGGGAAGAGATAGATAAAATTATTAGAGAGATTGAGGAAGAGTAAAGAGAAGTGATTGAAATGAGTAAACACTATAAAACTAATTATAATCAAAAAATAATTAGTAACATTGAGAGGATAGTACAAGAAAATCATTTTGAAGGAGAAGTGGCGGATATAATTATTAACGCTTTTAGTTTTATGATAAAAAAGAAGCTTTTGGGAGGTTGTCATGTTTTATCTACGTTGATATATGTGGCATTGAATGAATTAAAATACAATGCTAAATTATTGTGCGGAGAGTGTCAATATTTAGATAAGTTGCCTTTTGATCATTCGTGGGTTACTCTTAATGAAAAAATAATAGATATAGCGATTTATTATCCTTTAAGCGAATATTTCGGTGGTCTTGGTGCGCCTATTGCGTTTGACATTGATACGATTGACTTAAAACCTACGATTATGAGATATGGCATAAATACAGGATTGCCGTTTTCTGACGAAACAAAGTTTGCTATTGATTCAACCATTACTCAGTATATGGATAAGTATCCCCACGAAGAAAATGGACTGTGGACGGTGTTGGAACGAGATATTTTTCCGTATGAGGATGAATTAAATGTTGAAGGATTGAAGGAAAAATATAGAACTGTTAGAAGAACTGTGGTGAGATAATGAAAAGTAAATTAGAAGAATTGATAAAAGAATACTGTCCGAACGGGGTGGAATATAAAAAACTTGGAGAATTAGGGAAATTCTACGGTGGATTGAGCGGTAAATCTAAAAATGATTTTACTGATGGTAATGAAAAATTTATTACATACAAAAATGTATATTCAAACCCTGCCTTAGATTTGGATATTGAAGATCGTGTCAAAATAAATAAAGGCGAAAAGCAGAATTCTTTGCAGTATGGGGATATTATTTTTACAGGTTCGTCGGAAACGCCTGACGAGTGTGGATTTTCTTCTGTAATAACAAAAGAAACGAATGAAAAACTATATCTAAATAGTTTTTGTTTCTTTTTTAGAATGGACGATCCGTCATTACTATTGCCGGATTTTGCAAAACATTTATTTCGTGCGGATAGTATTAGATACCAAATAGGGAAAACGGCAAGCGGAGTAACTCGGTATAATGTTTCCAAAGAAAAAATGAAGCAAGTGCAAATTCCATTGCCGGCTTTGCCGGTACAGCGTGAAATAGTCCGCGTGCTGGACAGTTTCACGCTGTATAGCGCGGAGCTTACAGCGGAGCTTACAGCTCGCCGTAAGCAGTATGAATTTTATAGAGATAAGTTGCTGTTAGGAAACGGTATTGGACTGCAAGAAATAACAATTTTAGACATGCTTAGTCAACCTATTACAGATGGACCGCATGAAACGCCTGAATTTGTAAAGGAAGGAGTACCGTTTTTATCAGCAGAAGCAATTGTAGATAATCGGTTTGATTTTTCTCGTAAGAGGGGAAATGTTACGAAAGAATATGATTTGATTTGTGCAAGAAAATATAAACCGCGGAAAGGTGATGTTTTTATGTGTAAGTCGGGTTCAACTACAGGGAAAGTCGCTATTAACGATACTGATATAGATTTTAACATATGGTCGCCTTTAGCGGCGATGAGAGTTAATTCAAATCATTCAGCCAAGTTTCTCTATTATTTATTGCAATCAGCGGATGTGCAAAATCAAGTTAAGATGAATGCAAGTCATGGCTCACAACCTAATTTAAGTATGCGAAAACTTGAGCAGTTTAGGGTTAAAGTGCCGCCGATGGAAGTGCAAGAACGAATTGTAAAAGTGCTGGATAACTTCGACGAAATATGCTCGAATTTGAAAATCGGGTTGCCCGCAGAAATGGAAAAAAGACAGCAACAATACGAGTATTATCGCGATAAACTGCTTGACTTCAATGTAAATATAAATAAAAATATTAACATTACGGGGGGGGGCAGCCGTTAATTAAGTTGCTTCAATATGTGTACGGGTATGTACTTTTGCCGATAGGGGATGCGGTAACTTTATTGGCTGGTGGCGACGTCCCTAAGGATAGATATTCAAAAACAAAAACAGAGAAGTATTTTGTTCCTGTTTATAGCAACGGTGTAGGTGATAGTGCGTTGTATGGCTTTACGGATATTCCAAAAGTAAACAGAAAATGCGTAACCATCGCGGCAAGGGGAACGATAGGGTATGCAGCTTTACGAAAGGAGCCGTTTTTCCCTGTTGTCAGATTGATTTGTGCAATTCCGAAAGATGAATTGCTGATTGCTGATTACTTAAAATACTATTTTGAAACGATTGAATTTCAAGTGCCGACGACCGGGATACCGCAACTTACCATACCTATGATTTCAAAATATGCAATAGCATTGCCGCCGCTTGAAAAGCAAAAAGAAATCGTTGAAATTTTGGATAGATTCGATAATTTATGTAACGATATTTCTAAAGGCTTGCCGGCGGAAATAGAAGCAAGGCAAAAACAATACGAATATTACAGGGATAAATTATTAAACTTCAAAAAATAAGGAAGGAGAATATTATGTCGTTTTTTAATATTATAGCGCAGTCGAGTGAAAGTACTGTTATAACCGAATATAAGCCTTCCGCCAAGCGTTCGGATTCGTACCAAAGCGAAGCGGATTTAGAGCGCGAATTTATTCGGCTACTCAGCGAACAGAGTTACGAATATTTGAATATTAAAAGCGAAGAGGACTTAATAAAAAATCTCCGCAAAAAGCTCGAACAACTCAATAATTACGAGTTTACGGACGGCGAATGGAAACGCTTTTTCAACGAGTGCATGGCAAACCCCAACGAGGGGATCGTTGAAAAAACGAGAAAAATTCAAGAGGACAACGTTCAAAATTTAAAGACGGACGCAGGCTTTACGAAAAACATTACGCTGATAGACAAAAAGAATATACATAACAACAGGCTGCAAGTCATCAATCAATACGAGGCTACCGGCAATTACGATAATCGTTACGACGTTACTATTTTGGTGAACGGTTTGCCGCTTGTGCATATAGAATTAAAGCGGCGTGGTGTTGCCATTAAAGAGGCGTTCAATCAAATCGACCGCTATCAGCGCGACAGTTTTTGGGCTTCCTGCGGACTTTACGAATACGTGCAAATTTTCGTGATTTCCAACGGAACGAATACGAAATATTACTCGAATACCACGAGATTTAATCATATTAAAGATAGCGCGAGCGGACAAGCCAAAAAGAAAGAAAAAACGAGCAATAGTTTTGAATTTACTTCTTTTTGGGCAGACGGAAACAATCGCATTATTCCCGATCTTGTGGATTTTACCAAAACGTTTTTTGCAAAACATACTCTGCTTGCGATTTTAACGAAGTATTGTGTTTTTACTTCCGAAAACATGTTGCTTGTAATGCGCCCGTATCAGATTGTGGCAACGGAGAGGATTTTAAACCGCATCGAAATCGCGAACAACTATAAAAAATACGGTAGCGTTGCGGGCGGCGGATATATTTGGCATACGACGGGTTCGGGCAAAACTTTGACCTCGTTTAAGACGGCACAACTGGCAAGCGGACTTGGGTTTATCGATAAAGTTTTATTCGTCGTAGACAGAAAAGACCTCGACTATCAGACGATGAAAGAATACGATCGTTTTGAGAATGGTGCGGCTAATAGCAACACCTCGACGGCAATTTTAAAGAAACAACTTGAAAATTCAAATTGCAAAATCATTATTACCACTATTCAAAAACTTTCGGTATTTATCGCTAAAAACAAAGGGCATGAAGTTTTCGATAAAAAGATAGTTATTATTTTCGACGAGTGCCACCGTTCACAATTCGGCGATATGCACCTCGATATAGTCAAAAACTTTAAGAAATATTTCTTATTCGGGTTTACGGGTACGCCTATTTTTGCCGTCAACGCAAATTCGGGCAAACATGCTAATTTAAGAACGACCGAGCAAGCCTTCGGGGATAAATTGCATACCTATACGATTGTAGACGCAATCAACGATAAAAACGTGTTGCCTTTCCGCGTGGATTACGTTAAAACGCTTGAAAAAGAGCCGGATATCGACGACGCAAAGGTTTGGGATATCGATAGGGAAGCGGTGTGGAATTCGTCTAAGAGAATTTCAGACGTCGTTAAATACATACTCGATAATTTTAACCGTAAAACGTACAGAAATGAAAAAAGTTATTCGTTTAACAGTCTTTTGAATATTCAGGAAGTCGCTTCTGCTAAAAATGAAGCCGAGGAAATTAAGCAGAAGTTACGGCTTTCGGGCTTTAACTCTATTTTTTGCGTGTCATCGGTAGAGGCTGCGAAACTGTATTATAACGAGTTCAAAAAGCAGATTGCGGAAAACCCGAGCAAGGCTTTGAAGATTGCTACGATTTTCAGTTACGGGGCGAACGAAGAAGAACAGGACGGCATTTTGGACGAAGAAAACCCCGAAGACACCACCCGGTTGGATTCTTCTTCGCGCGATTTTTTGGCGGGCGCGATTAAAGATTATAACGCTACGTTCGGAACGAGTTACGATACGTCGAGCGATAAATTTCAAAATTATTACAAAGACGTTTCTTTGCGAATGAAAAACAGACAAATCGATTTGTTAATCGTCGTAAATATGTTTTTGACAGGGTTCGACGCTACTACGCTTAATACGCTTTGGGTGGATAAAAACCTGAAAGCGCACGGACTTATTCAAGCCTATTCCAGAACTAATCGTATTTTGAATTCAATAAAAACTTACGGCAATATCGTATGTTTCAGGAATTTGCAGAAACGCACGGACGATGCGATTTCGCTTTTCGGTGATAAGGAAGCCGGCGGAATCGTCTTGATGAAGGGCTATAAAGATTATTATTACGGCTATACCGATAAAGACGGTAAGTTAAAACCGGGGTATATTTTGCTTGTACAAGATTTACAGGACAAATTCCCTTTGGACGAGCAAATTTTGGGCGAAAAGGCTAAAAAAGAGTTTATTTCATTGTTCGGCGCAGTGCTCAGAATGAGAAATTTGTTGGCTTCGTTCGACGAATTTGCAGGCAATGAGTTTTTAACAGAGCGCGAAATGCAAGATTATACGGGCAAATATATCGATTTGCGCGACGAATTTGTGAAAGGCGGGAAGGATAAAGAAAATATTAACGACGATATCGTATTCGAAGTGGAACTTATCAAGCAAATCGAAATCAATATCGATTATATCTTAATGCTCGTTAAAAAATATCACGACAGCCATAAAAACGATAAAGAGGTGCTTATATCGATACAAAAAGCGATCGATTCAAGTTTTGAACTGCGTAGTAAGAAAAAACTGATCGAAACGTTCGTGGACGGGATTAACGACGTTGACGACGTTATAATCGAGTGGCGGAATTTTGTTGCCGAAGAAAAGGAGAAAGAACTTGCTGAAATTATAAAAGAGGAAAATTTGAAGCCCGAGGAAACGCGACAATTTATCGAATATTCGCTTAGAGACGGAGCGCTTAAAACCACGGGGACGGACATCGATAAGATTTTACCGCCCGTTTCGCGCTTCGGCGGTGGCAGAGAAAAGAAAAAACGTAACGTTATTGCTAAACTATCAAGCTTTTTCGACCGTTTCTCGGGGCTGTAAAGAAGAGGGGAAAGTGGTTAACGATTTGAAAATATAAAATTATGCGGGAAGGTGATGTATAATGAAAGTAGGAATTAGTGAGGAGTCTTTTATAAAAGAATTTTCTGAAAGTCTAAAAAATGGAAATGCTTCATTTTTTATCGGCTCCGGAATATCGAGAAAGGCGCAATATGTTGGCTGGAAAGATGTTTTACGGGAGTGTGCTATCGATATATGTTTAGATGTCGAGCAAGAAAACGATTTGATTACGTTAGCCGAATATTATGTTAGAGATAATCAACGGACTAAAATTACTGAAACAATTAAAAATTTCTTTGCTGACTCGAAAGGCGAAATACAGGATATACATAAAATTATAGCGTCTTTACCTGTTAATAGTGTTTGGACGACAAACTATGATACTTTAATAGAAAGGGGTTTTGCTTCTGCAGGGATAACTACTACTGTAATAACCGATGATTTATCTTATAGGAATATCGACAGAACTGCAGATGTGAAAATTTATAAAATTCATGGTTCGGTGAAAAACGCTGATAAATGCATTATTGCAAGACGTGATTATGATGAATTTGCAAGGACTCATGATATAGTTTTGTCAGAACTAAAAGGCGAAATGTGTTCAAATTCCTTTTTATTTTTAGGCTATAGTTTTAGTGATACGGATATTCAACATATTTTAACAAGAATTCGGCTGACTTATGACAAAGAACATCCGCAAAGACATTTCAGTATTATTGAAGAAGTAAAAAGAAATCCAAAAGAAACGGACGCTGAATTTGAATACAGAAAAAATAAGCAATCACATTATGTTTCGGATATGCAATCGTATGGAATCAATGTTCTGCTTGTGGAATCTTATGATAGAATCGAGCAAATATTATCGACGATAAGAAATAAAGTCTTTGCGCGAAATGTTTTAATTTCAGGAGCATACGAGAGCAGTGATGCGATAGCAGAATCAAGAATTACTCCGGTTGCTACAAAATTATCAACAGAATTAATTAAAAGTGGATATAAAATCTATACCGGATATGGAAAAAATATCGGAGCCGATATAGTGAATGGCGTTTATAACGCTTGCTCGGATTTGGGGGCTAAGTCAAAAAAATTTGATGATAATATCGTTATTTATCCTTTTCCTTATAAAGGGACTAATAAAGAGTCAAAGAAAAAAATTTATTTTGAAATAAGAAGCCGAATGGCTTCATCGACAAAAATAATGATTGTGATAGCCGGAAAAAATAAAAGTCGCAATTCGGCGGGAGTATATCAAGAGTATCAGTTGGCAAAAGAGCAGGGGAATTTAATTATTCCTATTGCCTCAACGGGTGGTTCGGCAAGAGAAATTTGGGTTGAATTAAATGGGCAAAACTATTACAATGACAACGAGTTGTTTCAAAAGTTGGGGACAGAAACGGCACCGGATGAAATTGTGAATGTTGTAATGAAATTAATAAATGATAATGGAGTAAAATAAAATGGGACACAAAATATTTGTATCATATAAATATCGCGATTCAAATGTTAAAAAGATTACTAATAATTATTGGGCTGAAGACACAGTGCGAGACTATGTAGATCAATTACAACAATATTTTGATAATGGGGATGATATATATAAGGGAGAGGAAGACGGGGAAGATTTATCAAACTTGCCAGATGAAACTATTTGGAAACAGTTAAAAGATAGAATATATGATAGTACACTGACGATTGTAATGATATCTCCAAATATGAAAACACAGCAAAATGAAAGAGATCAATGGATTCCGTGGGAAATATCGTATTCATTAAAAGAAGTTTCCCGAAAAAATAAAGCGGGTAACGATGCAACAAGTAAAAGTAATGCGATTTTGGCTTTGATTATTCCGGATAGAGATGGATCTTATTCATATTACACCGAGGATCGCAGGTGTTGTTCTTCTGGGTGTAGAGTTCTTAAAACCGATAGATTGTTTACTATACTGAAAAAGAATATGTTTAATAAGAAAAAGCCCGAAAAAAGACAATGTTATGCTAATGATATTATTTATCATGGTGATTGCAGTTATATAATGTCAGTAAAATGGGATGACTTCATTGAGAATCCGCAAACATACATAGAAAAAGCATATTTATTGCAAAATTCGATAGAACAATATGAAATAAGTGAAGAGATAGGATAAGCGATGGCGGATACTCCGAGAGCATATAAACTGAATAAAGAGAAGCGCGCGGCGGAGGAAAACGGGAAGTTTCTGTATTATTTTTACGACCGCAAAAAACTGACGTCGGTTGCGCTTCCCGAAGAGCAGTTCGATAAACTTGTGGAGATGGACAGGGAGTATTATAATCTCGAACGGCGTGAAAACGACCATAAAACGACGTTCAAAAAGTCCGCAAATACCAACAGTTATAAGAAAATGGATATAGAAAAGGACGATTTCGGACAAGCCTCGGAGGACGACTCGGATGACGACGATGTTTCTGGCGCTGACTTCACCTATAAAATTCACAAGCAGTGCGATATCGATAAAAAAGTTGCCTTGTTTTCGCCTGACGACCGGACGATTTACAAAATGTATTATGTGGACGGTTTCAGACAGGCGGAAATTGCGGAAGAACTCGGCAAAACGCAAGGTTACGTCGCAAAACGGTTGATGAAAATCGGCGACGCATTGCAGGAAAACAAAACCGACGAGGAACGCGCGAACGCCCAGTGGGAGAAATTTTTGCATAAATTCCGTACGGATGACGACGAAGATATTTTGTGGGATATATTTTTATATCTGCTTCCCGTTGAGGAGCAGACGGATATTGCAAGTTGGTTTTACAGTTATCGCGAATTTTATAAATTCGGGCTGTCGTATCTCATAATTCGCCCGTTTGATAAAGTAACCGACCAAACCGAATTCGGGAACAGAATGAACGAGTTGCCTTATCACAGCCGTTATATGTATTACGAAATTTTCGACGGGCAAATCGAAGAACTGCAATGGCTGTATCTTGCGCTTTGCGAAGAGGTGGAAAGCCGTAAGAAAACTTTTCCGCAGAAGCCCGCGGGAACGAATTTCGAGAAGATTTTTCAGAAAGCGGAAGAAATCTGCAAGCGGCTCGATATGACGGCGGAGGAATTTGTTAACGAGCGATTTATACCGAAAGAAGCGGAAAAGCGCGGGAAGCGTTACAAAGATTACAGACGAAAATATCAGAATATCGTTGTGGCGGACGAAAACGACGCGCGCCCGATAGAAGAACAACTTCGGGATATATTCGGAGACGGTCCGATACCGGAATTTTCCAACGCGGAATTCCGCAAGAAAAAAAATTTAAAAAATTTTTTATATTTCGGAATATTTTCGGCGTTTTTTTCGCTTGATAGGTGTAAAACTTTTTTGCAGGCAGGAGGAACATTAAAATGCAAAACAAAATTAAAGTGTTTGAAAATAAGCAGGTGCGGACTTTATGGAACGCAGACGAAGAAGAATGGTATTTTTCCGTAGTCGATATCGTATCTGTTTTAACTGATAATGACTATCAAGCCGCGAGGAATTACTGGAAGGTTTTACGCAAACGCCTTTCGGATGAAGGAAGTGAACTGGTTACAAATTGTAACCGGTTGAAAATGCAGGCTTCCGACGGTAAAATGCGAGAGACCGATTGTCTCGATACGAAAGGCGTTTTGCGGCTTGTGCAGTCGATTCCGTCGCCGAAAGCGGAGCCGTTCAAAATGTGGCTGGCGCAGGTTGGAAGCGAACGGCTTGACGAAATAGCCGATCCCGAAAAGGCGATACTTCGCGGCGCGGATTTTTACCGAGCAAAAGGTTATACGGAAGGTTGGATCAATCAACGCTTGCAGACGATAGAAATGCGTAAAGAACTGACCGACGAGTGGAAAGAACGCGGAATAGAGCAGGAAAAAGATTACGCGATTTTAACGAACGAAATGACAAAGGCGTGGAGCGGCTTATCCGTTAAAGAGTATAAAGAATTCAAAGGGCTGAAAAAAGAAAATCTGCGCGATAATATGACGAATATCGAACTCGTTCTGAATATGCTTGCGGAGGTTACGACGACGGCAATATCGAAACGGGAACAGCCCGATACGTTTGAAGAAAGTAAAACGATTGCCAAAAGAGGCGGAAAAGTAGCAAAAAATGCAAGAACGGATATCGAAAGTCAGTTGGGACAATCGGTAATTTCTCCGCTCAATGCGAGCGACAAGCCCGCGCTTGAAGTGAAAACGAACGACGACGGAGAAAAAGATTAAAACCGCTTTATAATTGGGGGAAAATGTAATGGATAAGATAGAAGAATTATTAAAAGACCCGAAGACGAACTTGCAAAAACAAGCATTAACCGATACTTCGTATAAAAACATAGATCATAGTTTAAGCGATGACGATACAAATGCTGAATTGGCAACATACGGGGATGCTGTATTGAAACTTGCTTTATGTAAAGTTTATCGGGATAAGAAAAATGAGGGAATAAAGTTTTCGGATAATCTTTCAAAATGGAAGGAAAAACATGAAAGCGATGAAGTTTTAGTGCGGGTTGTTGCGAAGCATTATAACTTGTTGAATTTTCTTAGATATGATGAAAAGGGAAACGGAAAACCCAAAGAGCAAAAGCCGCGGAACTATAATCATAAAGGACAAAACGATAAAGACAGGCACAAATACCTTGCGACCGCAATGGAGGCGTGCATTGCCGCAGTTTATATTGAAAATGGCGAAAATGAAGTCATTGAAATCGTCAAACAATGGATAGAATGGATTGACGAATCTAAATCTTAAAATTTGCTAAAATACACAATTACATAAAAAATGAAAAGGAAGCCGGATAAAAGTCTGACTTCCTTTTTGTATGCGATTGTCGGGAGAAATTCCGACAATTTTTTATTTTTAACAAAGGAGCGATAAATGAAAAATTACAATCGGTATCGCCCGCCGTGAACGGGCGAGAAAATAACACAGAAAATGAAAAAATGAGGAGGGCAAATGGAAGAAAAAAGATTAAAACAATTTACGTTTTACGATTTGTATTACGAGTCGTTGAAAGGACTTTCCGACGAGGTGGCGGGAAGAATGGCGAAAAACATCTGCAGGTTTATGTTTACAAACGAAGAGGTCCCGGAGCCGCAGGACGACAAGGAAAACTTTTTCTGGAGCAATATCAAGGACGTTCTCGAAGAGGTTAAACGAATAGAAGAAAGCGGACGAAAGCCTAAAAATCTCAATGAGAAGATGCCGCATTTTACATTTACGGATACTTACGGCAAGGCGCTGAAACTGATGACGGATGCGGAAAGCGGGCAGTATATAAAGGCAATCTGCGAGTATATGTTTTTCGGGACGGAACGGAAGTTAAAACCGCCCGTAGATATGTATTTTTCGTTCGCGAAAAAGAAACTGGAATTATCCCGGAAAAGAAAATCTTCGGGAAGGAAAGGCGGCGCGACAACGCGCATAAAAGTAACGGACGAGGAGATTTCAAAGGCAACCGAAAAGAAAAATCAA
>OGFY01000654.1_pt1 | contig 31439 bp, 31 predicted proteins | sample 1570951 | NCBI WGS metagenome assembly OGFY01 (sample SAMEA2581942, study PRJEB24529) | metagenome | biome: Human gut stool | place: China | collected 2011
AGTCTTTTTTTGGTGTGTCCGCCGGGGCTCGAACCCGGACCGGGAGCGTCGGAGGGCGTTAAATCTTACACCCTATGTATATTTTTACGCTTTTTCTTTGATTTCTTGCATATTTTTATGCTATTTCTTGCATAATTGTCCTATCTTTTCTATCTTGCAGGGTGTAAAATATCTTGCGGGTGTAAACAGGGTGTAATTTTTCAGGGTGTAAACTTTCAACATATTTTGTTAACCGACATTTATGCAATATTCAATACGTAGAATGGATGTCCTCCCATACAAACAATTTCTTCTCCGTTCACACGGATATGGTACCACTCTTTTGTTGTGTTCCGAGACAACCGCACCACCGGGTTATACGCTTTTTCACCTGTTTCTTCGTCATATCCTGTCCGTCTTTGACGTAACCGTAATTGGAGTTTAATCATTTCAAACAGTTTATCGTGTAATTTTTTCTTCATATCAAAAACTGCGACTCACAAGAATTGCAAGCCGCAGAAAATATTACTTAATATTTTTTTGTGTAAAATGAAATACCTTACTTCCGTTTTCGTTTTCAATGATATTCTTTACAGTCTTAATATAATCATCTTTTGCAGAAATGAAAATATCCAAATGGTCAGTCGGCGTAACAACTATACCTTTTTCCGGATTGAAAAATGAAGCAAAAGTGTTGTATCTAAATATAGATTTTACGAATGCTACAATTTCAGATTCTTCAGTAAGTTGTAAAACAGAGCTATGATTACCGTCAAAAATCTTATTATCTCTCAAAATTTGATTTAATGAGGGAGCCACTTTCTTGTTGGTTATCCATTTGTCTCCATGATTAAAGACATAAACCTCTTGAAATTCCCGAAACAGTTCCAGCATAATACCTATCAATAACTTTTCTTTCCTAAAGTATAACTGAAAATCTTTTTTATCGAACGTAGTATAGCGCAAGTCCGAATAAATGACTTTTCCCAGCCTTTTCGATAGATTAATTATTATTTCATTTCCACTTGATTGTGAACATGTGGACAAATTATAAAAAGTCTTAATACTACCAATTGATATATCTTTCTCGGTATTGTTCAATATCCTAACCATATATAATTACCACTTATTTTTATTTTTTGGTCCGCCAGGCCAAATTTGGTTTCCCTTGAAATCTATCTCTTTAATTTTTACGCCTTTTTTATTTGATACATCCCAATGATCCTTGTGTAGCATATCTTTTTTCCACACATTTCCATTTTTATCACGCCAACCTTGTCCATTTTTAAGTTTTGTAAAATCATCTGGTGCGGTATCAGGAGTTCCACATCTATTATGTACCAAAACATTAGAGTCAGAGACAAAATAAGTATGGAAATCTTCAACTTCAAAGTTATAAGTCGTTTCAGGCGATTCAAGAGTTTCAACTGCAACCGAGTTTATTATACCATAACTCCCGTCAGAAAGCAAGAGTTTATCGTCTTTCTTAAGCTCTTTCGCTTCAATCCATCTGCCTTTTTTGTCGGATTTTACTCCTTCATAGCGAACAATCTTTCTATCTTCTTCCGCATTCAATACGTAGAACGGATGCCCTCCCGTACAAACGATTTCTTCTCCGTTCACACGGATGTGGTACCACTCTTTTGTTGTGCTCCGAGACAACCGCACCACCGGTTTATACGTTTTTTCGCCCGTTTCTTCGTCATACCACGCGACTATCGCGTGGTTTTTCTTTATATCAAAAACTACGACTTGCATAATATGCAAGTCGTAGAAAACTTAAATTGATAATTTTATGTTTCAATAACAAGATTATCTTTAAACGGTAAAAGTAAATTTTCTATCTCATTCTTATCTTCCGTTATAACTATTCACTCTAAATAACTGAAGCACAACAAGACAAAAAATTTCATCTCAGAATTTGAATCTACTTTCATTATTCCTCTGATTCATTGAAGCAATACTCCAAATTTTCACTATAGAAAGTGAATTCAAAATTCCCTCTATTTTTTATTTGATAGTTTTTTAAGGATTCTATTACACCTTTCCACATCACCTCGCCATTTTCATAATATTCTTTTAAAACTGTAAAATAATATCCCTTGCTAAAAAATTTTTTCAAATCATTCATAGATTTATATTTAGTTATATAAAACGGCAATTTTCCCTTAACAAAGCGATACGGCTTACTTACAATAAAAACAGCATCTTCGACACAAAGATTTTTTATAACTATCTTTGCATTTTTCGCAGTTCTTTTTTCTCCATCCAAAAAAAATCCATCAGAAAAATAAATATAAAAGTTTCCTTTTTCATAAGTTAAATTTTTGATTTCACAATCGTGTAAATTAATTGTAGAATATGCATTTTCTAAAACCGTCATATTTTACCTCCTAAACATATCTGGAATTTGCCAGCCATATTTTTCCAGCCACTTTCTAGCTTGTCTACCAACCTTAGGAATTCCACCATTTGCATCATGTATCGTTCCATCAATGTTTAAACTTGTCCCGTCTTTAAAATGAACATGGATTTTTGAATTTTTTACACTATATTGAGCTTTGTCAACACGATCAACACTTTTAGGCGCTTGACCTCTTTTTATTTGTTCATTCATTTGATTAACACTGCAGTTAGCATTATGAACGCAAACAGGATTTTCGCCAACGAAATAAGTATGGAAATCTGCAACCTCAAAGTTGTAGGTCGTTTCAGGGGTTTCAAGCTCTTCAATCTTTACCGATATTATTATACCATATTTCCCGTCAGAAAGCAACACTTTATCGCCTGATTTCAATTTGCACGCAGATACCCATTTTTCCGACAGTGTAATATAACTCTCGTGTTCTTGTTTCATGCCGATTTCTCTGTTTTCGATATTATTCGGCAAATAGTACTTATGCCCGGGCGTGGATACAATTTGCTCTTTTTGTCCGTCCACTTCAACGGTAACCGTACACCACCGCTTGGTTTCGTTTTTGAAAAGTTTTACCACCGGTTTATACGCTTTTTCGCCCGTTTTTTCGTCATACGCAAGTACCAATGTACCCACGGCTATATTCTCAATCGGCCTTCGCACTTCCTCGCCGTTTTCGTTAAGACACGCCACCAGCGTACCTTCTTTAAAGCACTGCTTCACGCCGACAATATTGATTGCGATAGCCGCTACGTTTACAGCAATCATCACGCCTTTATACGCTTCGTCGCTCAGCCCTACCGTCTCTTTCAACCAGTTTCCGTATCCGAGCGCTTCCTGTGCTTCTGCCGTCGCAAACGCCACGCATGCCGCTCCTACCGCCATCGCTATGATTCCGTACACCGGATTACACGATAACGACTGCGCACCTGCCGCTATCGTTTGCGCGCCCAGCGTTGCAGTGCCCATCGCTCCGCCTAACTGTTCGCTGAATATCGCTCCTACCAGTGTACATACCCCGGAGATGATATTCAGTATTCCGGTTACGTTCCCTGTTGCCAGTTTCACTACGCCCACTACTATATTCACCGCCGATACCAGCACTTCCCACCAGTGTTTCTTCCACCAGCTCTTTGGCGCTTCTTCTGCCTCTACGCCTGCGTTCGGGTCATACGTCGGGTCTGCGTATAATTGCAATGCCGTTGCTATCGTCTCACTGTACGGAGCAAGCATGATGAGCGTCAGCAGCATAATTCCGTTACGGTCTAAGCCTAAAACATTATATGCATTCCCTTCCACGATATCCGCTTCGATGGCGTCGATATATCCGCCTCGCTCTACCTCGTAATATCTTCCGTTTGCATAGTAAAACCCTGTTTCTACATCGTAATAGAAGCTCTTCCAACGGAACGGATTGATATTCCCGATAAACCCGACATTGGTATTTACGTTTCCGCTCGAATCTTTTACCGTTGTTTTACCGAAACTGTCGTACTCGTACTGCGCCACCAGACTTCCGTTATTGTTTACTATGGCTACAATATTATCCTGTCCGTCTTTGACGTAACCGTAATTGGAGTTTCCGTATTTGAAACCGATTAAGCCGTCATGATCGTAGAAATATCTCAGTTCTTTGCCGTCGGATCTGCTTTCGCCTAATATCTTGGCTCCGTCCTGATAATATTCCGTACTTACTCCGTTTACCGTCTTTCTGAATCGCACGCATCTGTGGTTATACTCGTAATTTGCCGTCGTGCTGCCTTTCGTTACTTGTTTTAACAGATTCCCGCGTTCCCATGCACAGGAATACAACGTCGAATCCGACGCCTTTTTCACTACGTTTCCGTAATTATCGTAGGTATACTTGTAATTTACCGCACCTTGACGATAATAGTCGATTCTTCCTCGCCCGTCATAATAAAAATCCTTGCTGTTGTTTCCGTCCAGATTGTCCGCGATTCTTATCAGCCGTCCTTTGCCGTTTTCCTGGTAATAGTAACTCCTATTCACCGTCGTTTTTTTGTCGATGATTATCGTTTCGCCGCTTATTCGGTTCGCCTCGTCGTATGTGTATGCCGTGGCTGATTGCACCGTTTGGTTTCCGATATTTTTCGCTATCGAAGCCAGATTCCCTTTTTCGTCGTAACCATAAGCATACGTCCATTTCCTTCCAGAATCGTTTCCGAAAGTGTATGCGATGCTTTCTATATTCGGCAGCAACATGCCGTTACCGTCTGCCAGATACTTGTATGTATATTTGCCTTTATTCTGGGTTTTCGATTCTATTCTGCCTAACCCGTCATACGCATAACCGACGTTGAAAAGTTCTATTTCGCTCCAATTATCCTGTGCGTCAACCTGAGTATCTTCATAAGTTTTCGAGCCGAATACTCTCGGTTGATTCACTACGTTCTCGTCATACTTCTCTTCCGTTTTATATTTCTCGCTGCGGTTATTATTTTCTCCGAAAGTATATTTCGTATCGTTCGCCGAGAGTTTCCGCACGGAAAATTTACCCGCTGCTTCCCAGCCGCACATTTGTCCGTCATAGTCATAGCTGTACGTATATTCTTTGTTTTCGTACGGATCTTTCACCTTGCTTAACAACGCTACTCCGTCATAACCGCGGAACACTAATTGCGACTCGTTCTCATGAATACTCTTTGTATAGCTGTATTCTATATTTTTCTCCCCGTCTCCGCACGTTATCATCCGCCCGTATTCGTCGGTTACCGTTGTTATTATATCTGCCTGTCCGTCTCCTTTAAAATATTGTTCTGTCGTTATGCTGCGTTTTGTTTCTTTATCGTATCTGTCGCTATGTTTCTGCAAATCTGCTTCCGTTTCGCCATCAAACGCCGTATACGTTACCGAATCATTTTCTATATCGTATTTGATTCCGTATTTTGAATTTCCATCCGATACCGTTCTTATTTTTCCGTCTTCATACGTTACCTCGTTCTTGCAAAATGTTGTTGACTGTTTACTTAATCTTACGCTTTTAACGCGTTCGTTTTCATCATACTCTACTGTTTGTTTCAACCCTGTGTTTGAATATATTCCGCTTGACAGATTATAGGAACACTCCGACTCTTCTTTAAGCGTTTCAAACGGCTTATTATACCCATACTGACTTGAAGAGAACCCGGCGGAGGTCTGCTCAAGATACTCGCCTTGTTCGTCATACTCCATTTTTGACAGCAGCATTTCTTTGCCGTTGCCGCTTCTTTTTACGCAAGTCAAATTGTAGAAAGAATCGTATTCGTAACTTGTTCTTACGCCGTATGCATCCTCTTCATACAGTTTTCTGCCGTCATAAGTAGTATACTCATAGGAAGTAGAAGATTTCGATGAATCGCCCGAATTAACGGTAATTGTCGTTTCACATAATATACCTTCGTCTTTCAAGGCGTTCCTTACGTCCGTAACCGTTCCGCCATCAGCTGAATACTGTGTAAGAACAAAACCGCACGCTCCGGTTGCTACATCCGCAATCGGAACTTTTACGGTATCGAAAACTATTTTTACATCCTTGACGTTAGCATAACGATCTTTGCCGCCATTGTAAAAGAAGTAGAACCCGGTGTCGTTATTTCTGTTAATATACATAGACTTAGCTGTTTCCAACAAGTCGTTATATGTAAGATTTATTTTATTGAATACACACTCCTTTTTGTTAATTTTCAGTTTTTCTCCTACAGACAATGCTGTTACCGCACCGTTTTCGTCCGTTAATTCAACCGTGCTTGCGAAACGAAGATCATACTTGGAATCGCCGTTCGTTAAAAACGTCGACATTGCTCCGCCCGGAACTATCAATAAATCACCGTATTCAGCAGCTACCGCATTCCCGCCTTCGTCATAGATTGCAAACGAGAAATTAGAAATTTTCATTGCGTCATCGGCCGTATCTTTTGGCACGGTTAAAGAAACCCCTATTTTTTGCCATACGTTTACAGCCGTATTATCGACTTTTGCGCTATAGGAGTACCCGTTCTGATTAAAATCGTAAAACACGATCGCCTGCAGTTTTTTTGCAGTCTTATCTTTCAGTTTAACATAACATCCCACTATGTAGTTTCTGACGCCTACTTCCTTGCCACGGCGCAAATCAAATCCTGAATAGCTACAAATATTATTCTCGCGGATAAAAGCTTTTACACCGTTAATTATCTCATTAGAAGTTCCTTCATCTGTAAAAATCCTTTTTCCGGTTTCTTTTTGCAGCGTGAATAATCTCTCGCCTTTCTTTTCAAAAGACGATACAATTTCACCTTTCTCGTTGAACATGTATTCTATACATATTCCTTTCTCGTTTGTTACGTCGGTTTTTATAACTGCGTCTTTGCCAATATTTTTTGTAAACAAAAACTCAGAACGACTTTTTTCAACAAAGTTTCCGTTGCTATCAATACAACCGGTACAAACAGTTTTAACCTGCGTGGATTCAGCTATGTATTCTATTTTTGCCGCACATTTTGTTTCCTCGGAGACAATACCTTCTAATAAATGATAACTATACGGAACCCCTCCAATATTATAATCGACGCCGTTATATAAATATTTCTCTATCAGACTCCCTTTCTTTCGCGCCGTAAGAATATTTCCTTCACCATACGAAAATTCCACTTGTTTCAGGATTTCCGTTCCCTTCTTAACGGATATCTTACTTATATTATCTCCGCTATAATCAAACAAAATTTTGACTTCTGCAACTTTATTATCATATACCGATACAAGCTTTTTATCATCATATTGAACAACGATAGCTCTTGCCGTTGTCAAGTTTTGCATGGCTTTTTAGTTTATTATCACTAAACATATCATAAAAATACACCACCTGCTTTGTATCTAACGAATTAAAAAAACTTACGCTTTTTTCAACGTGTTCCTTTTGTTTTTTATTTAACCAATCTTGCATTTTTCTACGCTCCTTTTATTAATTGTTAACAATCATTCAACTTTTTCTCGATTATATTGAGATACTCACAATTTCTTTGTAAATCTTATATATTAAAGTACTTTTTTTAAATTTCTTCCATTTTAACTTCTCCTGTAAAATTTATTTCATTTCCGTTCTTCTCATCGTTAATTTGTTCTTCCAACTCTTTTTGCATATTTATTTCTCAATTTCTTATAATAATTTATTGCTTAATATTTCATCCTGCGTTACATCGCCCCGCACAATATACAATTCGTATATTTTCCCTTCCAGTTTTCGTTTTAACCTGTAATATCCGCTTTCCGCAACAGGCAATCCGGACAATAAAACTTTATCATCCGCGCCTTTTCGGTATACTTTCTCTATGATTTCTTTTACTATTTCGTTTTCGTCAACCGATAATATCTGTCGAAAAACGTCTTCTATTTTAAAAAACCATTCGGGAATACATATCTTTTTCTTTCGCCCGTATAATTGTATTACAGTTTCCGTTCGTTCTTCTTTTACATCATCTTGTATGAGGTGATATATCCCCAAAAACTTCCGCAATGCATTCTTTTTCATTTCCCCTCACCCGACAAAGAGTCGCGCCTTTGCCAAATATTTTCCTGTTTACTCTATTATACTTCTTTTCCCCGTTAAAAAACTATCAAATTTTTCTACACTGAAATAAAATATATATTTTTAATTTCCATTCAAAATATGTTTGAATTATTTTTTTCTCATAAAAAATTAAGCCTCTCGTTTTTGACGAGAGGCAAAAGTCTTTATACGGGACCTTTTTCAAATGTACCCTCACGCTATATCGTCCTGCTCATAATGATATACAAATTTTAAAATAAAATTATGCGCTTTTCCCTTATTGTTTATCAAAAGTTCTTTATATTTTTAAACAATCTCTATTTTCTTTTCGTCATACATCGGAGGCGAAATAATTGCTCCGAACGGACTTTTGTCCGTAATTTGTGCTATTTATCTAAAAAAGCCTGCAATTCATATTGTTTGCATCGCTACACTTTTTATTAAATTTTCACAAACTTCGGTAAATTAACGTCTAGAAAATGATTGTAAATTTATTATACTAAATAAAAATTATTTAGCACCTGTTATAATGTAAATACGTGCTGTTTATTTTGATATTTTTAAAGTAAAAGTTATGGGACAGCGGCAATAAACTGCCGCTGTCCGTTCTAACATTTAAAAATTTGCAAGTTCACTTACATTACCTTGTTGATTAAAATGATGTGTCTTAAACCAAGCCCACCAAGAAACATCAGGATTAAGATTTGTTACATCAACCGTCCCCGGATAACTATTCGCAGTCAAAAAGCCATTTGTTCCTTTCCATCCAGCAATACCCGCTACATAGGGTTGATACGAACGACTTTCCCAATCTTTTTCAATAATTTTAATTGATCCGCTAAAACTACAATTAGATACAAGCCCTTTTTCAAAATATCCTACTATGCCACCAATATAGTCATTATCACTATGACGGTTCATATAAAACATAGATCCGCTAAATTTGCATAAAGAAATTGTTTGGGTATTATACCCTGCAATTCCGCCAAAATATTTACCGCCTTCAATAACACCATCAACTTCACAATTAATTATACGCCCGTAATTTTTCGCAACAACACCTCCTACATACATACCCGTTTCGCTTGAATCAAAATATGCTATAAACTTGGAGTCCTTGATTTCGCCATAGTTCTCTATCGCCACTACAGCAATTGAATTATTAGTCCCCACCCCCTTACTATACGACGTCGTCAATATTAAATTTTGAACAATGCCTGTATTGCCAATTGTTTGAAAAAGCGCTTTGTCTCCCGTCTTTAATACATCGTGCGAATCTTGTGTAATTCTATAATTATTTCCATCAAAAGTACCATTTAGAGTACAATCGAACATTGGAATAGTATGCGCGCCCCAAAACTGCGCTCTTTTGATTAAAAAACTATAATTTAATTCGCCATTTTTTATAGCATAATCAATATGTTCAAATTGCAAATAATTATTAATTATAAACGGATCTGCAGTACTACCTATTCCGCTTTCAAAATGAATTCCTATATCTATAACTTCAATGTATGTGTTATTAATTTTTCCAGAATATTTAGATAATGCCCTGTTATAAACTTTTCCAATTATTGTATTTGATTGATAAATTTCAATATATTCAATCGTAAAATCCATAATATTAAAATACGTTTGATTGAAATTCTTAATCTTTGTCATATTGTAATCCGACGACATCCCTATATCAATACAATATTCTATAGTCGCCCCGCCATCAAAATTATAAGTACAGTATAGTTTTGCTGTTTCACTACCGTTTGTCGGATCATTAAATTTAATTTTAGGGATTTCATCAAACTCGTCTAAGGAAACACCTACTAAATTTAAATTATCGTATTGAAAAATGACAGGAAAGGATATATTGATATTTTGATTATCTTTAACGTATATAGTACAGTAATACGTTAAATTGTCGTTAAAAATTTTTGCATCGTCATTAATCTTTAGCGTATATCCCGTATCAGTTTTTTCTAATACCGCAAATTGGGAATATGTTTGCTCAATCATAAAAATCCTATCCTTTAACACATCCCCATATTCATTCACTAACTCGATTTTATAAGTCGCTCCTCTACGAAGGCCTCCACCTGTATATGTTATACCATTAATTTTCCAAGCATAACTTGTCGAATTATGATTCACTATACAACTTATCTCTATATCAGCTGTACTTTTTATATGTATATAATACACACCTGTACTTAAAGTTTCCGTTGTTAAAAGAGTACAATCATCGCCCGTTCCTCTATCAAATGCAATTTCTTGCCCATTAGTAGATGCTATAATAAATCTCACGCTATATGCATTATCTCCATAAAATACAAAGTCATATTTTCCTTCTTCTACAACATCAAACTGACAATACGTGGATACATTCGCTTTACAAGAAAGCATACTTATCTCATTGTTCTTTAGAGAGATTAATTCAGCATTTGTTACCAAAATTTCCGTTGTAATAGACTCGGTGGATATATTCCTAATAACAAAATAATAATCCACCCCCACTTGTAAGAAGACTAGTAGTTCTCCATTATTTTCCTCCGCCGTTAATGTATTACTCCCAAAAATATCTGTGCAAACAGTAATTTTTGCGCCTTGTGCTGTAATAGCATATACCCCCGTGCTTGCAGGAATAAATTTTTTCACAAAATTCTTCCCTGCATCTATTAAAACACCATCGTTTGAGGTACTGACCTCAATATCGCCAATGCCAATCGCTTTTTGGATTGATGTAAAAGCAATATTATAAGTTCTGCCTTCCACCAATTCCATCTCCATAATAGCATTCCCATATAATACATTATCAATGATTATATTCACAAGACTATTATTACTTTTAATATTGTATCTCCCACTATATTTTGGAATAAATTTAAACGTTTTCCGTCCATTTGCAAGCAAATAGTATGGCATGATATTTTTATCCATTGAAAAAGTTTTTTCAAATAAATGCCTTTCTTTATAAAACGTAAACGCATTATCTACATCATCTACATTTGGTCCATCAACGTATTGCATCGAAGACCAATCTCCTTGTCGTCTTACAATTTCAAAATCACAAATTTGAACTAATCGGCTACTTTGATTTGTGTCATTTAACACAACAATAAACTCTGCATATGAATCATCCGCCTCCGACAAGATAAGTTCTTCATCCTCATTTGGCATAAAGTAAGCGGCACGAGAATATCCCTTAATAGAAGGATTATCATATTGATCTTGCCTCGATAAGTTCGTAAAAATATTTTTTTCATTATCCGCCAAAATTGTAACTTCTTTACCTTGTTCGTACATATCGATTTCATGCTCTACAACATCCATTGCATCATCCCACAAATCTTTAATTTTCCCCGCTATCCCAAATGTGTAAAGATCTAAGAAATCCACAAAAGAATCGACAACACAATCCAAAGCCTTAGTACCCAAAAATTCTGCCTTTAATGCCAGATAATCTTTTTCGGTTTTATAGCTGATTTTCCCATAATTCAGCCGTGTTTGTTGAATAATAAGTCCATTATCATCCTTTTTACTATAATCACCATCCCCATAATTTAAGTCATTTTCGTTCAAAAGCCCTGTCGCAAACCGTGGATTAGCGACATAATATGTATACCTTGTATCGCTACAATATTTTGTCCAAATGTATCCGTCGCTGGTACTTTGTCGTAAAAATGACTGTTGTAACAACGGTTCTATACGGATTTTATATTCATTATTATGATCGTTTTCATCATTAAACTCATAAACGAAGTCTATTAATAAAAGATCAAAATAATCTCCTTCTTTGACCATATAAAAGCCATATTCTTTGCCGTTATATTGATATATCGCATTCGTTTCCGTTGCTTCCATATATTGACGAGGAACTACCTGCGTAATTTCCGAACAGTCCGCTCCTGCAAGAGCATTTTTGACTTCATCAGAAAAAGCTTGAATTTTTTTACCTGATGGGATACCATTAGCTTGAAGCAAATTATCACTTGAGGTATAATCTTCTGCAGATAAAACCACACCAGCTTTTTCCGCAGAAGCATTTTTTGTAATATTTCCTATACCTACAACGCTTCCAGCCATCACAGTACCTAAAATAATAGAAAATAATTTTTTATTTTTCTTCATTTATATTTCTCCTTATTTCACAGTTACATATAAATAAACTTCGCGAAATTTCCATAAAGTGGACGTTTTTGACGCATCAACAGTAATTATATACTTTCCAGAATCACACACTCTTTTTAATTGTGTATTATAGTTTCCCTCGTTATCAACATATAAAATACTAATCTGAAAAACATTAGCTCCTTCGCCATCTGGAGATATCCATTTATCTTCCCACCCAGGTTTTTCAGGAATTTGATACGCGTCAATATAATATTTATGTTCTCGGCCATCATAATCACGTTCTATTTGTATTTCATCCGTATCAGGGGTGAAAACCCATGTTTCACCATCATCACAAGCGATACGAATCGTAACTTCATATTTCCCGTCCTTATTAGTTCCGTCATCATTACAACCAACAAAAACCAAGCTTATACTAAGCAGAAAAATAAATGTGATGATTGTTGTCAAAAGCTTTTTGTATCTCATAATATTTTCTCCTATTAAAATAATGTTTTATTTACTACTATTCTCAAATCAACTTAGTGCCAAATGTTATCGGCATATATGCCCAATGACACAATCACGAGCCATTATTTCTTTGACGAAGTCTTGATGATTTTATTATAACATACAACTTATTTTTATTCAACTGTTTTAATATCCTACATAAAAATTCGTCGACTATTTATCCAAGGCAAATATTTTTTGCCTATTATTCGACTTTTTTTAATTGCATTTCGGCATAAGTTTAATATTTTCGGGCGTAGGCTTGCCGATATATTCGCCCTCCGAGTATAAATCGAAATCGTCGTATAAAAGCATTTTCTGATCCTCTATTCCTATCGGGCTTGCTATATCGTTTTCCATAATATCGCCGATAAAAAATTGCGGCAGATCCCGCGAATATACAATCTTTTCGCCCGACTTTTCAATGTACTTTAAAATGTATGTTACAGCCCCGCCGAGAGCGCGCTCGGTGTTTAAATCTTCGAAATCGTTTCTGCCGAATCTCTCGCGGAAATAGGTACTTTCCTTTGTTTTCTGCCGCCGCTTGTTTGAAAAACTGTAACTATCCCGTATTTCAAATCCGCCCGGCATCGTATCTTCCGGCACGTACAACATACCGTGAAAATGCAACCGTTTCTTTTCAGGCGAACGTTCCCACACGCCGATATACCGCCATCCCTTCCTCACCGCGAAATTCGAAAGCGTTTTTTTAAGTTTCTTTTTAAACGATTCTTCGGTGTGAAGCGCGCTATCGTAAGTGAACGTTACGAAATAATTGAAGTTTGTCAGACTCGCTTTTCTCGTCATACGTATCCGGCGTGCGATAAAATTTTCCTGTTTTTGCCGCAGCCTTTTATCCACGAACATCGCCGCGTCGTCCGCCGTCTTGAAATACGGTAACATTGCCTGCAAAATCAATTTCCGCCGCGTTCGCTTCTTTTCGGAATAGTACGTTTTGTACAACTCGTCGAAAAGTTTCCGTTTTGTGGTGATTCTCCCTCGTTTCGATTTCGGCATTTCGGCTTGCGGTTTCGTTTCAATCAACTCGATTTGAGGATGTGTTTCCGCTTTGCTTGCTTTGCTTTCTTCTGTGGACAACGGCGCAAGTTCAACCGTTGTTTTTTGCGTTTCGTCGGGCGGATCTTCTACGAAAATTTCCGTTTCAACCGCTTTTCGCCGTTCTTTATGCGGCTGTTCCGTATGCGGAATCGCTATGAAATGCCCGCCCTGCTTGTAAATTTTTGCTTTCGGATATGGCATTTTACCCTCCTTTTCGCCATCATATTTTTTAATTAGTATTTCACCATTTTACCCCGTTTGAGTACAGCGCGTGAGCTTGTATTTATACAAGTCGGCTCGCTGCCGCTCGCCGAATACAAGCTCACGCGCTGCCCCAACCAAAACCCGTATAAATAAACCAAACTCGGCTCGCTTCACTCGGGCATTACAAATTCACTCTTGCGAAAGTCGGGGCGTTCGCCCGCTGAGCCGCTTTCGGCGAATCGCCCCGCATTGACTTTTCGCAGCGTCCTTTCCCTATTTATCGCCGTATAAGCCGCCGATAAAATAACTGTGCTGTTGTTTCAATTCGTTTACGCTCGCTTTTTCCCCGGCGTATTCTTCGTAATCGTTGATCCCGATTTTCGCTTTTATCGCCAAGTCGTTGAAATAATCCGAAAAACAGTCCGTGGTAAACCGCCGCGCGTAAATCTTTCGATTGCACAAAAAATACTTCTTTTTCTTCGCTGTCCCGTCCAACGTTCCGCGCTGTTTCGCAAGCGCAAGCACGCTGTACCCGTACAAATTCCTGATTTTTTCGTTATGTTTCCAGAGTTTCGCCGTAACCGTTTTCAGAATATGCACCAACAGCGTATTATCCCCGCGACGGAAACGAAAATCTTCGTACAGCCGCAAAAATTTACAATACGCCTGTTCGCAAATCATTTCTTCTATCGTGTAAAAAGGCATAGCGATGCGCTGTTCTCCCGCAGATAAAATCGTAATCACTTCGGCAAGCTCGCGTGCGTCCGCGCCCCACGATTCGGGGCGTTGCTCGTCCGCAAACACCTTGATAAACGGGAAATTATCCACCGTTGCCGAATGTCGGCTCATTTTCAACCACGAATTAAACAAATCGTTCTTCTGATTCGTTTCTTCCGCGATTTTCTTGATTTCTTTCAATTCGAGATTGTTCCCGCGCTCTTTCCCGATTTCCGTGATCGCTACCACGCCGAACTCGAAGCTGCCCGCTTTCGGATTGTTTTCTATCATTTTTCTGCCGAGTCGCAAAATATCGAAATCGAGAATATGACTATGCCGCGACGAGCGTTCCGCTTCCGCGAAAAAATCCGTCAGCCACAGCGGAAAATTCCCGCCGTCGAGAAACATATTATCCGTGCGAACCGCATAATTCGATACAATCAAACTGCTTTGAATCGCGTAGATAAAATACGCCTGCGCGTACGTTTCCAGAACATCGAAAATATGCGCCGTTTTAAAGCCGTCTTTATATGTTGCGCCGTAGCGTTTTATATCGTATCCGTATAATTGCCCCGTACCTGTACCGTGAATTTCGTATCTTTTCCGCTTTTTTGCTACCCACGCTTTCACGCTCGCCAGATTATACACGGTGTGGTGTTCCATACACTTTTTTAGTTCTTTTTCGAAACATATCCACGGAAAATACGGGAATTTCATATCGTTTTCGCGCAAGATTTCAAGGGCTTTCTGCCGGAACATCACTTCCTGACTTAACGCCATATCCGTGATAAACGTTGTTTTTCTCATTCCCATACTTCCGCACGATAAAGACACGATCGGCAATTCGTTGATAAACCCGCAATTTCGCGCTTCGAAATGCCTGAGCCGATTGACGGCTATTTTTTTACGCCATTTATTAAAAATCAGCCATACTATTACGCCTGTAACCTGCCAAGGGAACGCCTTGAACGGCACGCGTAAATCCGCGAACAGTTTTACCGCTTGCACGTACAACGACGGCAGTTCGAACGACATCGCAAAATAGAAATAATACGCGAAAAATTCGAGAATCACCGAAACACAATTCAAATGTGCCAGCCATAACGCCGCCCAGCATTTGCATATGATCGGGTACGACTTTAAAAACGCTATATATTCTCTTACGAAACGCTTTACGGGCTGATACGTAACCTTCGCCGCCGATTTAAAGATTTTCAGCGGCAACGTATCGCGGTTGTGCTTCGTGTTTTCTTTCGCATACAACCGTTTGATTACGATTTTCAGCACCACCAGGCACGGCAAAACGATAAGTATGATTTTACTGAATTTACCTACACCTTGCGCAACGTTCCCGAAATATCCCCGCGCGTTTCCGCCGTCTGCGAGTAGCAAAAAATACCGTTTCGCCGACTTGAAAAAGCCTTGCATATCTTGCGGCGCAAACGTCGGCTTGCCCCATACTTCCGAATATCGCGCCACGGACGGCACGGGGGAATCTCTTGCACCGCACAACGCTTTGCAATAATACCAAACACTACCGAATAAATCGAGTATACTTTCTTTCAATCTCGCATACGACGAAGAAAACCGCAGAAAGCCGAACGCTATAAACGCGCACGAGATTACCGCCGTTACGCACGCATTAACAATCGTATAAAATTTCCGTTCGTTCCGCATATACCCCCTCCGTTTGCTTTGCGGTATACACTAAATACCCGCCCAGAATAAGCGCGATAATCAATAATACTACCGCTATAATTCGTTTGATTTTCTTCATTTGCTACCGCCATTCTTCGTCGTTCCGGTTGTTCTGAAATTCTTTTCTGACCCGCTTTTCGATTTTTCGGCGTTCGCGCTTCGTATGCAGGTTTTTACATACGCTCGCCACGCCCTTGAACGGCAACGAAATCACAAAAACAACTCCGTTGATTACCATCGGCAACAACGGCGCAAGAATTATCAGCGCGATTAAACCTAAAATCGCATACAAAAGTTTTTTACCGTCCGCCGATACGCAACCGCTTCCGCCGATGCCGCCCGGCTCGTTGGACGGATCGCGTCCGCCCGTCTGTTTATTGTCTATCACGCCAAGATTGTACGTTATGCCGTCCGTAACGAATTTCAGCCGCAATATCGTTACGTCGCCAACAAGCGTGGAATTTGCCGTCGTCGAGCCCGTCGTACCGCCGCTTTGTACTATGTAGTCCGTTTCCGTAAAGCGCAAAACCCACTTTTTGCCTTTCAGCTCGTTTAAGGTTTCGTCCGTCAGCGTTACCGCCGATTGATCGCCGCCACGGCTTTTGAAGATCTTCGTTTTATCTTCGCTCCCCGTAAATTTCTCTACGCTTTCGATTCGATCCCACTTGTACGTTCCTGCGAATAATCCGTCGCCCGTATGTTCTACTTTGTCCGTGTATTTCAGATACGCGTATTTATCCTCTTTCTCGCCGAACGTTTCTTTTTCGCCTACGAAATTGATAAACGACCACCTGTATTTTTGCGTTGTATAGTACACGTCCGCTTCCAAAAGACTATCTATCCGCTTATCCGTATTGAACGCCACGAAATGACTGTCGCACGCGCTTGCATACAAATTAAATCCGTTTTCATACCGCACGAACCCCACGAATTTATCCGTAATAACAATCGTTTCTAAATCCACACAATTCACATATTCTTTGCCGTTGATTGTGCCGAACGTGTATTGTTTATTCACGGCAAAATTCACTTCCGTTACCGTGTTGCCGCCGCTCACGGGTTTATCCACAGACGCATCGAACGGGCGGTAAATCGAACTGATCACGTAATACCTCGTCGGCTCGGTTTTTACCGTGAAATTCTGCACTTTGTACTTATACAGCGTGCCGCTGCTATCTATTTTTTGCAATCGGTATGTTAAAAAACTGATTTCGTCGTTGATCGTGGTGGATATATTCACGCTCGAAGCCGTGAAATTCTTCGTTTCGCCGCTCGGCTGATATACGTACAAAAACAACTCTTTTTCCGTGCTTTCCGCTACCTGTATCAACTGCAACGAATAATCGATTTCAATCAGCGGATAATTTTCCGACTGAAACGATTTGTCTTTCTGTAAATCCTGCAATACCCCGGAATACTCTTCCGCTTTCGTTTCAAATTGTTTTGTATGTACCGCCGTCAAGACGGTACATACAACAATAGCAAAAGCGAAAATCATTGTTAAAATCTTCTCTCTCGCCTTACTCATTTAAAACACTATCGCCTCCTTGTCTAATCTGATGCCCGTTACCTTACTGCTCAAAGTAAAGTAAATCGTTACGCTTGCCTTTTCGTTGTACGAACTCACCACCAGCGCGAACATATCGTTATACGCCTTTTCTTCGATGTGCGCCGTATCCAGCCCCGGATAAATCGCCTGCAACACGCCCGTAAGGTTTTCCCCTTTCGGCGTTACTTTGAACGTGCTTTCCGATTTTTCTATCTCAAACCCGTCCGTTAAATCCGTTTCGGCTTGAAATTGTCTATTCTCGCCGTTTACCGTAAACGAAAAGTCTTTGCTTTTATCCGCAGCGTTCGGTACAATCTTTACGTTATAGTCCTTGTTCTCGTCCGTTGCGAACGAAAACGTGTATTTCACTTCCACCTGCATAGGCTTTGAACGCGTGATTTCGTACCCGCCCGAATTCGACATGATTTCTTTATCTTCCACCTTTACGTAGAACGTTTTGAAATCGTCCGTAAACCCGTTCGTGAACCGCGCCGCTACGCCGACGATGATGATCACCACCAATACGATTCCGATGTAAGCAAGCCAACCCGCGCTTTTTCGTTTTACCACATTCTTTCACCTCCCGCTAAAATTCCATTTCGTTTTGGCTCATATTCACGCCCGTTACCACGCCCGGATCGTACACTACTTTTATCGTTTTACTGCACCCCGAATTTCTCTCGGTGAGCGTTACGTTAAAATAACACTCCGTAACGTACGAACGGAATTTCCCTTCATAGAAAATCGTTCTCCCGCCGTCCATTCGCCCCGTACCGCGATAAAAATCTTCCACCGCCGATAGCGTTTTTATCGTCAGTTTTCCGTCCGCATAACTTGCCGAGATCAACGCGTCTTTCAGCGAGTCGTATTCTACGGTTGTATCGCTCGCGTCGTACCATTTGTCTTTGTTCTGCGTCTGGAAATGCTCCATATATCCGAGAATCACCTGTCCTACGCCCGTTACGCTTACCGTTACGTTATTGAACTTCTCGCCCACCGCGCCGAACGGATTGCTCATTTCAATCGCGTATTCGTATGTATTTCCGATGCCGAACCGGTACGCGCCGTCCGTTTCCTGCGTACTCCCCGTAAGCGTTATCTCGGTAGGCTGACCCGCATAAGTTACTGTACAGGTAGCCACATATTTGCCTTGACGGGTTACGCATACCACTACGATTTCGCCCGTGAACGGCTGTTTGCACGTTACCGTTGCCGAAAGCGAACCGTCTGCATCGGGCGTTACCGTGAGATAATCCGTTACTGCCCCGTTTTGCTTTTCGCCCCATTCTACCGACCAGTCTACCGACGCGTTCTTTGCCGTACTCGGCTCGATAATCGCCTGTATTTTCTTGCTCACCGTCTTTTGTTCGCCCACGCTATCCGAAAACGGGGATATGATCGTGCTTTCCATTGATAGTTTCGCTATTTTTACAGGCTGTTCTTGCACCGTTTGGCTTTGTTCCTGCGTTATGGATATAGGCGCAGCAGAACTTTTACCGCAACCCGATAAACAAAACGTGCCGACCATACCCGCGATTAACGCGCTTAGAAGTAGTGTTTTGGCTTTATATTTTTTCATTTCGTTTTACCTCCCGTTCGTATCAATAAAAATGCGTGCCGTTTGAAGAAATCGATGCGTAAAGAGTGATATCGCCCACCCAATCCGCGGGGATCGTGCCGTCAAACGGTATGGTCGCGTCCCAATCCAAATACCAACCCTTGAACGTGTACGTTACTTTCCCTGTGCCGTTGCCGTTATGATATTCCCCGTTTTCGCCGCTGCACGAAAAGCTCGATTTCAATGCGCTTACGCTTGCTCCCGTGCCGTATGTATACGTTTCGGGGTAGCTCCCGCCGTCCTGCTTGCTCAGTCCGCATTCAGAGCCTTTCTCAAACAGCGTGGTTGCCCACTTATACCCCGCCGCGCGATACGTGATTTTGTATGTTTTAGCTTTCATTTCTTCCCCGAACGTCAGCTCGGTATTGTCAAGCACAATGCTTTCCGGCTTGATCTGCCCCTGCGTGGCTTTCGTGTTCAGCGTAAACGTATAATTCGTAAGCGCGTTGCCGTCTGAATCGTTTAACGCGATAAGCACCGCCCCCGAACTATAATTATAAATCGCATTGATCGCCTGATTGTAATCCGCCGCGCTCGTCAGCTTGTCCGCATACGCTTTGTTGAATAAATCGCTTATCACAAACCCGTTCTGCGTTGCCGTAACTTCCGGCGTTTTCGCTGCTGTTTCATTTATTTTTTCAAGCGCGCTTAATAGCGTAGGCTTATACGTTACTTTCATTTCGCTCGGCGCGGTAATCTCGCTGTCTTCGAGCGCAAGCGTATACGGCGAGCTTTTGTTGTAGGCATAATGGATTGCTATCGGCGTATCGCTTGCAAAATCCGCGTATACCGTCCCCGTCTTTTTCGTGTTGTTCACGCTCGGCGTTTTCCCTTCCTGCGCTACAGATAATTCGTATGATACAAGCTGCTGTTTGTAATCTATCGTGCAACTCGCCGTCGCTTCCGCGTTTTCCCGCGACGTTACCGTTAGTATCACCTGCTCGCCGAACGCCTGATAACACGTTACCGACGCCATCAACGAGCCGTCTGCGGCGGGCGTTACCGTGATATACTCGCTCAATGTCTTGCCGCTCGCCCATTCCGATTCGGGATTTTTAAACGCCGCCGACCAGTCTACTTTTTTATTCGCCGCGTTGTTCGGTGTAATCGTTGCGATGATATTCGCCGTTACGGCGCTATTCGCTTCGTTCCCCGATTCGTCCGCATACGTTGCCGCCGTAAACGCCATCTTCGCGGGCATGGCATAATACTTGCCGCCGCTTATATCGTTCCCGTTTTCGTCCGTTACGTTCGGGATCGTTTTCGGCGGTTTTTCGTTCGTGCTTGACGTATATCCGCCACCCATAGGCGGGTTCTTCGCGGTTTTTGCTATGATTAACCCCGCGCCGCACGCGATACAGATTGCCGCCGTTGCCGCCGTAAGACTTGCTATCAGTTTTGTTTTCGTTGTTTTCATTGTAGTTTCTCTCCTTTAAAATTTTATGGTTTTCGTCCGCGCCGATTTTTTCTCGGCGCGGACTACATTTTGCCGCAACGCGCAATTCGTTATCTCAAAATCATTTTTAAGAACGATTTATCGCATTGATTTGCGGGCTTGATCGGGCATTCGTATTCCGTTCCGTCCGGATCGTACGATACCACTTTGTACGTATTCCCTTTCACCACTTTGCCGTGATCGTCCTTGATTTCAAACGGCGTAATCACAAGCTCGGCTTCCAAAGCGTCGTCAAATACAATATCCAACACTTTGTACCCGCCGACATCGGGCGGCACTACGCTCGCACGGATATTTCTGCCACGCGCCTTGCCGCGGATGAAATACGTATAATACGTTTTTTCGTTTTTCTCATACGTTTCGCGCTCCACCATAATCGGGGCTTTTACAACTTTTTCGTCTGCTTTCGCTTCCTGTTTTACTTCGGTTTTCTGTTCCATATCTCTTGCTCCTTATATTTTATTTAGATTTTTTTTGCGAAATTTCCTTCGCTTCCTGCTTTGTTTTACCTTCCGATAATGCTTTTTTGTACTTATACAACCCCGCATGATCTGACTGCGCTTGCAAGTATCCCGAACGCATTCCCGCTTCGTAATCCGTCAGTTCTTTGCCCTCTTTCGGTCCATACGTATGGACTTTCGCTTTCCGATCTTCCGCATACCCTTTCGCACGCTTGCTCGGTACTGACCATCTGCGTATGTTGTACTTATCCGCGTTTTTTGAAGGCTTTGTTTCGTTTTTTGCCATTTCTGTTCTCCTTTCAATTTTTTGCCCGTATCGCCGTTAGCTAAGCGGTTTTTGTAGCGGGGTGCGCTTACGCCGATTCTTTCCGAATGCTTCGCGTCCCGCCTGTTCAGTTGTAATTTTTTATCTGCAATAGCCGAATTGTCTTTGGAACAACACGTTCCCCTGCGGCGATTATAGGGAAAAAGCGACGTCTTTCTTTTTCCTATAATCCGCCCGCCTGCTTTATTCAGCCGTTACATTCGTTTTAACTCCCTACCACCCACCCGATCCTTTTTTAATTAATCGTTTTCCGAAGGTTCTTGTTCAGACAATTTTTTCTGAAAAAACACAAATAGTTCTTTCACAAATTTACGAATATATTCCGGAGAATATCCGAGTTCCTGCGACACCGCTTCTTGCGTTTTATTCTGCACGTATAAACAGCCGTATAAATCGTACAATCTTGCCGGAGCGCTTCGGATGGCGTTATTGTATTTTTGCGCCAGTTTCCAAAGTCCGGTTTGTCCGATCTGACGAAACAATTCATCCATGTTGTCTTTCCGCAAGAAATAATATCGAACCTCTTTCAGTTCTCTTTTTATCTGTTCTGTTTTTATCATCTGCTCTTTCTCCTTATATTTGATTTGTGCAACCCTTGCTTTGAAAGCCGAAAATATTCGATAGAATTTTCAAGCCCCTCACTTAACCAACTACACGAGATTCCAATCTACAACCATTTTTTCAAAAAAAGTTTTAATTTTTTTATAATTTTCATTTTCGCTTTACTGATCGCTTGTTGAGAAACGCCTAATATCGCACTAATCTCAACGGTTGATTTATGTTTGTAAAAAAGCAATTTTAATAAACTTCTTTCTTTTTCTGTTAATTTTTTAATTGCTTCGTATAATTTTTGATATTCTTCTTTATTCGTCTCTTTTTCTATAAAATTATTCTCTAATTCCAACGACTTATCTTCAATAAACACGCCGTCCTCGGCCATTTTATCCAAAGACAAATTGTTTCCCTGCGCATTATTTCCTGCCATATAATAAGCGCAAGATTCACAGCGTTGAGTACAGCGACAGTAATGTCCGCCGTTTTCGCTGAGTACTCTGCATTTCCATTGTCTGCGTTTCCTTTGGTGCTCCGCTTTTATCGGGCGCATATACGCACGATACACTTCTTCCGACACTTCGATTGTTTCTTTGCCGATTGTAAGGCTTCTTTTTTTGCCTTCTTCCATAAATTAACTCCTTCGCCGCTTTTACTTCCAGGCAAAGGAGTTATTTTTTCGTAATCTTTGACGTCAAGCCATTTTTTCGTTTTAACGCCGTTTTTGCTTTTAAAGGCAATAAGAAACCATGGCTACTTTCCGTCGAATTTTATGCCGACCTTTTGTATCCTTTGCCCTTATTGCAAATCAGGCTTTAATTTTTTTCGATTAAATTTTTTTAATAAAAAAATCACCGACAACCGAAAAATTCTCTACGAATTTTTACGGTTATCGATGACCTTACAGATAGAATTTGTTTGTTCGCGTCAGACGATCTTACTTGCCGTATTCTGAAAGGTTTTACTCAGGCTCTGTCTCAGCCGGACCTTTCTATCCCGACAAACGATTCTTATTCAGTTACTTTTCTTTATCTGGGACGTCGAACGTCCTTGATATAATGATACTTGGTAAAAATTTGTTTCACCATTTTTGTCCCGCAGCACGGACATCGGTATCTGTATAATCCGTCCCCGATACGGCTCGGAACAACCTGTTTCCCGCATTCTTCACACATTTCGATTATCATTTGTCTTTCCTCCGTTTATTTTTTTTCGGCTGTATGAAAAAAATTTTTCTGTTACCAGTCTATTCCTCCGCTTTGTAAATTTACTGCTTTTTTAACAAAAAATCAGCATTTTTTATTAAATTTTTTCCACTTGCCACAAAAAAGCGAACATTTGTTCGTTTTTATAAGACGATTATACCACCTTAAAAATTTATTGTCAAGCGTTCGACGCCGATTTTTCGTGTGTCGGAAAAATTTTTTATCGCCACCTTTTTTGCCTTTCGGCTTTTTTATGGGTATCGGATTTTTTCTGGCCGTCAAGGCAAGAAAATATTGCTTATAGATTTCAAAATAACTATTTCTATGCAATTTTTTCTTGTTTTTATACCGACTATAAAATCGATTTTTGGGTACCCTTGACTGCGGCGAAAAAATCCGATGAGGTCGGGGGCGCCGAAAGGCAAAAAAATTCAAAAGGAGATTCCGCTATGAGTCGATTGTTTCATTTTGTTCCGTTTTGTTGGGAAAAGTTGCGAAACTTCCCCGCGCCGTTGGGAAACTTGCTCGTTTTTACTCTATTATTTCATTTAATTACGTGATATAATCTCTTTCGCAACCCGAAAAATCATCTGTCTCGTACATTATTTCTATGAATTTAGCAAAAATGAGAACTATCAATGAATCCGTAGCTTTAATCAAAGCAGCAGATCCCGATTCTGCAATCACTTACAATTTTATCCGAAAACTCGTCTCGGAAAATAAAATCAGATACTTTATGTCCGGGAAAAAAGTTATCCTTAACTTTGACGATCTGCTTCGGATTATAGAAAACACCTCAGGAGATTAAATTATGCCAACCATCAGAACAAGAGAAACCAAACAAGGCACTGTATACACTATTCAGGTCAAAGTCAAAAATCCCGTAACCGGAGCCACCGTTATAAAAACCACAACATGGAAACCGGAAAATGGGTTAACACATAAAAAAGCGCAGACGGAATGCGAAAAATTCGCCGAATTGTATGAACAAAGCATTAAAAAACTCTACTCGTCCGCTTGCACAGATACACTCGATCGAAAAATTACATTCGCCGCCTTTGCTCAAAAATGGCTTGAACGCGTTCAAAAAGATTTTTCCGTGCACTACTACGAAATGAGCATCGAATCCGTAAAGTGGATCAATCGTTACCTCGGCGGATTCAAACTTGTAGAAATTACGCCGTATATCATTCAATCTTTTTACGATAAACTCGACGAGGAAACTTATACCGTTACTCATATTACTCCTAAACTCAACGCATTACGCGAAGTAATGGACGAAAAGCATATTTCTTACTCCATTTTAAGGCATAAATTCACTTTGAATCCGGCAACGCTGGCAAAACTTTTCGGCGGAGCTTCTGTTGGTATAGAGTGCGCGACTTCCGTCGCAAAGATTCTTAATGTTAAAGTCGAATCGATTTTCAATGTCAGCAGCGAACAACGACTATATTCCTCTAATACCATCGCGAGAATCAAACGCGCTACTCGCTGCATCTTCGCTCTTGCCAAACGACAACGCCTTATCGACGATAATTTCGCTTCCGCCGATTACGTTACTTATTCCAAGAAGATAAAACGTAATATCAATTTTCTTGACGACAAACAAGCCAGGGAATTATGTTCTGCCACACTCGCTTACCCGGATATACGCGTCAAAACATGCATTTTGCTTCTCTTGCTTACAGGTATGCGCCGGGGCGAAGCCGCCGGGCTTGAATGGAAAGATATTGATTTTGAAAATCATATTATTTCAATCCGCCGCACAAGCAATTACAGCAAAACTTTAGGTATTTTCACAAAAGAGCCGAAAACGGAAGGCTCTATCCGACAGATTTCTGTTCCTCAATTATTACTCGACACCTTAAAGAAATACCGTTTGTACTATAACGATCTCGCAGATAAATGGGGCGCCAAGTGGGTACATTCGGACCGCCTCTTTGTTCGGGAACACGGCGAACCGATGAGCCCAGATACAATCAATTTTTGGTTTAAAAAACTGTTAAACAGCACCGATTTGCCACACGTTACGGTGCATAGCCTCAGACATACAAACATTACGTTGCAAATTGCAGCCGGCGTTCCGCTTGTTACCGTCGCCGCTCGCGCAGGACACTCCAGAACCAGCACCACCACCGATATTTACAGCCACTTTATTAAATCGCAAGATACCGTCGCCGTTCAGGCTCTCGATAATATTTTCAACTCTACCGACAAAGGAGAATAAATTTATGTATGTTCCGATTTTAAGAAAATTAAACGACGCCGTTCGGCAAATCAAATCCGCCGATCCCGATTCTGTTATCTCCCGCTATTTCATTGAATGTCTGATCGATAAAAAAGTCTTACATCCCATAATGTACGGAGATTCATGGATGATCAATCTCGACGAATTATTCTTTTATTTGCAAGGCATCGCACCGCCTTCTCTTACCGCGCATCAACAACAAAGCATATTTTCCGATACAAGTCGAATCGCTACTTCCGGGGATATCTGGCGTGCTTTTCTCGCTCAAGACGCTGACACGCCTATACGAAAATTGAATATACGTTATTTCATCGCGAACAACAACCTTCCGTATTTTATTTCACCGGATAAAAAATGGCAAATCGATTACCCCGCCTTTTTACAACAATTAAATCCGCGCAATATTTGCAAACACTCATCTCTTCCACGAATCCGAAACCACGATTATATCGTCGATAATTTTGCAAAAACGCACCCTCAGTTATGTGTTACAAGAGATATGGTAGAATTTGCCATTCTTTCGGATAAAGTTTTCAAAACAAACCACGGTCGGCGTTGGCTTATTAACTATGATCAATTAGAACGACAAGTTCTCGCCGATTTAAGCTCCGATTGAGTTTCCCCCCTCCGAAAAATTTTTTGCCTTTTCGGTTGGTTTTGTGTAGCACAAAGAAAAACGAAAGTCAACGGCAGAAATTATTGCTGAAAACTTGTATATCCCCCCCCCCTGCCGAAATTGATTTGCTTCAATTTCGGCTTTTTTTATATTCCCCTTTTTTTAATTTTTCTTAACTTGTATGCAATAATTTCTTGCTTCTTCGTTGACTTTCGCGCTTCCCCTATTTGTATTATCTCGGATTCTCAATTTTCTCCGTGCTGTTTTTTTGTTGTCGAAAAGGCAAAAAAAATTATTTTCGGAGGTGTATTCCAAATGAAAAAAGTAGTTTTCTCAATTCAAAACGTTCGCAGCAAGTCGGATAAAAAATTATCCGGTTTCGGTTATCTTGCCGAAGGCAGTCTGCTCTGCCCTTGCATCTCAAAAAACAACAAACCATACATTCGCGTGTTCGACGACGTTGTCAATCGTTGTAAGCCTTTGAAAGATCGTCCTGACGAGTTTCAGGGTTACGTTACCATGTATTTTACCGATGTTCCCGTGTACCGCGAAAAAGACGGCGCATACGATATGCTCGATCTCGAAGTCGAGTATAAAATCTGGTACAAACTTGCGGAGGACAAATAAAATGAACGGTAACATTCAAATCGTAATCGGCTCTTGGGGCAGTTACAACGAATGTAACGAGCGAGCGTTAGGCTCGGAATGGCTTGATTTATCCGAGTTTTACGACTGGGATGAAATCGTCGCCGAACTGAAAAAAGAAGGTTTCAAACTCGACGGCATCGACGAAGAATTATTCGTTCAGGACATAGAAGGCATACCTTCCGATTGCTGCAACTGGGATTATACCAATCCCGAAACGCTGTTTGAAACTTTAAAAGAATCGGGCATTCTCGATAACGATTACAAATACAAAGTATTCTGCGCTTTTCTTGAAATCCGCGATTTTGACGATTTTGAAAGAAAAGTAGAAGAACGCGGCGAAAACTGGGATGACGATATTTACCTGTATTCCGGTTACGACTGGGATGATTACGGCAGAGAACGGCTCAATGACTGCGGATATGAAATTCCCGAATTTTTAGAAGATTATATTGACTTCGATAAATACGGAAGAGCCTGCGGCGATTGTTACGTACACGAATACAGCGACGGACTTATAGAAATTTTATAACTAACAGGAGAAAACATTATGAACATTACAATGCAACAAAAGAAAAACAAAGCAATCCAAATTATGCAAAAATTAGATATTTACGCGCCGTATATCCGCGGATTCCGGGAAGAAAATCAAGTATGCTTTTTTGAATCGTTCGGCGGTTTCTGGGCTTATCAAGAACCCGAATTGATGGCAAAAATTAAAGAATTTGAAACACAATACAACGTAATTGTATACGCCGTTACGCACGAATACACGGACTTCGGCGAATGCTATGATTTTCTTTATATTCCCGATGACAAATCGGACTGGAAATATATGCTTATGCCGCAAAAAGCGATGTTTTACGTTTCGGCATACGTATGGAACAAATCGGACGATATGTGTTCGGAATTCGGAACAATCGGTATCCGTTCTTTCGGCGGCGGCATTAAAAGGGTTATGTGAGGCGCGATATGAAAGAATTTAAAACAATGGCGCATATCAATTCATTGAACGGCAAACTTGCCGAAATCACGGTGCTTGAAAACGTCGGAGATAACGATTATATCGTAGAATACAACGGCATTAAATGCCACGCGATTTTTAACTGGTTTGTCTGCGAATTTTACGCCGACGACGTTTACGAAGTAGTAAAGGAATAACGATTATGGCACAATTAAAATTAACGGCAAATACGCCGTCAGAACAACGAATTTTAGAATATTTACAGAACAACGCAAGCGAAACGCTTGCCGAAAAGATAAACAACGGCACGCCGTTCGAAAAAGACGGAAAGCCGCTGACAAACAAAAAATCTTTATCGGGATTTATGAAATACGCTTGCGGCGAAGCGAGAAATCTTGCCGCGAACGGCGAAACCGCCGCGTGCGTAGAAGATTCCGTGGTGTACGGGTGGGCGATTCACTATTTCGAAGAAGATTCCATCGAAGGCACGTTGTACACGCTCGACGGCTCGGAATATATCCCCGAGAAAAAGTCCGCACACGTATCCAAACAAACAGCAAAAACAAGCGTTGCCTCCGCTACTACCCCTGCCGTTTCAACGCCGCAAAACAAACAGGAATCTTTATTCGATATGCTTTCCTCCGAACAATCCGTTTCCGATACAACGCCGTCTGACGAGCCTACACCCGAAGAATTACAAGAGGCTCTGGAAGAAACGGCTAACGAAACCGAACCCGTTCAAGAAACCGTTACCGAGCCGCCAAAACCGCGCAACTTATCGCCCGTTTACGCAGAGTATCTTAAAATCAAAGAGAAATACCCCGATTGTATCGTCGCCTACCGTTTAGGCGATTTTTACGAAATTCTCGGAAGCGACGCGGTTACGGTTGCAAAAGAACTTGATTTAACTTTGACAAGCCGCGATTGCGGACTCGATACCCGCGTGCCTATGGTAGGCTTCCCCTATCACGCCGCCGACATTTACATATCGAAAATCATCGAACGCGGGCATAAAATCGCCGTTTGCGAACGGCTTGACGAAATCAAACTTTTGCCCGAACCGAAGCCGCAAGAAGTAGACGAAGAAACGGGCGAAATCCTTTCCTACGAAGAAATGAAAGAATTCGACGGCGATATTACCGAGCCGCCGCATCTTTTAGAAGATTTGCCGACAACAAACGAAACCGACGTTGAAAATACCTTGCTCGAAGAAGAAAAGGCGTTTGCCGAAGCGTTCGATCCCGAAGCCGTTTGCGCGCTTGCAGACCTGCTCGGCGATTGCTTTATTTTAGTTTAACCGAGGTACATTCTTATGAAAATCGAAAAAATTAAACCTATTCCCAAATACATTCTCGCCCGCATCAAAAAAGCCGATACACAAAACAATGTAACGTTGCCCCACCTGACGCGCTTTTATGCCTACCTTACAAAAAACGACGGCGAACTCGTAAAAGTTACCGTCGCCGTTAAATATCGGTATAAAAAATGGCTTTATAAACAAGTCGCCGTACACGGGATTCATTCCGATTTATGCTTCGTGAAAGATATGGTTTTTTATAATATCTGGGGCTATTTCGTAGGTTGGTACAAACAAGGCGCGCAACGGTTTCCGCGTTGGTACGAAAGCATCGAATGGTGTATCGGTTACGACAAATATTTCGATCCGCAAGCCACTATCGTTAACCGGGAATTCTTAGACAAATTTCCCGAATACAGATATTCTGCCGTAAACCTTTACAACGGCGTAAACGTACTGAAATATTTGCGACTTTATGAAACATATCCGCAAATCGAATATCTTATGAAAGCGGAACTTGACGATTACGTCTTTTCAAAACAGATTTTACAGAAAATCGGCAAAAACAAATCTTTTGCAAAATGGCTTATGAAAAACCGCGCGGATCTTACGGAAAACAAGTATTACGTAGACGTGATCCTTCGCGCGTTTAAAACGGGCAGAGCCTTACCCGAACTGCAAATGTTACGTAAAAGCCGTCTGGAGTTACTGAAATCGGAAAACACCGCCGAACTTCGTGATTTTTTCAAAAACGACCTTGAAAAATTGATTCTGTATCTCGATAAACAACAAATTTCCGTTTATTCCTACAAAGATTATTTCGACGCCTGCCGCTATCTGAATCTGGATATGGCGATTGAAAAAAATCGTTATCCCCGCGACTTCAAACGTTGGCACGATATCCGCATTGACGAATACGCCACAGCAAAAGCGGTTCAGGACGAAAAAGAACGGAAAGCATTTTACGATACTTTCGCCGCCGTCGCAAACAAGTATTCGGGACTTGAATACGATAATAAGTCCGTATATATCGCCGTGATTGCGCAAAGCCCTGCCGAGCTTATCCGTGAAGGCGAATTGCTCAATCATTGCGTAGGTCGCATGGGCTACGATCGGAAATTCGCGCGGGAAGAATCGTTGATTTTCTTTATCCGCACGAAAGAACACCCCGACGTGCCGTTTGTTACCGTTGAATATTCGCCGAGCCGAAGAAAAATACTGCAATGTTACGCTTATCACGATTCTACGCCCGACGACGGCGTTTTGCAATTCGTCAATCTCACGTGGCTGCCCTATGCGAATAAGAAACTTCGCAAAATTCAAAGGTCCGCCGCGTGATTTGCTTTTTACAGGAGTTTACTATGAATCACTACTATCGCATTACCGCTTATCACAAAAACTCGAACGTTTGCCTGATTGCCGACAGCAATGGTAAATTTGAAAAACTGTGGCAATTTTCATCGTTTTTCGTATACAAAGGCTTTGAAATTGTTTCCGTTGCCAAAGAAGAAAATTTATCGTTCGGCAATATCCCGAAAGCGAACGCCGATTCGCACCACATTTTAATTCGCGCCTGCGGTAAAGGCAAACTGACCGTTTCGGACAACGAAGTTACCGTAAACGGAAAACATTATTTCGTAAATTCTTAATTTGAAATAATTTTTAATAGTTTGAAGTTTAGCTTTCAATAATAAATTCAAAGCCGTACGCATATAATGTGTACGGCTTTGTTAAGCACTGGTGTACCCGCTGGGGCTCGAACCCAGACTCGACGGCGTCGGAGGCCGTAATGTTATCCAATTACACCACGAGTACATTTATGACGATTTTACCCCAACACCAATCATAGGCTTTTGCATAACACCCCTCAGGGTGTAATTTTGGGTGTAAAATTTTTATGCATTTTCTGAAATTGCGGTTTTTTACTCCTTTTTCACTGTTTTTCCTGCGTTTTGCGGGGTCCGTTTTCCGTTCCCTTTCTACGTCGGAGGGCGTTAAATCTTACGCCCTATGTATATCTTATATTTTTTCTTCGATTCCTTGCATATTTTCATGCTGTTTCTTGTATTATTGTCCTATCTTTTATACAGAAACAAAAAAATGCCGACTTATGATTTTTTCGCGCCGTATATCCGGAGAAACAAATAATTGCTTACAAATCAAAAAGCTCGTCGAAGGCGCGGATCCATACGTATCTCGTCAGACCGCTATCGGTCAGTTTCGGTTTGCCGAGCCGAATTTCGTGTTTCACTTCGGCACAGTCCTTCGTAAAACCGCCGCCTTTGATATAAT
>OGFY01000667.1_pt1 | contig 31110 bp, 23 predicted proteins | sample 1570951 | NCBI WGS metagenome assembly OGFY01 (sample SAMEA2581942, study PRJEB24529) | metagenome | biome: Human gut stool | place: China | collected 2011
GCTATTGCATCCGTACTGGCAGAAGCCTCCTCTATTCTCTTCTTCCTCATCTACACATATATCACAGTCGACTTGAAAAAATACGGTCTGAATCGATTACGCACATTCGATCCGGCGTTATTGATGCGGATTCTGAGTATTTCCTGTTTCACAATGCTACAATACTTTCTGTCGATGGCCACTTGGTTCGTATTTTTCGTAGCCGTTGAACGATTGGGACAGCGGGAACTGGCTATCGCCAACATCGTCCGGAGTATTTATGTAGTATTGCTAATCCCAGTCAATGCGCTGGCAACCACGACCAATAGCCTTGTGAGCAATGCCATCGGTGCGGGAGGTATCCGATACGTAATGCCGCTCATCAACAAAATCGCCCGGTTCTCATTTTTCATTATGCTAGGACTGGTTGCATTATCAGCATTGTTCCCGCAGTTCCTGCTTTCCGTTTATACCAGTGAAAACGCACTCATTACAGAATCCGTACCTTCAGTATATGTCATCTGTTGCGCCATGCTGATTGCATCGGTAGCCAATGTCGTGTTCAATGGTATCTCAGGAACAGGAAATACACAAGCGGCTTTGTTGCTCGAAACGATCACAATAATCATCTACGGTTCATATATCATCTTCATTGGAATGTGGCTGAAAGCACCGATTGAAATCTGCTTTACAATTGAGATACTGTACTATACCTTACTGCTGATAACAAGTTATATTTACCTCAAAAAAGCAAAATGGCAGAATAAAAAGATATAAATACGAGAGATTTTTGTACATTTGCAGGCTCAAATATTAATTAGTAATTAAACAACTATGTTCGATAATTTAAGTGAAAGACTAGAACGGTCATTCAAGATTCTGAAAGGTGAAGGCAAAATCACCGAAATCAACGTAGCGGAGACGCTGAAAGACGTACGCAAGGCTCTTCTTGATGCCGACGTAAACTACAAAGTGGCAAAGAATTTCACTGATACGGTGAAAGAGAAAGCACTTGGTCAGAACGTGCTTACGGCAGTGAAACCGAGCCAGTTGATGGTGAAGATTGTGCACGACGAACTTACTCAGTTAATGGGAGGAGAGACAGCCGAGATTAATATTGATTCTCGCCCGGCAGTAATCCTGATGTCAGGTCTGCAAGGTTCGGGTAAGACTACTTTTTCCGGCAAATTGGCACGAATGCTGAAAAGTAAAAAGAATCGCAAACCGTTACTGGTAGCTTGTGACGTATATCGTCCGGCAGCTATCGAACAGTTACGCGTGTTGGCAGAACAAATAGAAGTACCGATGTACTGCGAACTGGACAGCAAAAATCCGGTAGAAATCGCACAGCACGCTATTCAGGAAGCTAAAGCTAAAGGATACGATCTCGTCATTGTCGATACCGCCGGACGTCTGGCAGTAGACGAACAAATGATGAACGAGATTGCAGCCATCAAAGAAGCAATCAACCCGAACGAAATTTTGTTCGTGGTAGACTCCATGACCGGTCAGGATGCAGTAAATACAGCCAAAGAATTTAACGATCGTCTAGACTTTAACGGTGTAGTACTGACCAAACTCGATGGTGACACACGTGGCGGTGCAGCTCTTTCCATCCGTTCGGTAGTCAATAAACCTATCAAATTCGTCGGTACAGGCGAAAAGTTGGACGCAATAGATCAGTTCCACCCAGCTCGTATGGCCGACCGTATTCTCGGTATGGGTGATATCGTATCACTGGTGGAACGTGCGCAAGAACAATATGACGAAGAAGAAGCTAAACGCTTGCAGAAGAAGATCGCAAAGAATCAATTTGACTTCAATGACTTCCTCAGCCAGATTGCCCAAATCAAGAAAATGGGTAACTTGAAAGATCTTGCTTCCATGATTCCGGGAGTAGGAAAAGCAATCAAAGATATCGATATTGACGATAATGCGTTCAAAAGTATCGAAGCTATCATTTACTCCATGACTCCGGCAGAGCGTTCCAACCCGGAAATATTGAACGGTTCACGTCGTACACGTATCGCCAAAGGTAGCGGAACGACCATTCAGGAAGTCAATCGCCTGCTGAAACAGTTTGACCAGACTCGCAAGATGATGAAGATGGTTACCAGCAGCAAAATGGGCAAAATGATGCCGAAGATGAAAAGATAACCCACCAATAAATACCTTGAAAATATGACACTGATAGATGGAAAAGCAATTTCCGAACAAGTGAAACAAGAAATTGCCGCTGAGGTAGCTGAAATTGTTGCACGCGGCGGTAAACGCCCGCACTTGGCAGCTATCCTCGTAGGGCACGACGGTGGCAGTGAAACATACGTAGCCGCCAAAGTAAAAGCCTGCGAAGTTTGTGGATTCAAATCTTCTCTTATTCGTTATGAGAGTGATGTGACTGAAGAAGAACTGCTGGCCAAAGTGCGTGAGCTGAATGAAGACAATGATGTAGACGGTTTTATCGTTCAGCTTCCGTTGCCAAAACATATCTCCGAACAGAAGGTAATCGAAACAATCGACTACCGTAAGGATGTGGACGGTTTTCATCCGATCAATGTAGGTCGTATGTCTATCGGACTTCCTTGCTATGTATCTGCCACCCCTAATGGTATTCTTGAATTACTGAAACGCTATCAGATAGAAACTTCGGGTAAAAAGTGCGTAGTTCTCGGACGTAGTAATATCGTAGGCAAACCAATGGCTGCATTAATGATGCAGAAAGCATATCCGGGAGATGCGACTGTTACCGTATGCCACAGCCGCAGCAAGGATCTGGTAAAAGAATGCCAAGAAGCCGATATCATTATCGCTGCTTTGGGACAACCTAATTTCGTAAAAGCCGAAATGGTGAAAGAAGGCGCGGTAGTAATCGACGTAGGTACCACCCGCGTACCGGATTCCACTAAAAAATCCGGGTTCAAACTGACAGGTGATGTTAAGTTCGACGAAGTGGCACCCAAATGCTCCTACATCACTCCGGTACCAGGTGGTGTCGGACCGATGACGATTGTATCGTTAATGAAAAATACACTTTTAGCCGGTAAGAAAGCCATCTATCAATGAGATACACATTGTTTTTGGTAATCATATTTCTCTCCTTGTCTTGCACTTCACGGTCGCAGACAAGGAGAGATTCTATTAATAACAACTCGCTTGACACACTCTCGGCTAGCAAAAGTTGCATACCTGCCGATACTCTCCGTCTTCTCTTTGTGGGAGACCTTATGCAACATCAGGGGCAGATCAATGCAGCACGAACCGCTAAAGGATATGACTATACTACCTGCTTCGAGTATGTTAAAGAGGAAATAGGGAAAGCAGACCTCGCCATAGCAAATCTTGAGGTGACCTTAGGAGGAAAACCATACAAAGGTTATCCTGCTTTCAGTGCACCGGATGAGTTTCTCACCGCCATACACAATGCCGGATTTAATGTCCTTGTCACAGCCAACAATCATAGTCTTGACCGTGGCAAACCGGGATTGGAACGTACGATCCGCTTAATCGACTCCTTGTCCATTCCTCACGCCGGAACATATATAAATCCCGAAGAACGTGAAAAGAAATATCCGCTCATTCTTGAAAAAAAAGGATTCCGCATTGCTCTACTTAACTATACGTATGGCACGAACGGCATATACGTTACTCCTCCTAACATCGTCAATTATATTGATACCGCAATCATTGCCAAAGATATAGAAACAAGTAAAGTAATGAAACCGGATGCTATTATCGCCTGTATGCACTGGGGAATCGAATACCAGTCGTTACCGGATAAGGAACAGAAATTCCTTGCAGACTGGTTGATTCAAAAAGGAGTAAATCATGTGATCGGTTCCCACCCTCACGTTGTTCAACCAATTGAAGTTCGTGAAGACAGTGTGACAAATGATAAACATCTTGTAGTTTATTCATTGGGAAATTATATTTCCAATATGTCTGCACGTCACGCAGATGGAGGACTTATGGTAAAGATGGAGTTGGTAAAAGACAGCATAACCCGTCTCAACAAATGTGAGTATAGTTTAGTATGGACTGCCCGACCTACACAATCAGGAAAGAAAAATCACCAATTACTCCCTGTCAACTTACCGACAGACTCCATTCCTGTAAATGCTCGTAACTCTCTGAAGATCTTCGTAAATGATACGCGATCCCTCTTCAGCAAGCACAATCGAGGAATAAAAGAATATACTTTTTACGAAAAAAAATAGTAGAATCTTTTGGAGATTAAAAGATAATATCTATCTTTGCACCGCGTTAGAGAAACGCAGATATGGTGGCTGTAGTTCAGTTGGTTAGAGCGTCAGATTGTGGTTCTGAATGTCGTGGGTTCGAGTCCCATCTGCCACCCAAGATAAGTCCTTATAAGTTAAATACTTATGAGGACTTTTTTTATTGATGGTAATCATTCAGAAGCCGAAATTAGGTTAAATCAGCACTATTGTTTCCTAATAGTTTCCTAATTTAAAATGAACTAATTAAGGGAGCAATCCGAAACTCCAGTTGTTTTCAATTTGTTTCTTTTGATTTGTTTTAAATTAAACAATGATAGCCTTCCTATTCTTATTGATTTCTATAGACATTCTTTTATAATCGATTCACTATTTAGACTCATTTCATTCGTTACTTTTATTTCGTATAACTATAGTATACTTTGCGTATGACTATAGTTGTACGCAAAGTATACTATAGTTACTCTTGCGGAAGACTATAGTCAAACGCAAAAAGAATAAGTAACGCGGCTAATCTGATTAGGCAGAAAAAGAAATAAAAATAGTATTTGGCTCCTTTCCGTACAGTATAGAGTTCAAACCGGTTTTTCGGACTGATCCAAATTAAGGCTCAGCAGATTCTTCGATAAAAACAAGTTGGAGTTCTTATCTCAATCTGTATTTTATTACAATACATGATGAAAATTGAAATTAAACTTATAACTTTGAAGAAAGTTAATGTGATACACCATGATACAGAAATTCTTGCAAACATATAAGGAGGCGTTCGGTAATGCAGTTCCACTTCCTGTCACTTTCGGATATAGCCATATACCTGTTACAGAGATAAATAAAATACCGCGTTGCATGATAGGTACCATTCGCAAAGTATGTGAAGGTGATTCACTGACTCTAAGTGCCGACAATGTACTGTGCGGTGGAGGAAGCCTGTACACTGCCTTTGCCCCTATGCAGGAAAGGCTACCCAAATTTGTGTCAGAAACGGAACACTACAAGCAGACTCCCGAACAAATCAAGAAATACATACATCGCTTAGACATCCACCTGACGGATAAGCCTTATTTGAATTTTGTCCGTATGGATAAACTATCCTCTCTTGATGAAGTGGAAGGTATTTTGTTTTTCGCCACACCTGATATACTTTCAGGCTTGTGTACATGGGCTTTTTACGACAACGATGCAGATGATGCTGTATGTACACGGTTCGCATCGGGATGTTGTAGCATTGTGACCTTTGCCATACAAGAAAACCGGAAGAATGGTCGAAGTTGCTTTATCGGTATGTTAGACCCGTCTGCACGTCCGTTGATACCGACAAATGAGCTTACCTTTGTTATACCAATACACCGTTTCCATGAAATGATGCAGACGATGGAACATTCCGCTTTGTTCCAAAAGGCATATTCCATAGTAAGAAAACGAATAAATGGAGAGATTGGGAAATGAAAAGAACTTATGGAACACGAAGTTGCCAAAAAGCTACAGCAGCCGCAGCAGCCACATTAAGTGAATCAACACCATACGACATCGGAATACGGACTACGTAATCAGCCTCCGCAATCGTTTCATGTGCGAGCCCATCCCCTTCACTACCCACCACAATAGCTAATTTAGGTTCAGCCATCAAGATAGGATCATCAATGGATACCGAATTATCTGTAAGTGCCATAGCAGCTGTACGAAAGCCCAAATTACTAAGATCAGAGAGAGAACCGTCCATCCATGTCCACGGAATACAGAAAACAGCTCCCATAGATACTCTGACCGCACGGCGGTTCAACGGATCACAAGAATTGCGCCTCAGCAATACAGCATCCATCCCTAATGCTGCCGCTGAACGAAAAATAGCACCAATATTAGTGGCATCAACAACGCCATCAATCACGACAATACGCCGGGCCTCATGACAGATTTCTTCCACCCTACGCAAAATAGGACGATGCATTGCACAAAGGACACCGCGCGTCAGAACATAACCAGTAAGCTTAGAAAGCAATTCCCTGCTACCAGTATAGACTGGTAAATCATTACCATATCGTTCTATTATATCAGAAGCATCACCAATAATATGTTTATGTTCACACAAAATTGCCAAAGGCTCATAACCAGCCTCTAAGGCCCTTTTGATAACCTTCGGACTTTCTACTATAAAAAGCCCTTTATCAAGTTCAATGTGATTACGCAACTGAGCTTCAGTGAGAGCACTGAATATCTCAACTCCAGGATAAGATAAAGATGATATTTCAATAATAGGCATAATAGATTATTTATAAATTGCTACTTTAATAACCCCATCCAACTTGTTCTCGAAAATGCGGTAAGCCTCCTCAATCTCATTCAATGGAAACCGATGTGTAATAAGAGGAGTAGTATCAATTTTACCTTCCTCAATCAGTGCAAGGATTTCGGCACAGTCGCAGCCATCCACTCCCCCTGTTTTGAAAATCAAATTCTTGCCATACATATCAGGTAAAGGAAGAAGCTGTGGATTATCATAGAGGGCTACAATCGTGACAATAGCATTAGGACGGGCACAATTCCAAGCCAAATGGAAGGAATCGTCACTCCCTGCCACTTCCAAAACAACATCTGCACCACCATGGTCACTGTTCTTGAGAACAAATTCCTTGCAGTTTTCCGGTTCAGTCACCAACACATCAGGATAATGCTCGTGGACAAACCGAATTCTTTCAGGAGACTTCTCACAGATAATAATGCGTTTTGGCTTCTTCAGCATCACACACAACAAAGTACAAATCCCGGTAGGTCCGGCACCGATGATAAGAACAGTATCTTTCTCGGTAATTTCCGAGATGCGTGCTGCCCAAAAACCTGTTGCAAGCACATCACCGACAAACAAAGCTTGTTCATCACTCACTGTATCCGGAATACGGTTCAAACCCTGATCCACATAAGGAACTCTGACATATTCCGCCTGACCGCCATCAATTCGACAGCCTAAAGCCCAACCGCCATTAGGATCAGTACAGTTATTCACATATCCATGCTTACAGAAAAAACACTCTCCGCAGAAAGTTTCAACATTCACAGTCACCCTGTCACCAGGCTTCACCAAAGTGACATCAGCCCCTACTTGTTCTACCACACCTACCATCTCATGCCCGACAGTTATTCCGGGCACAGCACGCGGCACACTGCCATGTTTAATATGAAGATCACTGGTACAGATGCTACCAAGTGTTACACGTACGATTGCATCCCGTGAATCCTTTATTTCCGGTCTCGCTTTCTCCTGCAATTCAAACTTTCCATGTTCAATATATGTGTATGCAAGCATAATATCCTCCTCGTTCATTAATATATACCTTGCAAAGATAATGATTTCATTGGCAAAACAAATCTCTTTTATCACGTTCAATACTCCCAAACCGAATCTCACTCTATATTTATAACAATACAAAGCTGAATAAAGTCATTCACTGTTTTTTCTACTTCAGCTTTGATATTCTGGAAAATATTCTTACTTTTATATCCAAAATAATAAATAAAAACAGCAGCACGACTTATTATATTTACACACAAGCCTATGATAGATACTTCCGAAAATCTGATTATTATAAAAGGACAAATCAAGACTCCCGAAATAGAGAGCTGCCAAAATCATAATGGCAACTATAAGGTAATATTCCGGAATGTTCCCAGTGCGTATACCTACAAAGAAGAAAATGTTCTTTGGCTGACTGATCCGGACAAACCGGACCCCAATAATTATCAAATAATCAGTAAAGGGAGAACTTTATCAAACATTAAAGCCTTATCTATTTTTAAGGCCAAATCACACAACTATTGGCACATTCGTTTTCAGAATGGTAAAGAGTATGATTACAGAGAAAAGGATTTAGAAATTATCGAATCATGCTTGGGAGAGAGTCGTTCGAAAAGCATATTCGAATATTTGAAGAAAGTTGCCGATGCGAATGAATTGAAAGCTGATGACGGAACGAAGCTATTAGCAAAACAATATGAAAAGATTCATTTCATCGCAAACAACAGAGCTATTGCTGTATATCTGAATCCTCAAAAATATAAAATGCAGACCCAGACTGCCTCAACCTTGATTTTTCCTTTCGGTTGTAATGCAAGCCAGCAAAAAGCAGTCCAAGCAGCTTTTGAGAATCAAATCAGCGTTGTGCAAGGACCTCCGGGAACCGGAAAGACACAAACGATTCTGAACATCATTGCCAATATCCTTGTGCGTGGTAAGACTGTTCAGGTAGTATCTAATAATAACTCCGCCATCGTCAATGTACTTGAGAAGTTATCCAAATACGATATGGGTTTCATTGTTGCATTGCTTGGCAGCACAGCTAACAAAGAGAAATTCATCGAGACTCAAGAAGAGGAGAAACAATATCCGGAGAACTTTGAGTCATGGCATGATGCGGATGACGACCAACCTCTATTTCTCAATCAGATACATCATCAGACAGAAGAACTAAAAAGTATATTTTCCAAACAGGAACGCCTTGCCATGGCAAGACAGGAAATACAAGCTTTAAAAATAGAGTGGCAACATTATCTGCAAGAGTTCGGAACAAAAGAATTTACTCTCCAACAACGGAAAAATTCCAGTTCGGCAGACCTTCTGAATTTATGGAATGAATGTCAGCAATTTGCAGAAAAAGAACAATCATCAAGTCTTCGGGGAATAGCAGCTTTTATTCAACGGTTGAAATGGTTATTCTTTAAATTCAGAAGCAAAGCGATTTGTAAAATCCCCGATAAAGGTTTCTATAAACGGGAGATGAGTTTGATTATCGCCGACTTCCAAATCTTATTCTACCAAACAAAGTACGCAGAACTGGAAGTTGAAATAGACACATTAGAAAAGGAACTTGCCAACAAAGATGCAGCAGAAATGGCTAGACAAATGGCTGATACATCAATGAAATATCTAAAGAATCAGTTATTTCATACCTATGGCAATAATCATGACAAGCCCATCTTTACGCTCTCTGATCTAAGAAATAATTGGCGAGAGGTACAAAAAGAATACCCTATTATATTAAGTACGACCTTTTCATCATTAAGCAGTCTACAACGAGATGCCGTATATGATTATATCATTATGGACGAAGCGTCGCAGGTTTCCGTTGAGACCGGAGCTTTAGCCTTGTCATGTGCTAAAAATGCAATCATTGTCGGTGACACCATGCAACTCCCCAATGTAGTCACAGAAGAAGATAAGGAAAAGCTAAACTTTATCGCTAATGCCTGCCTGATTAAGCCGGAATATGATTGTGCTAATATGAGTTTTTTGCAATCCATCTGCAAAGTTATTCCAAATGTACCGCAGACCTTGTTACGGGAACATTATCGATGCCATCCTCGAATCATCAACTTCTGCAATCAGAAATTCTATGGTGGAGATCTTGTCATCATGACACGTGATAAAGGAGAAGAGGATGTCATTTGTGCCATACGGACAGCCAAAGGTAACCATTCCCGCAGTCACATGAATCAACGGGAAATAGATGTTATCAAAGAGGAAGTACTACCGAATCTATCTTATGAAACAGATGAAATTGGCGTCATAGCTCCATATAACAAACAAGTAGATGCAGTAAAATCCGCACTTGAAGAGGATATTGATGTCGCAACAGTCCATAAATTTCAGGGAAGAGAAAAGGATGCTATCATTATGACTACTGTCGACGATGTCATCACTTCCTTTTCCGACGACCCCAACCTGCTCAATGTTGCTGTTTCGAGGGCTAAGTCACAATTCTACTTAGTCGTATCGGGAAACGAACAACCCAAAGACTGCAATATCAGCGATTTGATCGCTTATATCGAATATAACAATGGCACTGTTTCCACCAGTAAGATTCATTCTATATTCGATTATCTATATGAGCAATATACAGATGCTCGAATTACCTATTTGAAAAAACACAAGAAAATATCCGAATACGATTCCGAGAATCTTACATTTGCCTTACTCGAAGATATCCTAAAAGAAAATATTAATATGCGTCATTTGAATATCATTTGCCATTTACCACTCTATATGTTGATTCAGGATTATTCTCTATTGAATGAAGAGGAAAGCAAATATGCTGCAAATATAAACACTCATATTGACTTTCTGATTTATAATCGTGTGAGCAAGCAACCGGTATTGGCTATTGAGACGGATGGTTATACATTCCATAGATCGGGGACGAGTCAGTCAGAACGTGACATTAAAAAGGATCGTATTTTAGAGTTGTACGGAATTCCGTTGATGAGATTGTCTACTATTGGTAGTAATGAGAAGAAAATTATTGGAGATAAACTTATTGAGATACTAAAATCACACTAACACTATATCTCCCTTAAATATTTATAGAGTTTACAAATCAATAGTTATAACCAATGATTTGTAAACTGCTAATATTAACTAAACCGCAACTATTACCAAGTAATAACTTTATCCACAATTTCCTGCTGTTCTAAGGCAGTCCTTCTTAAATATATACGAGTAGTTTCAATACTTTCATGCCCCATCAAATCAGCCAACAAAGAAATATCATTAAATTTTTCTAGAAAATTCTTTGCAAAACGATGTCGAAATGAATGAGGATAAACAACTTTAGTATTAAGTTCATACTTCTCGGCATAGTTCTTTAATTGTTGAGAAATCCCTCTTGTTGTAATTCGTTCACCAAAACGATTAAGAAAGAGATAACCACTTTCACGATTAATAGCAATTAGCCAAACCTTAGTTTCATCTCTAAGCTTCTTTGGAATAAACAAACGGCGAATTTTCCCACCTTTAGTATAAATATCAAAATAACCAATATTCACATGCTCTATTTTTATTTGTATTAATTCACTAACGCGAGCACCAGTAGCAGCCAAAAAACGCACAACAAAATACCATTCCTGATTTTCTTCTTTCTTTAATTTGTTTTTCAGAAATATATAATCAGCATTACTAATCACATTTTCCAAATAAGAACGTTGTTGTACTTTCACCGACTTTAGGCGAAGCCGCGTTTTATTAACGAAATCAAGATATTTATTTAAAGCTTGAATTCGTAAGTTTACAGTTTTAGGCTTAAAGGTTTCAATTAAATACGTTTTGTAAAGTAACAAGTTTCTCTTATTCAAATCTTTATGACGAGAATAAAAATCATTTACTGCATATTGATATGCAGAAATCGTATTATCCGCCATATTACCCTGACGAAGAAAGGTTTCAAATTTTTCTATCATGATTGTTTTTAATTAATAATACAATTAAACTATCAGTCATAAGATAAGCATAATAAAATAGCAATAGTTCCTATTATGAGAAGTTCCTCACTACTGGAGAAATAAAATGTATTGATGAGGAGATTCCGTTTGAGATACCAAAGGGGTGGGAATGGTGTAGATTACGTCAGATTACTTCGTTATTAGGAGACGGTATTCATGGAACACCTGAATATAACCCAAATGGCGAATACTACTTTGTTAATGGTAATAATCTTCAAGATAAGAAAATAGTTATAAAACCAGATACAAAAAAAGTAAGTAGGGAAGAATATCTCAAATACAAGAAAAATCTGAATAAGCATACAGTACTCGTCTCTATAAATGGAACTTTAGGTAATATCGGTTTTTATAATGATGAACCCATTATGCTTGGAAAGAGTGCTTGTTATTTTAATTTAATAATAGAGGATCTAAAGGAATACGTCTATATATTACTTCAATCGCCATTCTTTATGGGGTATACACTTAAAGCAGCAACTGGAACCACCATAAAGAATGTATCTTTAATGGCAATGAACAACTTGCTAATTCCACTGCCTCCACTTTGTGAACAGAATAGAATTGTTGATAGAATGACGATACTCGACACAAAGGTTAAACAGTATCAAAAACAAGAAACGTGTTTGAGAGAACTTAATAATAACATATATTCGATTCTTAAAAAGAGTATTCTTCAGGATGCTATTCAGGGCAAACTTGTGCCACAGATTGCAGAAGAAGGAACTGCCGAAGAGTTACTTGAACGAATACGACAGGAGAAACTGCGCCTCGTCAAAGAGAGTAAGCTAAAGAAATCCGCCTTAACCGATTCTGTTATCTACAAAGGTGACGATAACAAGTATTATGAGAGGATAGGTCATAAGAGTATTGATATTACGGACGAAATACTATTTGATTTACCCGATAACTGGTCTTGGGTTCGATTTGGTCACTATATAAAAATGTCAATTGGAAAAACACCACCACGAGGAGAAACTAAGTATTGGGCAAATGGGAAATATTCGTGGGTGTCAATTTCTGATATGGCTGATTATGGATTGGTTAAAACCACCAAAGAAACTGTTACAGAATACGCTAAATGTTTATTTGGAGACATATCTCCTTTGGGTACGTTGATAATGAGTTTTAAGCTAACAGTAGGTAGGACTTCTTTATTAGATATTCCGGCATATCATAATGAGGCAATTATATCCATATATCCTTTTGTAGATAAGGATTGCTCGACAAGAAATTATCTGTTCTATATATTGCCAATTATTTCCAGTCTTGGAGATTCCAAAGATGCAATAAAAGGTAAAACTTTAAATTCTAAGAGCTTGAATAATCTATTATTACCACTTCCACCTCTTAATGAACAAAAGCGGATAGTGGCAATGATAGAACAGTTATTTGATAAGCTGAAATAATTTATTTATCTGGCAAACTATACGTTGCTGCTCAATTAAAGGTGGAATACCTATTACAAGATTGTAAAATAACTCTTTATTGAGGTGTGGAATTGCCGCACCTCTTTTTGAATTCCGTAACTCCTCTTTGTAGAATAGGATAAAAGCCAAGATATAGGGTTTCCACATAATCGAAGAAAACCATAGCTGTTTGAATGTACTGCCCATATATCCATCCTGCGGAACAGAGAAAACTTCACCAGAATTTTCACCATCTACAAGAATGATATTATCACCTGTATAGACAAATTTGCCTTTCTCTATGATGGTCGAAGATGATTTCCCACGCAAGTATTTTGCATCCAAACAAATACCCTTTCCTGTTTTTTTTTCTCCGTCTTTCAGTTGGCATACATCTTTTAAACGTAACACAACCCAGCTGTTGGGATATTCAAAAGGAAGCTCAATTTCAACGATTTGCCCATTTATCCTCTCATAATACTTGCTATTGCTTTTTCATACTTTTCTACAATTCTATATTGTTCGGCCAAAGGTGGCAAAGGGAATAATAATGAATTGAGATCTTCTTTATTGAATCCCGCTTGGGCGCATCGACTCCGATTGACAATTTCATTTTGATATATAGAACTACAATAATATAGAAAAATGTATTTCTGAAATATAAGTGGAGATTCGTATAACGGGATAACTTTTGCTAAGGCTACATTATAAGCTCCATATTCTGCATAAAATACTTTCCCTAAGGAGGCACCATAACGAGCTAACAGAATCTCTCCTTTTTGAGAAATCTTACTAGCTGTAGAAAGCGGTATATATATAGGTTGTGGATTAGAGCCATAATCTCTAATTTGAAATAACCGTATATATCCTTCTTTTTCTCGTTCAATAAAGCTAGACTTTGGAGGTTGAGAACCGCCTGAAATATCAAATAGATCATTATGTCTTACCCATGTCCATGTACTAGGTATTTCAAATGGTATCTCGTCAGTAATATCTATCTCTTGCTTTCCAATCTTCTCGAAGTACTTGTTATCGTCACCACGAAAGATAACAGAATCAGTCAAAGCAGACTTTTTCAACTTACCCTCTCTGACGAGTTTTTCTTTTTCGGTTTTAATCTGTTCAAGTAACTCTCGGGCTGTACCTTCCTCTGCAATCTGTGGAACAAGTTTGCCTTGTATTGCCTCTTGAAGAATAGATTTTCTTATGATAATAGGCAATTCTCTATTTAGATGCTTCAATTTTTGATAAAACTCCCCATATTTTATAATCGGTAATGCTATGTTTTTTATCTTTTCTACGATTGCTACAGTTTCATGGAGGTTAGGTACAGGGATGAGTAGATTAGAAATTTTTTCTGCATTTATATTGCATTGTTGAACACCGATTGTTTTGACTTCATTACAATAATCTCGTGCATATGGAGTATTTAGCAATAAATTTAAGTACTCCGAATTAATAAAAATGGGACGTAATAGTATTAGATACCCTGCAAATATTGCATTCCGTTGTCCTCTAAAAATAGCTGTTTTACCAACTAATTCAGCACTGTTAGTCCGATTAAACAATAAATCACCATATTGCAATAATAGCTTTTTATTGTCATCCAAATCATTGCTATAAACAAGTTTGTCAAATACAATTTCTCCGTCTTGAATATTCCCCATCCTAAGAACAGGCAATAAACCAGATGGGACAGATTTTTTTGAAGTTCCATATTTGGGAGGATAAATAAGCAATGAAAGTCTGCACCATTCCCACCCCTGCGGAATCTCAAACGGAATCTCGTCATTAATGCATTTTATCTCGCCTGTGGCGACAATCTTCTCATAATAGGAATTGTCATCACCTCTAAAAATAAACGACTCGTTCTTATCCTTCTTAATTTTTCCCTCCTTAATAAGGCGAGCTTTCTCTGTCCGAATCTTCTCTAACAAAACAGATGCAGGTTCATCATTAGGGTCTTGAGGTACAAGTTTTCCCTGTATAGCCCACTGAAGTATACTATTCTTTAATTGCTTACCATTCATAAGGATTAATCAAGTTTGATTTCAATACCCAGCAGCTTCTGTATTTCAGCCAATGTTTTATCTATCTCATAATCAAGAGCTGCACGCTTCTTAAAATAATTAGCAAGCAATTCTGCAGGTGGCAAGATTTCTTCCTCATCTTTAGGAAATTTACATTGATCAAAATTACAATCAAGCGAAATCAAATCTTGAACAGAAAAACAACGAGATTTCTCATTTCCATCTTGGCTTACAATCTCTTTCCTATCATGCCACCACTCTTTAATTGGTTGACAATGCTCTAACTTCATTGGTTTTGTCTTAGAGAAGTGCTTATATCCATCAGGCATATCAAGACGATAAAACCAAGTTTCTTTTGTTGAATACCCATCAGGAGCATCTTCAACCCTTTCATTATTGAAAAAAAGAATATTTGTAGCAATACTTGTATAAGGAGAAAAAATACTTCCAGGCAAACGAATAATAGTATGTAAATTAAAATCTTTTAATAGCTTCGTTTTAATTGCAAGCTTCGCACCGTCTACACCAAACAAAAATCCATCAGGTACAATTACTGCCGCACGACCATTGGCTTTCAAACGGTACATTATCAATACCATAAATAAATCCGCAGTTTCACTACTACGCATATCCGAAGGAAAGTTATTTTTAACGCTCGCTTCAGTACTACCACCATAAGGTGGATTCATTGCAATAACATTAACCTTGTCGCATTCTTTAAAATCCCCAACCCTTGTACCCAAAGAATCACAATGAATAATATTAGGAGCTTCAATATCATGCACTAAAAGATTAGTGATTGATAAAAGATATGGCAAAGGTTTCCATTCTTGCCCTATTACGGCTGTCTGGAATAACTTAACATCATTTGTCGTTTTAACTTGCTTATACAAATGATTTAATGCAGATGTAAGAAAGCCTCCCGTTCCTGACGTAAAATCTCCAAAAGACTCTCCTAGTTGAGGATTTAGTATTTCCACCATAAAATCAGTCAGTGCACGAGGAGTATAAAACTCGCCGGCATTCCCCGCAGATTGTAAATCCTTCAAAATGCCTTCATATATATCACCGAATGTATGACGGTCTTCAACATCTGAAAAATCAATCTCATCTATGACATTAACCACTTGACGAAGCAAAATTCCATTCTTCATGTACTGGTTAAGATCTGAAAAGATTTCTTTCACTATAGTTTTGCCTCTTGGAGTATCTTCATTTACTGGTAAGGCCTTAAGGGTAGGAAAAAGCCTTGCATTTACAAATTCCAATAAAGCATCCCCAGTAAGTGCTTCCCCATCTGCATTATCAACTGCCCAGTTTCTCCACCTTAGCTCTTCCGGAATAATTGATTTAAATTCCTTTTTTTCACGGCGACTTTTATACTCCCACGTTTCTTCCTGTGCATCATAAACTTTTAGGAAGAATAGCCAGACCATTTGTTCAATACGCTGTGCATCACCACTAATACCTGCGTCTTGACGCATTATATTCTGTAATCGTTTTATTATATTATTAACTGCCATAAATTATGCTACATATAATTCGTTTTCTAAATCTTTAAGTGCTTTTTCAAATTTCTCCCATCCACCAAACAACTTAACTATCTTTTGAGGCTTACCGATTGTATTAAAAGGAGGGGTATCAAGTATATCCTCATTCTCAAATTCCAAAATGCCTTTATCAGCATATTTATCTAACAATGCTTCTAAAACTTGTTTAGCCACACCTTCATATCTAGATAAATAATCTCTCTTCTTTACATTATTAGCACGTTCCTTTCGCGTAAGTGGTTGCTTATCAAAAGCCACATGACATATTATATCAAAAATGTCTGCATTAAGCAAATCTGGACGCCTTTCACGAACCGCATCAAGTAAAACATTGTATTCTTTAAGTTCATCAACAATAACTTTCTTCTTATCAGCAGCAGTCCAGTTCTTTATAAACTCATCCAACGTAGCATACTTACCTCGAATATTCGTACGTGTAAAATCTGTTAAACTTTCAGTGACAAGAGTATGTCCATCAGCACCAAGGTATGAAACAATTTCTGTGTTTATCTGAATATCTTTTCCATTAATGTAATATTTCTTGCGACCATATTCCCTTGGAGGTTGGTCATTTGATACAGTCCGACGCGGATGATATGGAGGATATGTCTTATTCCCTCCACCTTCCAACTCTGGATCACCATCAAATTCTGGATCTTTAAACAATTGGGTCACATTCCTGAAATCAAGAATTTCAAAATGCCACTTCCCCTTATCAGTACGCAACCGAGTACCACGCCCCACAATCTGCTTAAATTCCGTCATAGAACCTATTTCTTTATCAATAACAATAAGTCCGCATGTTTTACAATCAACACCAGTAGAAAGCATCTCGGAAGTCGTAACGAGCGTTGGATATGGTTGATCTGGATCTATAAAATTATCAAGCTGTTTCTTTCCAATATTCTCATCTCCAGTTATACGCATAATATAGCGAGAATCCTTCTTACACAAATCAGAGTTATAATTAACCAAAAGTTGCCGCATCGCCTCCGCTTCTTCTATATCTGCACAAAAGATTATAGATTTTGTCATGCGTCCTATCCTATGGAGCATTTTAGTTATGCGTCGAGCAACAATATCCCGGCGTTGCATAATAACTAGCTCACGTCCAAATGTTTTCCGGTTATAAAAACCAGCTTTAATGAGATTACCTTTTATATCCAACTCATCTTCCTCGGGCGTCCATCCTTCTAAATCGATATTCAAAAAAGAGTTAGTTACCCTATACGGAGCTAAAAAACCATCTTCAATACCTTGCTTTAATGAGTATGTATACAAAGGCTCATTGAAATAGTCAAGATTATTAGCTCCTTCTTTTACTTTAGGCGTTGCAGTCATACCAATCTGAGTTGCAGAAGAAAAATACTCTAACACTTTTCGCCACTCCGATTCATCTTTAGCACTTCCACGATGACACTCATCTACAAGAATCAAATCAAAGAAAGTCGATTTGAACTCTCTAAAAGGATCGGGAATATTCTCGTCATAAGAAACTAATTGTTGATATAGAGCCATATATATTTCAAAAGAAGAGTCCATATTCTTCTTTTGAATCTTCGTCATAACTTTCTTAAAAGGCTTAAAATCTTGAGCCATAGTCTGATCTATCAAGACATTTCTATCTGCAAGATATAAGACTCGCCTTTTTAATCCAGATTTTGTCAACCGATGAATAATCTGGAAAGCTGTAAAAGTCTTTCCTGTACCTGTTGCCATAACTAGTAAAATCCTATTTTGTCCACGGGCAACAGCTTCAATTGTTCTATTTATAGCTATTCGCTGATAATAACGAGGTATGTTAGTATGAGCGTCCCAATAATAAGGTTCTTCAATAGCCTTTATTTCTTCCGAAGTATATTTCTTAGAATTACGTAAACGTTTTAACAGTTCATCAGGAGTTGGAAACTCATCTATATTAATATTAGTTTCCTTACCAGTAAGAAAATCATGCTCAATAAAACCGTCTCCGTTAGAACTGTAAGCAAAAGGTATATCCAGAATTTTCGCATAGTCCATTGCCTGTTGCAGTCCAGCTCCCACAGGTTTATTATTATCTTTTGCCTCAACTATAGCAATAGGATTATTAGCAGAATAATGCAATAAATAGTCAGCTTTCTTTCCTTGTTTCCGGGCATGAACATTCCCTTGAAATATTACTCGTCCATCAGTAAAGTAATATTCCATCTTTATGAGTTCTTTTTGCCATCCTGCCTTTTCAACAATAGCTGGAGTTATAAAACGTAATTTTATATCCTCCTCTGTTAATGACTTCTTATCCATATACCTAACACTTAACTTCTTATAATTGTGTATTATCGGAAGTTGCAAATCTAATTAAAGCAATTAACAAAAAAAAATAAATTGCTTGTTTTTATAAAAATAATAATATTTTAGTTTCCAAAACTACATTAAAAACAAATTAGCTCATACATTTCTTACTCCCAAAATAAAACCGTATTTTTGTAAAGGATACCGTTACCTACATTTCAACAGTATACCGCAATAAAATAAAAACAATAAAATGAAAGAAGAATCCGACAGTTTGTCAATCCCTTACAATTTTGGCCGTTGCTTCAACAACCAATGTTCAGAAGCTTCAAAATGTTTACGCAATCTGGCTGCACAACATAATACAACCGACAGCGCTTTTATCACAATCGTAAATCCGACATACTTCCCGAAAGACGGGAAACAGTGCGAATATTTTAAGAATGCCGTAAAAATCCAAGTGGCATGGGGACTCAAGAAAATACTGAACAAAGTTCCCTATGAAGACGCTGTCAGCATCAGAAACCAATTAATCGGGTATTATGGAAAAACAGGATATTACCGGTTCTATCGTGGGGAACGTGGACTTATGCCCAAAGATCAAAATTACATAAAACAAATATTCCGTAGCAAAGGAATAAAAGAAGAACCTACTTACCAACGCTACACGGAAGAATATATTTGGTAAGTTGCCGTCATCTGTCACCAGACAGAGCGTAACAGACTAATTATGAGTTAGTAATCCTGTGACAGCAGGAGGTGATTGCATTGTGACGGCACACTTGCCGTCACAATAAGAAACATCAGTACAAAGACACTTACCATCTACAAATAAACGTTTTCGCACCAATCCATATCAGACTTACCGACAGATGATTCTCATTTATTTGCCCCGTCACTTAATCACTAGCCTCACGACATGATAGAGCGTACCGCTATGTGTATGTTTGGAAGGAATTTCCTGTTTTCTCAATATCCTCCCAAACGCATTCACCCTTTTGACAGACATCGGAATGGCACTCTTACTCTGGATATCCTCCATAATCTCCGCAGGAGACAACCACTCCCCTTCCTCTTCGGACGTGGCTGCACGAAAATAACGGAAGAAAAGCTGCTCTTCAGGAGGAACCTGTTCAAATTCACGGTTGTTTTCCATCATAACCTTTTCATCCTCCCGGTCAAACCAATAACGCTCACCGTGCTCCAGTTCGTACATAGCCTGCGCATAAAGCTGCTCATAATCAATCGGACGATTCGTATCAATCACACCGGTCACTTCGATACAGATAAACCGTCGGCTCCCCGAAGGATCGGTCAGCAAATCCTTCTGATTGCTCGTAGCTATAAATGAAGCATAACGCCGCATTTCGAGTACGGCACTGGCATGAGGTTTCCGCATATTGACAACAGGCTTTTGCAGAATATGTTTCAAGAAACCTTGCTGAACGGAGCCCACCTGGTCAAATTCGTCAATATTGATGAGAGCAAAACGATTCAGATAAAGCTCAGCCTCCCTCTTATTAGAAAAATCAATACTATCGGTGAAGTAAGAACGCTCCGAAGGAGGAATAATACTCCGGCAGAATGTGGATTTACGTGTACCCTGCGCTCCCACCAGCAAGGGTGAAACGCTGTTCGCATGATTTTTATCAAGTCCTCTCCAATGTGAAACCATATTTAGGAACCAGCGATGGAACAGGTCTGTCCAATACGGATTCTGACAAGGGACAGTGGCTGCCAACGCTCGGATACGGTCCACCCCATCCCAACCAGGGAGATGGTATAGAAAATCTTCCAACGGATTGAACACAGGCACCCGGTTGGAATAAATGTATCGGCTGATATCCCTGTCCCACAACGGAATACCTTCCATTTGGGCATCAAGAGCAATGCTGTTCAACAACCGTTTATTGAGAGGGGTAAAACGGAAACGAAAGGACAACTTTTCCCGATATTCCACTTCTCCTATCTGAGTATTATAGCGAAATTCATAACGGCGTTTCATAAACTCCTCAGTCAGCATAGCTAATTGTTGCTCTTTATTCAGACTGGGATTTTTCCCGAAACCTTTACTCTCAGTATATACGTTACCAATCATTTCCCGAATCAATACCTCTTGCTTATGCAGATAAAAGTGGAAAATCGTACGCTTCACAACTTCTTCCTGAGGTAATCCGGAAGCAAAACAATTCCTTGCCAATTGCACCACCAACGGTTGCCACTGATCTTCCTGTTGCTCCAGTCCCGCTTCTCTCAAGTCAGCGTACGATTTTCTCAAGGCTGCTTCAAAAAGCATTGAGAGCGTATCTTCAGCCTCATATCCCGGAGCGACACGGTTCAAGGAAGACTTTTCGGTTTGCACCGCCTCCCGATAAGTGGTTTCTTCGGGCATTGCGGCCGGTTGCGAAAGATAAAACTGAACGGAATTCGGACGATAGAGAATATCCGGATCGTATGATAATCGCGAATATTGCTCCAATACCGGTTCCTTTGGAAGTATATCGAATGGGATTTGAGGTTGATAACACTTCACAGCCAATTGATACGCATGGGCATGGAAAATTTCCGCTTCTTCTTTCGTTTTGGGAAGTGAGTTATCCGGCCGGGTAAAGACTGTCCATATTTTCACCGTTTTTCCACTGGCCCCCATAAAGGCGCAACGGGTTTGCGGCTGTTCGCCGACTTTCTGTTTCACGAGAGCAATTTCCGATTTACTAGACAAAGGCCCGACAGTCAATTCCACAATGCCGTTGTATACTTTCATCTGTTTCTGTCCGTTTACTTTTCTGAACTCTGCAGCAGGAACTACCATAGGCAGTTTATCAGCTGCGTCACATCGGTTTCCGGGAAGATAATACCTTAATTGTTCTCTAAAAGTAGAAATCGGACGGGATTTAATCTCTGTTTGTATTTTACTCATCAATGTTTCAAGATCCATCACGCTGAGCGCTATTGCATCTCCATTCTTACGAAGTTGGGTTATTTTCATTAACTAAATAAATAAGTTGTTTGTGTCAGCGTCATCATGATCGTTGAGACTGCTAAAGTAGTCATTATTTCCAGAAGAAACAAGAGAATACTAAAGTTTAAAGAATAAGTTGCAAACGGGAGCGTCACTCAGTTGTACAAGAGAAAAAGGGTATCGGTTTCAATTTGGTTTCCAAACATTGAAACTTCAGTTTCAAGCAGCAGAAACTTTAGTTTCACTACGGAGGAACCATAGTTTCACGCCCAAGAAACTTCAGTTTCAAGCGGTGGCAACCAAAGTTTCACCGGTCGAAAATAAAGTTTCCCTTGTACGAAAGAGACACTTAACTAAGACATTCTGAAAGGTGACGGCATTATTGCTATCACACTGCTATCACACTGTACTGTCACGCCATTAGGTTCTTATACTCTGCAAGTTAGGCCATAATCGGTGACAGATGACAGAGATATTGGTTTCTTATTTCGCAAGAGAAGCTAAGGCTAGAGTTCAAGCTGTAAATGCGACAGTTCCTTATTTGGGGATATTCGGTAGGATTTATGTGTTTAAATTATCTTCCGCTTAATTATTTCTTCCACAACACTTTTTATACTTCTTCCCACTTCCACAGGGACAAGGATCATTTCTTCCGACTGTGTGGCCGGTAGGTACAGCACGAAACATATTGTCCACCATCGCCTGCATTTCCGGAGTAATATCCATACCGGCAGCCTTCATATTCGGACCTGCGACAATACGGGGAGGATTATTTTTCAATTTTTCTTTTTCAAATAAAACGAATACCTCCTCTGAAGAATAACCTTTCAAGAACCAACGGGGAGAGTGATTCAAATAATCCATAAATATTTCAATGGTCTCTTGAAGTTCTTGCATGGAAGAAAGCTGACGGTTAATCATTGAATTGATAATAGACATTGGATTATCTACAGTTTGACCAGTATACCACATGTACAATAAACTGCTATCCGCCTTTTCTTCCGTATACCGCAATTTCTTCATCATATATTCCTTCAATTCATCCAAACACGGATTAGGAATGATACTCAATGGCATCATTCCCGCTGAAAAGGCTTCCTCTTTAGAGAACTTCTTCCTGTCCGGTATATCACGACGTAGATGCAATTGTTCCTCCAAATATTCAAAATCATCCAAAAAAGGAGACTCTATGTAAAGGTTTGTATTATAACCATCTTCCACTTCAAAGGTTAGTCGCTGTATCAATGCCGAATTAGCCAAACTGTCAGCTATTTCTTCTCTTGTCGCCGAATGCTGCAAATAGCCTACCAATATATACAATAAGTCCGAATAAGAGAGAAAACCATATAAATTTACGATTCCACAGGCATACTGTTCTACCATAAAACGGACAGATTGCTTTTTGGAAGTCAACAGTTTATTCAGATAAGGAGCTACTGCCTCACGCAATTCATCGCAGATCATATAACGGACTTTACTCTCATCCATGTGATTACAGTCCGTTGCTATGAAAGAAAGAATTTCCAAAGTAGTCACCAAAAAAGAATTTGTACATTCTACGTAACTACCAGATCCCGCTTTCACTAACTTATCAAGTAATGTCAATTCATAATGCGTCAACCGGGGAAGCCACATATCAGGACAGGCTAAAACCGCTTCTGCAAAATAAGTTACATACTCATCTTTGCGCAACTTGGTAGGAACAGGTAAAAGCAGGATTTTCGCCATCCGCTTTAATTCCTCTTTTGTATTCGTCTTCAAGCCATCCACCAAATTTAATGACGGCTGAAACAATTCCGACTGGCATTTTAACATAACATCGACTCATTAATTGTTTAATTCACAAAAATAGGTATTTCTTGTCCGACATCACTATTTTTGAACAAGAATTTGCAAAGGCAATTACTATCAAGCCCTCAAAATTATCTGACGTAATCATAATGACTGTTTTTTTAGTCCTTTATATACCCCTCCTGTTCATACCCTTTTCTATACTTATGAATCATTGCCACCAATGGTCTCAAACGCTCGTCAGAAACAAACATGGCCCTATAACGCAAATACTGATTATCATAAAGCTGACGGTTTCCTGTCTTGAGACGCTTCTCCACATCCGCAGGAATGAAAAATTCCGCACGGCTGCCCAAGTGTACATAAAATTCACTCAAAAAGATAGAAATGCCTGCCAAATCTATGTCTCCGAAATAGATATAACGATTGGGAATCATCTTTAGCCAGTCACACAAATCCTTCGATTGCGGATAGCGGGATACGAAAAGAACCTCCATTCCTTTAAATAAGTACTTTTGGGCGCGGATATGCTGAAAGTTCTCTCCATTCTCTATACCCACTACCACAACATCTTCAGGTACATGGAAATGCTCGTAATCCTGCATGAAGATAGAAGTGCCCGGCAAAGGGGAAAGCACGCATGGTTCACCATGAAGAGTTGCTTCGATAGGCGTATAACAATTAAGGAGAAAGCCCTTGAACGTACGGGTATATCTCAGTTTTGAGTTTCCCGCTTTCGTCACTTGCTCCGAACGTGACACTTCTTTCGAACGAGCTTTCATCTCAATCCAATCTTCCAACTTCATTCCGAAAGTATAATTCTGAGCAAGGTAGATGCGGCATCCTTTCGGATCGATCATACGAAAGCTGCGCTTGCTTCCCCGCGAGACCAATGCAATGATTCCCTCATCCATCAGTCCGGTTGCTATTGCACCTTCAAATTTGACATACGATACAGTATCACCACCTAACATTTTCAGCACTTGCTTCGCCATTGCCAAAGAAAACAAATCTCCACTCATTTTTATATCTTATTATAGGTTAACAATGGAACAACCTGTGTATTCGATCGTCCGTCTTTACTTAACAAATAAGTATAGCGATAATCCTCCACATTATAAGTAGTGGGCGAACTATTCACCAGCAAGATATTCCGGCAATTGGCAAAATCCAGAATACCTTTCACGTTATTGGGATGCAATTTTCCGATTTCATCCATCATACAATGGATTTTAAAATCTCCGAACTTACGCGAGGCCTTTTCCTTAAATACATTAATCAACATGATATTGACCATCGCTTTCACCAGAATATCCGTACCGTCGGAACCTACATTGGCTATTTTCTCCACCCATCCCGTGTCGTTATCATTCTCTTTCACACGGAACTCCAGTTTAAATGTGTCGGCAAGCGCCAATCGTTTCCGTCCAGGCTCATCAAGCAAATATTTCATAAATGACAGCAAATAGCGAACAGCCGTCGCATTGACATCTTCGCGAGAATCCTGCGAAAACAAGTCAACCTTCCCCATATTATATTGATTCTCATCATTAAACCGTTTAATCTCCAATAATAGTTGCATCAGTTTATCGCTGCTCTGAAGCGGACGAAGAGCGATTTCCTTTATTACTCCGGCAAAATTCCGTTTGACAAAATCGTCATTGATATCTTTGATCGTTTTATGTATTTCGCTCTCATTGCGTGTCAAATCTCCCACTTCTTTCGAAATACGGCGGATAATATCCGTATACCGTTCACTGATGTGCTTCTGGTATTCGGAGATTTTATCATTATCCACAAACTCGCACAGATTGGAAGCAAAATCATAATAATCCTGTTCACTAATCAGTTCCGTACGGAAATGAAAAGTGTTTTTCGACGAAAAGTTACCATTGAACTGCGTAACCGCTTTCTTGAATTCTTCCGTTTTTCGGATAGTAGACACGATGAGAGACTTTAACTCCTCTACAATCAGATCGCAACTTTTCCGGGTAGGCTTCTCTCCCACTTCTGTAAGAGACGGTGGACAGAAAGTTTCATCTTTCCGAAACATATCTACCTTATTCAACCCATCTTCCAGCAGATGCAAATCTTTAGTTATCCGGTCGAGTTTGTCATTTATTTCTTTTATCTGAACCTGCAACTTTTCCTTCTTCAAGGCAAAACGCTCGTCCAATGCAACTAATTTCGCATCCAATTCCTTCTTCCGGCTTCGTGTAGCCGGTTCTTTATCAAACAATTCCGACTTATCTCTTTCATAATAAAGGACTTGCGGGCGAAATTTGCCAATGTAATCCAACTCTTCCCTTATTTCGGCAAGCTGTTCATCATACTTACGGATAGTAACCGTATCGGCTCCTTTCCCGTTTAGTTCATTCTCCTGTGCCTGTGTCAGTTCTTTCTTTCGCTCTGCCGTCTGTTGCTTCAAGCGGTCTATTTCCTGTTGTACTCCGGCAACAAACACTTCCTGTTCATTCAGAAGCCCGGCTTTGCTATCCTTATAAGTCTTCTGGAAAGCCTTCAACAGTTTTTCCCGTTCCGTCAAGCACTTCTCTTTCTCCTCCGCCACCACAAAAAGACGATGGCTGATTTCATTCAATTGTGTCTGAAATTCCTCTATACGACCTTTTTTCCATTCCTCCTCTTTCGTTCTCCAAGCAGCACAATCTGCCTGCAAATTCTTCAATTTAGAAGGAATCTGCATCCGTTCGGCTTCCTTCAAATGCTGTTCTTCCAGAATGGCACGTACCTGTTTCGAGTATTTCTTCTCTAGTGAAGAAACGGCTTCCTCTTCTTCTTTCATCAGCTGATTGAGTCGGTCGGAACAACGTTGCCAAACAGCCTGCTGCCTGTCACGCTCCTGTTTTATCTCTTCAGGAGTGCGGACAGAACGTTCAATCACCGACAGGTTAAGTGAAACTCCGAACATAGTGTTGTCATTATTCACCAATTGAGGTTGCAGTTCATCGCTGTACAGCACCAGTTCTTCATCCGCCACCTTACCAATCGTCGCCTGCCAATCCGGTTTATTCCGTTCCAGCCATTCACACAACGAACCTTTCCTTTTCTCAATCAGGGCATCCAATGCTTGAAGCTCTCCTTCAATCACAATCCGCTCTTGACGGACAGTCTCCATTTGGTTCTGAAACTCCCACTTCAATTCTTTCACTTCCCATTCACATTCCTGCCTTAACCGGCCTACATCACCTTGCTGCTGACGAATGTCGAGTTCCAGTTCTTTATCCCTTTTGCACAGTTCATTGATTCCGTCTTCGCAATCGGCTATCTCTTTCTGATGAGGATGTTCATAAGTTACTTTCTGAAGTCTCAGATTACACTGTGCCTGTTCCTCCCGTAACTGCTGGATACGGTTATCCACCACCCGAACTTTCTCTTCATGTGATGTCCTCACTTTCTCTTCCTCCACACGAAGTTGTTGCATCAATTTCTCTTGCTTAGCGGTAACCTCTGATTTCCGGGCAAATATCCGCGCCTGCTGACTATTCTCAAAAGTACGGAAATCAGCCTCCAGGCTATCGAATAGCAAACGGTACTTACCCAACACGTCCTCATACGCTCTTGTCAGTTCCGATTTCATATTCCGAGCTTGCTCCAGCTGTTGAATCAACAATTCCTCACGAGATACCCGTTTGATTATTTCTTCTATTTGCAACTGTTCATAATATAAACGCTTATCACGTATCTTTTTGAGTAAATCATTGATTATCCCTATATCTGTAATCAAACTGTCATGTTCCTTAGTATACTTTTGTTGCAGCTCACCCATAAGTCGTAGCAATCGTTCACGTTCTGTCCCCGTTTTTGCCAGTTCTTCTTTTACCAACGGAATCTCTTGCAAAGTCCGTCTCTCCGCAAAGTTAAGTTCCGCACGTCCCTCGCCGATTTGCATCTGTGTATAAATCAAATCACGATAGGCATTCATCACTTTTCCCGCCATTTTCCGCACAGGCACTTCCCCGTTCTTGTTCTTCGTAAACCAAAGCATTACATCTCTATATTCCTGCTCGAACTCCTTAATCTGACTTCGATAGAAATCCAAGTCAACAGAAAAGTCTTCATCACTCATCGAACGAATAATGGTATCTTTTATAAAATCGGCATCCAACTTGGAGTTGAGGAAAACATTCTGAATCGTACGAGGGATATTCTGATATTTAGCACTCTCTACAATGGCGAATTTCCGGTAAGGTATCATCTCATGTTTACGATTATTACCGAAGATGATATCCCGATACATTTCATAGCTGGTCACTTGCGCGGTTATTTGAATCTTCGGGCCAATGTGTTCACGAATGCGTCCCCATTCGGCATATACGGCATTACGTTCGTCAATAAACCAGTCTTTCTGAAACGGTGCATCGATAAACCGGAAGAAGACTCTACCTTGAGATTTAGCGGCCACCACACAGTAAGCGGCATTCTCCCGCATCACTTCATATATAATATACGAGTTGGCATAAGGGAAATAAAAAGCGTCAAAGCTTTTCTTCTCTTTCGGAATGCCGAGTTTCAATTTATCAGCGTTATAGAAGAAGAGTAAGGCACGAAGCAAAGTGCTCTTACCTACTCCTTGCGTACCTATGAAATGCACATTCCCATCCAGCTTCACCTCTGCATACGGAATATGGGCACTATTCAGAAAAACGATTTTATTCAGGTATCTCATCTTGCACCTCCTCCGAAATTGTGATACAATCAATTAAATCCTCCATATAATGGAATGCGGCTAATACTTTATACGTCCCGTCAAGTTCGTTTTCTTTCTCAATCAGCCCCATACTCTCCAACTCTTTCAACAGTTTACCAACTACCTCATCATATTTCTTCTTATCAGAAAAGAGTTTGGCAGCCTTTTCCTTCAATTCAATATCACATCCTATCTGAATCTCAATATCAGCAGCGCGAAACAGAAAGCCTGGTCCGAATGCCGAATGAAAAGTTTTCAGAAAGCTCAAATAATCAATCCACTTCTGGACGGCCTCCAATTTACGTTCCAAATCGACTTTCGCTTCTTTACGGGCAAAATAGTAATAGCCGTCACCGCCTTCCAGATAGAAGCCAATGCCTTTATAATAATCATAATAATCGGTCAACTCCTCCTCAATAGCATCATACAGACGCTTCACTTGAGTGGAGACGCTATTGGAAGAAATGAATCCGCCTTTGCTAAGTATATTGAATATCTCTTCGGTATATTTCATAGTCATTTATTGTTTAACATTCGGTATACGTCATTTGGCATATATTAAAGGGTATTCCACTTCATCGGATACTTCATAAATATCCGTAAAGCGAAGTTCGTCGGCATACTGCGACGCCAATTGGCAGAAAAAGATTAATTTTTCTCCACGTGTCACTTCCTTCCGATAGCGGTAGTTCATCACAAAAGCGAACAGGTGAGTACTGGAAGCCATAAATGAATTGTGTACTTCCTGTAAGTTCACCGTATCTATCATTTGCGACTGACCGTCCAAGTAACCCTCCGGAATCGCATCTGCCAATTGCTGCATTCCCTTCGGAGAGTTTCTCTGTCGGGCGGCAAGTCTCTTTAATATCTGAAAAGCCTCATCGGAAGTCCGTAGATAATCAATGGAAAGTTTGATTCGATACCCCACCTGCGGTTCCATCCAAAGGGGATTCTTTTGTGCGGCAACCGAACGGATATTTGTATGTTCCTCCAACAGAAACTGATCTTTCAAGTATTTTAATTTCTTTACTTTCTCAAGAATACGGTTCTGGTAGTCTATAAGATTCAGATAATGGATAATTTGCTTTTGAATTTCAATCAGATTATGATATGAATCGTTCAGCTGAAGCTTCACGTCGCTTACTACATTTCGCATTTGCACGTCCATCGCTACCCGGAAGAAAGTCGGTTGTCCGTAGTCTATCAATTCCTCACTTTTACGAATCAGCAAAGCAATATTATTCCGTTTCTCGTCGAGCCGGACAAGTTTGGTCTTTTTTATTTTATAATTGGGCTCGTTCTTATATGTATTATCCATATTCCTCTTCAAGTCCATCACATTGCGGACCGTAGTCAGAGCGATGTTCTTCAAACAGCGTTTCACTTCACGCTGATAGTTATACTTACGTTGCTCATTATTCTCTTTCAGATAATAATCAATGTTTTCGTTCAGTCGTGTCAGATAATCCTGCACAAAAGAGACATTGATTTCTTCATTCACTTCGAGCACGTCTTCAAAGAATTTCAGATAGATATCCTCCATTTCAAGGAAATCACCGGTATCCCGAATCACTCCATAGTCAATCAGATAACGGATACGCTCCTCTTTGTACTCTGTCATTTCAAGCGCATAATCGTAACGGAACGAAAGAGACTTTCGTTTGGCAAACATCTCTTTCAGAAGTTCTTTCTCCCGATCCAGACTTTTAACCAGTTCTTCTATGGAACGAAAAGTACCCATATTAGTTTTGTCTTTTAATAATGTTTACTGCTTCAATAGACTACCTCAACCTATTCACTTACAAAAGTAAAAAAATCTATCGTGTCATTACTATTATTGAATAAGAATTTGTCTCTAAGCTTAGTATTCATATCTTTGTGCTTTCAACAAGAAATAAGAAACCTGTTTAACAAAAAATAGATTATGCGCTCATTCATTATTCTTCTCTGTCTGATACCGACTCTCCTTTTTGCCCGACAGAGCCAGCTCAAGACACTGTTAGAACAAGCTATTAAAGGGAAAAAGGCGGAAATAGGGATTGCCGTTATTATCGATGGAAAAGATACAGTCACTGTGAATAACGACATCCACTATCCGCTGATGAGTGTTTTCAAGTTCCATCAGGCAGTGGCCTTGGCCGATTATATGGATAAAAAGAAATTGCCGTTAGGGACTCTGTTGTCAATTAAGAAATCAGATTTAAAACCGAATACATACAGTCCGTTGCGAGATCAGTTCCCACAGGGAGGATTCGAAATGAGTATTGCTGATTTATTGAAATACACCCTGCAACAGAGCGACAATAATGCTTGTGATATTCTTTTCAATTATCAAGGCGGACCGGATTCTGTCAACCGGTATATACAATCACTGGGGATTCGTGATTGCGAGATCACTCATACGGAGAATGATATGCACGAAGACTTAGACCTCTGCTATAGCAACTGGAGCACACCGCTGGCTGCTGCCAAATTACTGGAAATATTCCGCCGCAAAACATTGTTCGATGAAGCCTACAAAGACTTCATCGAACAGACAATGGTAGAATGCCAGACCGGGCAGGACCGTCTGGTTGCTCCGTTACTGGATAAAGGGGTGACCGTAGGACATAAAACAGGAACGGGAGATTTCAATGCGAAAGGGCAGCAGATAGGCTGCAATGACATTGGCTTCGTTCTCCTGCCCAACGGACACGCATACAGTATAGCCGTTTTCGTGAAAGACTCTGCGGAAAGCAGTCTGGAAAACAGTAAGATTATCGCCGATATTTCCCGCATTGTCTATAAATATGTAATCCGGACAACAAAGTAATACAGCAACAACAATAAAGATAAAGACAAAAATTAAAATCAAAATCAGCATGAAACTACATCATATCGCTATCTGGACTTTTCGTCTGGAAGAATTAAAAGAT
>OGFY01000668.1_pt1 | contig 31109 bp, 34 predicted proteins | sample 1570951 | NCBI WGS metagenome assembly OGFY01 (sample SAMEA2581942, study PRJEB24529) | metagenome | biome: Human gut stool | place: China | collected 2011
GTCCTCCTTCCGTAATTTCTAAGTGAAAAAGGATATAAAAGCCCCTACCCCATATATATTTAACAGTATTATAGCCGATTTTCCCCAAAATCTCAAGTAGTTTTCAGAATATTACTCTCCTTTGTTCCTGCCTCCACTTCTCTTGTGGTTCTTATAACCGCTTACACTCATCTGTGTAAAATGAAATGTCTTAGTATCTAACCATCTGACATTTGTTGTGACAAACGGTGATGTAAGAGTGCCCTGCATAAGAATCTCTAACAGTTCAGGAATCCACTGTTCTGCATAATTTAAATTTGGCATATTTTACCTTTTAACCTTTCTTAATTGTTGAATCTGTTCCACCTCTTTGTAGGAACATTTGCATTGTTACCTGCAGATGACTGTCCACCTGTCTGCTGCCCTGCTCCAATCTGAAAACTCGCGTTGTTTCCATCTTTTGCCGGCTTAAGCGCTGGTACATCCTTAAGTACCTGTTCAAGTGCAGCCTTGATGTTGTCATCTGATATCTTTCCATCTGTGCCCTTAGCCTTGCTGAAATCAGCCATCTTAAGAACATATGGAAGTGTCTTGGAATCTATCCCAAGTGTCATCGCTAGCTGCGTAGCCGCAAGCTCAATACGAATTTTTTCTGCTTCCTGATTAGCCGCTGCTACCTGATTCTGCAGCTGTGCTGTATCATTCTGCTGTTGTGCTGTCTGCTGTGCCTTATTCTCTTTAAATGTTGCTATAGCCTGGTTAATTTCATCTTCTGATAATCCCTGCTGCTGGAAATAGCTCTTAAGCACAGCATTTTCTTTCTTGGATGTAGCAGTATCTAACATCTGCTGAATCTTGTCATAGTCAATTCCAGCTGAACCCTGATTCTGTGTTCCTGTGTTCTGTCCTGCTACATTGTTATTAGTTCCTCCAGCGTTCTGGCCGCCGTCGCTATCTCCGCCCTCTGCGAAGAGCTGTAAGTTCATAGGCAATGTCTTTCTCATCACTCTATCTCCTTTCCGTTTACCGCCCGTCGGAATTTTCCTAAAGTTTAGTGCCATTAAGTTTTGGGCATAAAAATAACACCCACAGCGTCTGCCATGCGTGTTTATTTACATCATTATTCTGTTGCACCAGTGCAACTTCTGCTTTTTTACATTCCTGGTATCCAGCTTCTAACTTCTTTAAGTGTTTCATACACTTTTTTCATTGTACTATTATTTTCCAGATACTCTATTCCATCCATTGTGACTTTAGCATCTTTTAATCCTGTTATATAGACATTCCGTCCAACCTCTCTTACTACATACCCTTTTGTGTACCCTTTATGAAGTAATTCTGCCCATATCTCAGATATATACGATTCCGGGATTCCAAACCTTAAGGGGCTTATTGATTTAAAATCAATTTCTCTATCTTTCTTCATAGCATCATATAACTCTGAAAGTATCAAATACACTATTTTAAAATAATCATTCTCTGTCATATTATCTCACTTTCTTAAATTCGGGTATAAAAATACCACCAATCTTGCGACTGGTGGCTAACTACTTATGTTCTTTTGTATCCTCTGCATCTTCTATTGAATAAGGCTTTAACCCACTATCATCTAAGATATATCCTTCATCCTGTGTTTCAGGCATTTCAACTACCCCCTTTTTATTATAATAATTTCTCGGAATCTTTAAGCTAGTAAATATAAGGCTTTCAGATTCCTTTTTTATTAAAATCCCCCACTTTTTGTCAAAAAACACTTGACAAATCCATCGAAAAATGCGGCGCTTCGCGCCCTTATTTATAAGGCATATTTTTCGATTGGAGGCGATTTCATTTGTTACCTGTTAACTGTGGCAGTCATTCCGACTACCAAAACTTTGTTGTCAATAATTTACGTAAATATTATCCTAACCCTGATTCCTTAGCCCGCTCTACATGGGACATCATTGACCGTTTTTGGAATCTTGACCTTTCCTACACCGATGAAAAACTTAAAAACAGATATTCTGTCTTTGGACCTAAGCCAAGAACTCCTTCCTGCATGCACCGTTCCTACCTGCTGTCTCTGGATTTTAAAGTTACTTCCCTGACGGAGTGGGCTGCACAACTAAAACTCAACCCTCTTTATGCTATTCTCAGTGGTTTTGAATTCGGTGATACTCCCGGTGTTGGTACCTTCTATGATTTTTTAAACCGTCTCTGGGATTCCGATGAAGATAACCTGTCTCCTCATAGGCATCCCATTAAGGCTTCTGTTAAAAAGCCTTCTGTATAAGGCACTAAAGCCAAACCTATTGAAAAAATCTCTGTCGAACAGCTTTTACAGGAACTGGAAAATACTTCTTTCTCCATTTCTTCACAGCCTTATGGTTCTCTGTTTGACCTTTTTAATCGGGAATTCCTACAGCAGTCTGTTTCTAAACAGCTTATTAATCCCGATGCGCTGGCTCTTGCCGGTGACGGTACTCCTTTTGTTACTTCTGCCAGGGAACGGAAACATCGTGTTTGTGATTGTGCTTCTAAAGGTATCAGTGACTGTTCCTGTGACCGCTACTTTTCCCAGCCTGATTGTGACATCGGATGGGATTCATCCCGTTCCTGTTTTTATCATGGATACGATTTATATATGCTGGTTGCTTCTGATTCAGAAAGCGACCTTCCTGTTTTCCCTTTGCTGAATCCTGCCTCAAGACATGATTCCCACGGCTTTCTGCATACCTTTTTCAGAATGAAAAGCTTTTTACCTGAATTTAAAATATCCAAGCTGCTTCTTGATTCCGCACATGATGCCATGCCTGTTTATAAATACTGTAAACGCAAAGGAATTACTCCTTTTATTGACCTGAATGAAAAACGGGGTATTAAAGTCAAATATAAAAATGACTTTACCATTGGCAAGGATGGTGTTCCTGTCTGCAAAGAAGGTCGCCGAATGAATCATGACGGTTCAGAACCAGCTAAAAACAGAATCAAATATCGCTGTCCTCTCGCAAGCAGAAAATACGGCTGCTCATGCGAGCATCCCTGCTCTGATTCCAAGTATGGAAGAACAGTTCACCTTGCCACAAAGGACAATCCACGATTAATCAACATACCGCCACGTGACAGTGACGAATGGAAAACGGAATTTAATGCAAGAACTTCTGCAGAACGTTCCAATAAACGTAAGAAATATGATTTCCTGTTAGAAAGCGGCAGGCACCGCTCTACTAAGATGTGGTACTGCCGCCTCTATAACATCATGATGCTGCAACATCTTGATGCATGGGATCTGCCCTTTGAATCCACCCTACGAAAGTTGATTTTAGAAGTGGCATAATCCTATGATTATTATACACCTTTTTAAGGCATAGCGACAGTTATGTCTGTTTCTCATGTTTATTTTTATTCATTTCGGATAATATTCACTTTTCAATGTTCATTACCAGTTGTGCTGGATATAATCACTCAGGATTCCGAGAGATTATTATACTATACCTATATCCATAGTTTTTAGCATTATCTTTTAGCCATTCACTATTTAATCTATTGTATTCTTGGTTTATATTTTCTATTATACTAACAAATTCTGTTTTTTCAATTCCCCTTTATTATATTTACTTTTTTCTCTATCATATAATTTATCGGTAATTCTTTTGTTTTCTGCCAGTGCCAAATTATAATCTCTTATAAATTCTTCCCTTTTCTGATTGTTTCCACTTTTCTTTAACTGATAAGTAAAACTCTCACTTGTGGCTCTAATTGTCCTCAAGTCTTTTGACCGTCATTCGCCGCCCAGCGTTCCGCCTTGGCTTTGGTTTGATGTGCAACATTGCTCTCACGCTGCCGGTTCTTCTTGCACTCGACTTTTTCCGCCGCTTCTCGCTTGGCTTTTCGTCTTACTTCGGCAATTTCCTTTTCGGAAAGTGGAAGGCCAAACTTTCCGATGAAGTTATAGTAAATGTCTACCTGCTGATGTCGGTTCGGCTTTTTGCCCACGGCTTCGTGAACAACGATTTTATCAATCAGCTCACACGCCATCTCCTTCGTCAGCTCTGTGGGCTGCTTATACTTCCTGATGAGCCGGATAAACCGCCCGATATAGGCAGCGGATGCTTTTGTTTGCTCCAGCTTCTCCTGAATCTCCGATACTTGGCTTTCGAGGCTGTCCTGTTCAGTCGAGTATTTCTTCATCAGGGACTTGTACTGCTTTTCGGGAAGCAGACCTGAAATGAAATTCTCATAAAGGCTTCCAATCAGGCGGTCAAGCTCATTCAGTCTGCGATTGATTGTCTGAAGTTCTTCCTTTTGCTTTTGCGGCTTGCCGTTCGCCTGTGCTTCCCATTTCTTTTTCAGTTCTTCGGCGAATCCACGCTCATCTGCGATAATGTGGCTTGAAAGGCGTTGAACAGAACGCAGTACCAACTGATAAAGGACTTTATCGCTGATGTGATGAATGGCGCAATTCCCGGTTCTGTTCCCATAGCTGCTGCATCGGAACGAGTGGTAGGGTTCGCCGCTTTTGTAGTAATTCGTCTGATAGGACATTTTACTGCCACAATCAGCGCAATACACAAGCCCCGGCAGCAGACATTCCTCTTGGTACGTTCCATCCTTTATGCGGCGTGTAGTATGCTTCAAGCCTCTGTGTGCCCATTCCCACAGCTCACTGTCAACGATCCAAAACAATCCAAATTATAATATTTAATTGACACATTTACACATATATATTAGTATAATGTTAATAAGAGGGAGTAGTTAGCATCGTATCCGGTGCAATAGTAATCGTCATCACGCTGAACAGCCGGTTATTATTACAATTAACGAGACTTTTATCAATTCATTTTTGATGCGATAAAGGTCTCTTTTTATATCATTCCATTCCTTTATCGCAAGAAAGGAGCTTATTATGGAATATTTGTTACTACTCATCGGTTTCGTGCTATTAATAAAAGGCGCGGATTTCTTCGTGGAGGGAAGTTCTTCCCTTGCCAAAATCCTTAAAGTACCAAGCGTTATCATAGGACTTACCATTGTTGCAATGGGAACCAGTGCCCCTGAGGCATCTGTTAGTATTAACGCTGCCCTCTCTGGCAGTAATGACATTGCAATCAGCAATGTTGTTGGTTCTAACATTTTTAATGGTCTTGTCGTTGTAGGTATCTGTGCATTTATTGCAGGATTTTCTACTAACCGTGACATTCTCAAGCGTGATATGCCTGTTAATATCATAATAACTGCTATTCTTTGCTTTATGTTTATTGATGGCAGACTTTCAAGAATTGAAGGCATTATTCTCCTTGCCGGAATGGCAGCTTACATCACATGCATGATAATATCAGCGCTCAAAAACAGAGAGGAAGCTGGGGATTGTAAAATAATGCCTCTGCCTAAGAGTCTTCTTTATATTGCCGGTGGTCTTATAGCTGTAATATTCGGTGGTAATCTTGTTGTAGATAAAGCCTGTATCATAGCTGCTAACTTTGGTGTAAGCCAGAATTTCATAGGTCTTACAATAGTCGCAATCGGAACCTCCCTGCCCGAGCTTGTAACTTCTATAGTTGCCACAAGGAAAGGTGACAGCGGACTTGCGCTTGGCAATGCAATCGGCTCTAACATATTTAATATATTATTTATCTTAGGAATGTCTGCTGCGATACAGCCTCTTCACGTTCTTTCTGAATCACTTATTGACTGTGTCATACTTCTTGCCAGTGGAATTGTATTATTTCTCTTCGCATTTACCAAGAAGACTATGAGCAGATGGGAAGGTGCTGCATGTATCCTTATGTATGTAGGATATACAGCTTATCTTTTCATAAGATAGATACATTTAGCATAATTAAAATAGTCCATAGATATGTATACACAATCTACATATCTATGGACTCATTAGTTATATTAAACATCTGTTGTCTGCTTCTTCTGTGACTTTCTCTTAACAATCATCCATACAACCAGCAATACAACTCCAGCTATACTAACCGCAGCTCCCTGCCACAGATAAGGGTACTTAAGTTTAATAACCGTTGTTCCCTTATTCACATACAGAAGATTATTTCTGCTTGTTATACCTGATGATTTGCCAAATATATCATGATAAGCAAGTGTTGTATCAACATTGTCATTATCAGATGTTATTGTTATTCTGTTCTTTCCATACTCAACATTTAACGGAACAATTTTTCTGTCAGGAAGCTCATTTGATGAGATACCCGTCATATTACTAAGGAGCTGCCCTATTGCCTGATCATCTGTAAGACTATAAAAATACGTCAGATTAAGACCGGTCATTATAATATTATCGTTCTTAACTGTTCCATAAAAATCAAGGCTAAAACCATTATCATAGAATGTTCCCCATACTGTATCAAGTCCGTCAAGATATACAGTATTCCATGTTGTATGTCCCTGCGGGAACATATCAGGATATATCGTTCCAATTCTTGTATCCATATCCGGATATCCATTATGAAATGTTATCGCACTGCATGTTACGCCAAGGAAATTCTGACCGTGGGTACGCTTATCCTGTGGAATTCCATCTGCATATATAATCACCTTAATACCTGCTCGACTAAGACGAAGTACGAGGTCTTCAGCCATTTCTCTATCATCATATGTGAAACCATTAAGGAACACTTCTTTATATCCACACAGATCTTCATATGTATAATCTGTAAGATTATCCGAATCAGCCGTCTCAACGGCCGGGAACTGCATTGATATAATATCTGCCCCTGTTCCTATTGCAATAGCCCTGTAACTGCTTACCACACCCCAGCTATCCAGAGTATCAATATGATACAGAACATACTGCTCATTCTTCTCTACTCTCTTGTAACCGACTGCATTAGCAGCTTTTTCAACATCATCCAGAGAATTATTGTAATGTTCAAGCAACGACATTTTAACCAGTACAGAATCATCTCCAAGCTCTAAGCATCTGTCAAACACATATAGAAAATCTCCCTGTGCAAATGCTTTGTTAAGATTAACAATATTCTTAGAAGTGTTGGCTGCTTCTCTTCCTGCTCCGAATGTTGAAGCAACAGGATTGCCATAATCCGAAACAAGCCATGAACCAGTTGCACCAAGTATACTTTCATCCATCAATGCAAGTCTTTGTCTTGTAACTGACTGTGCTTTAGTTATAAGCGTCTTGTTCTGGACAGCCGACATACGCTCGTCAGCTGACACATTATTCTGTTCACCTGTAATAAGGCTTAATGATGGAATAGTATCTGCCACAAGTAATACACAAAGCACTACCACAAATGGTTTTTTCAGCCTGTCCCACATAAGAAAGCTCATAAGAATAATGCATAATGCAATAGAAATGAATCTTAACATCCATAAATACTGACTTCCTGGCAGATGCTTAAGCACAATATATGCTGTGTCGGTTGTGAGCAATAATATAATCAAACCTGTTATAAATCCGGTTCTTGATTTCTTATATCCGAACAAAATACCAGATATAATAACAAATACAGCTGAAAATCCATAATAAAAGCTTTCACTCTTACCTGTTAATCTTCCAACAGGATTAATTGATGTCCATATACTCTGGAAGAAATTAGCCATATTCTCAGAATTATCAAGTGATGTTATTCCACCTCTTAAAGAAGCCACCATCCATATTCCAAGCAGCATGAATCCTATAATCATTGATATTATAACATCAAGTACAGCTTTCTTTTTACCACCCTGGAACATATAGACAATTCCATATAATATCACAGCAATTGCTATCATACCTGCATAACCTAGATGGCACAGTGCAATCAGTACAAATGTAAATACCATAAGTAAGACATATCTTAATCTCTGATTCTCAAGATACTTATACACTGCATATATAAATACAGGCAGGAATATCATACTGAGACTCCTGGCAAGATTGTCCTCTATAAATACCGCATACAGGTTATTAGGCATGAAGAACCATAAAAGTCCTATAAATGCTCCAAGGAAAGGCCTATTAAAGCCTCTTCCTATAAATGGCCATACACATGCTCCGAAAAAGCACACTACTCCTACAAATACCAGATATGCTCCAAACTGACTTCCACCCGCAATAAACTGGCATAATGCCATAACATAAGCTGGCAGTGGTGACCAGTACCTTAACAGTTCAACGCCGTTATACCACATAGGGTCATATAATGGAAACAGGTTTCCTGATTTAATAGAATTATATACATAATCTCCTCTGTACACATGATACATAGTATCTGAACCAGAAGGATATACTCCATTTGCATTGATAAGCCATATAACAAGCCATGCTGTCAGCAAATACACGAATGGCATAAGAAACAGCAGGTACGTCGCCTTATTTTTCTTCTTCACATTCTTCTCCAATCTGTCTTAACAACATCAGCTAATTAATAATATCATCCAGAACCGCATCCATTACTTCAGACATTATTCTTGCATCAGCCTTCTTATTCAGAATAGAATTCTTCTCCTGCTCTGATATGTTGACAATATAACTTCTAGTAGGAGTCTCACTTGCTTCAACACATGTAAGCATTCCACCTGTCTTATATATAATCTTAAAGAACTCTTCCGCAAAATAATCTGTAACATTCTCTAATGTCGGCATCATTGAATCAAAAGGTTCAACTTCATTAAGAATCTTATTCTGAAATTGTTCAAGAAACTTACTTATTCCCTCTTCAAATATATTAAATTCCACAAATGAGTTTCTGGAAAACTTGATATCAAGTGCAAATTCCCATGTATGCGGATGTGTCTCTCCTTTAGCATCATTGATGATGATATAATGTCTCATGTTAAGATAAAATTTCAGTCTGTATTCTCTGTATATATTAACCGCCATAATGCTGCCTCCATGTATTATTCTTATGTTTCATCATATTTGATTCTTAATTTGTCTACATCATCTTTCTTCTTGATAGTCATTGCATACATTATCTGCATTGACTCTTCCATAAGTAGCTGGATGCTCAGTCTTGAATGTCTTCTGTTCATTCCGACAAAGATTAACACAACATCCCTGTCGTCATATGCGAATCTTAATACATTCTTATCAAGAATATAATTAGCTCTTGCTATGAACTTCTCGCGTTCACTATTATCCACACATGCTATATGCATGAATGTAACAGGATAAGCATCCCTTGCAATAAGCTTATCAAGGAAAGGCATAATAGCTGAACTGCTCCATACATTATTACGTGTGTCATAGAAATCTTTCTCAAGAAGTTTATTATTCATCTTGGATACCATTCCGTTAAGCTGCGCTATTGTATCCTGTGAAGCTGCGTATTTTTTCTGCATTTTTCTTAATGAATGTGCAAGATACATAGCTGTAATAATAAGCACAAAAAGCAATATAATTACATATGTCTGCATCTGTATCTTAATCTGCATATAACTGTTATTATCAAGAATAGCTCCTTTGCCAGTCAGCAGACACAGCTTATATGTCTGATTCTTATATTCAAATGCAACACCAGACGCAACATATTTATTATTGTTAATCTCTATAAAATCATGTGTTACTTTATCATTCTGAAGACTATTCAGGAATCGTGCCGCACTCTTAGAATCATAATATGTTGCAGTTGTTACACCCTTGTATCTGTTAGTTTCCAATACATCCTTAATAAAAAGGATTGACTGGTTCTTAGAGAATGTCCAGTACTTATTAGATGAAGAATTCATTGTTCCTAATATATCATTGATAATCTGTTCATCATTTCTGTTATTCTTAAGGTTAATCTGATCCAGAACAAGCTGCACATACGCATCCTGCTGCGTTGCACATACCTCAAGCACTCCACGCTCATATTGGTTAATTCTCGTATAAGCAAATATTCCTGCTATAATTGAAAAACAAAGCACATAGATTGTGGTAATAATCATTACATTCTTATTCTTCTTAATCTGCTTCCCGCTTTCTTTCTTCTTTGTCTTCATATTATGCCTCTTTTCTGTGTTCTCCCGCTTTCTCATCATCTTCACCAGAAATATCTTCATAATTAAGAGTTTCCCTGACTTTTCTTATAGCATTAACAGGCTTTATAAAATCATGTCTTATTACATCAGCAAATGCCTTACATTCTTCTGACAGATTCATTGTTTTCCATGAACTGTCTGTCTCAATACTGTTAATAATCCCCGCCATTCTTATAAAGAAAACAGCCAGATTAAAGAATGGCAGAAGCAATATACACCACCAATGACTTACATAGTATTTTCTGATATCTTTATTAATTCTTAGAAAATATGCCACAGTAATGAAATACAGATAACCGATAAGTGTATATAAGCCAAATATAATTGCGGTAGATATCAGTACTGTCTTACCTGAATATCCTGCAACAATAAGACATATAAGTGCCAGATACCATATAAGTCTTGGAAATGCAAATGTATGGTCGTACAACAGAGTTTTGACACTTATATTAGTAAAGAGATTCTTTACCTTGAATGTCTTGTCCATGAACATCTTGGAAACTTCCAGACTTCCTCTCTGCCATCTCTGTCTCTGTGTATATAATTTGTTGACATTCTCTATTGGATCAACAAAAAACAATGCATCTTCACATACTTCGACACGCTCATTCTGTAAATATCTCATCTGAAATGTAATATGTGTATCCTCGCAGATAGTATCAGTATTGTACATCCATGATTTCAAAACAGCTGATTTTCTAAATGCAGAAAATGCACCTGACAATGTATATACTGAATTAAGCTCTGATGCATAACTCCTTCCTGCCAGGAAAGCCTGCGCATATTCCATAAATTCCAGTTCACGAAGAAGCCGCGATGGACCTGCCTTATACTTCTTAATCTGTTCAGGCACTGTAAGAATTGAGCCTGTCATACAGTTAATTGATGTATCATTTTCAAATCTTGTAATCATATTGGCAAGTGCATTTTTCTCAAGCATGCCATCACTGTCAAGATTGATAATGTATTTACCTTCACTATTGTAAAGAGCCAGATTGAGAGCTCTTGATTTACCCTGCTCAGAATTCATCCACTGCATAAGAAGATCAGGGAATTCCTGCTGACACTTTGCAAATATATCAAAACTATTATCTTTACCTTTGTTATTAACCAGAAAAATTCTTATCCTTTCATTCGGATAAGTACTGTCATTAATTGACTTAATGCAGCCATACAACGTATCAGCTGAATTATATACTGGTATTATAAGTGTAATCTCGGGATAAACTGTAAGTTCCTTTTTATGAATTTTGTGACGTAAATTCCTTCTGATAAGAAGAAAAACGCTTCCCAACGCAGGAACAATTTCCATAATAAAAGGAATAATTATCCAGCCACCCCAGAAAAGGAATGAATTAAGAATTATTTTTACCATATGAGAAGTTTCCTACTTTCATCTTAACAATCTGTGGTTTCGTAAACACATAGAAATACAGATAAACACTAAGCACATAGAAGAAGATTCTGCCTATAAATGTATGGAAAACATAATATGCTCCCATTCCGAGATAATGTACAGCCAGACATATCATAATGATTCTTAATACATTACACAACGTAATGTAACAGAATCCAACTATGCCTATCATAAGCTTCTCGCTCCAGTTATAGACATTAAAGAATATGAGTAATGACAGGAATGCCATAATCTCAATAATTCCCGAACATTCAAAATCAATAAGTAATGTCGTTGATGAAACTCCTGTGTGAATAAATATTATTCCATATTTGAAGTATGCCGTAAACGCTCCAGTTATATCACCTACGATACCAGCCATTGCCGCAACACATCTTGCCAGAGGCATAGTAAGCACTGGCTGTATCGTTATCATCATTATTACAAATAATCCAAGACTTCCCCACATGAAACTCCACGCATGAAGTTTTGCCCTTTTCATTACAGAAAGTATATAAAGCCATATTATTATAATAATAACTGCTATAATAGGATTCATTGCTTATACCTGTTTACTACCTTTCTTTTTCTGATGTACAACTACACCACATGTGGCAGCTATACATATGAAAAGTCCAAACCATGCGCCAGATGAAGCACCTGCTGTATTAATCCACTGCTGCCCAAGTCTTCCAAACTGTGCACTTATCTGCTTGAAATCACTTGCATCACAACCCAGCTTCTGTGCAACCTTTTCAAGGTCAAAATAGAATTCACACTCATCTTTGTTACTACCGACTGTAACAGTCATCTTTCCATAACATATATCAGCATCATTAAGTTCATTAATATTCTTAGAAGTTCCCCAGGCACTTGTATCAAACATATAGAATTCATATGTACCTTCACTAAGACCACCAAGCTTAGCATTCCAGTTGATATTACCCTGTTCGTCAACTGTTACGAATCTTGGATATAATACCTGATTATAACTATCATTAAATTTGAAAGTTACAGCCTGTGTAAATTCTCCACCTGCTTCATTAAGATGTTCAGGCATAGTTGAATATACATGTCCAAGGACTGTACTTCCATCACTAAATAATGCACCTGACGCATCAACTCTGTCCTGCTGTGTTCCAGCCGTTGCATAATCTATTCTTGTATGAGGATAATAATCCCAGTCGCCATACAATCCATCATACTTAATATCATATATTGTCTTATCCTCATCTGAATCATCACCTTTGATATTAGACATACCTGTTATAAAAGGTTCTGCCTGATATAATCCAAATGATAAGGTCTTATTATATGCTGGAAGTGCACTCTTAGGAATTGCTATCTCCCACTCATCCCCAACATGTCTGCAGTCAACTCCATCTACACCATTAACGTATCCCTTGCTGTCAAGCTGGAATACAAGTTCATTGCCAAGGTCTGTAGTTATAGAGTATCTGCCATTGCTATGAGTTCCGGCACCTGATGCACTTCCATCAGCACCATCCTTAACATACACATATACATAATCACCATCAAACATCATTGCTGTCTCAGACAGACATCCTCTATGTGCTTCATTAGGACATGATACATCATATTTCTTAACTGCGTCCCAGTCTTTAAATTCACCATCTATAACTATTCCATTATATACAGCTTCTGTCTCGTCTTTATCAACTTTATTGCCATCAAGGACTTCAATATCCTTAATATCTACCGTAGTTCCTGCAAATGTTATCTTAAAATCAGAATTACTGAAGAAATCCATAGGAATAGATGACTCTACAACATATGGTCCTGCTGTATTGCCATGTGCTTTATTAGCAGTAACTGTCTCAGAATCCGCTATATCCCCATACCACGCATTCTTAGCCTGTGCACTGTCTTTCCATCCAGTAAACTGAATCTTCTCAGCCATTCCGGTTGTTCCATCAGTATAAGTAATACTGACTGGATTATTTCCCATATAACTATAATCCCACTCTGTCTGTACAGTTCCCTGATACATAAAATATAATCTTGAATAATCAGATGAAACAGCCACTTTCCATGACTTAACCCCTGCTGCATCTGACTTTCTCTCAGTGATATCATCCCAGTCATCAATATCAGAATCGATTACAATATCACTTCCTTTAACAATTACATTCTGCTTCAAAGAAGATGTATCAATACTCCCCAATACACCTGATAGATTATCAGTGTAAGCATTCTTAACCTGTCCTGCATATACTGATACCGGCATTGAAACAAGCAACGCTGTCATACCAGCTAGTGCAGTAATTCTCTTATAATTGTATCTCATGGTAACTCCTCCATTCTTTAGCAATTATAATAAATAGCCGCAACTATTTAATCATCTTTGTTCAAATGTATTCACAAAATTTCATGTCGTTATTATATTAAATTTTGCTGTATATATTTTAATTCATAGACATATCTGTGTCAATTAATTAACAAATATTTCACAACTCAAAAATACCCATAAAACAACATTTACATGCTATCTTATGGGTATTTCATAATAAAATCTTCTTAAAAAATCAAAAATCGCTGAAATTCAACCTATAAATCTATCATCAATACGACTACCTATAGGTATCACGTCAAATCCTGCCTTATACAAACAGGCAGTTTATCGATGACGAATGATTTATCTCAGACAGGCAGCTTATTGATGACCAGCGTTTTATCTCCGGCAGGCAGTTTATTGATGACAAGCGGCTTATCAGCCATGAAGTCCAGCTGACTGACGAATCATATCCTCAACAACAATATCGTATATTTCACCGATAGTACTGCAGTACTCAAGCACCTTCCAAGGCTCATTAGTATGGAAATGAATCTTGATAAGATCCTCATCGCCTGCTGCAATCAGGCAGTTTCCTTCAAAATGTTCTGTAATATAATCAGCAATAACATCCTCATCCAAATCCTCATCTCTTCTGTCAATCAGAAGCTGTGTATCATAACGGTATGCAAACTGATCATCCTCAACATCTACGCTATGTATATCTGACATAATGTAATCCTCCATAATCTGTCTTTATGTGTGGTCAGCCGAATGTTCTGTCCGACTAACCAGGCACATTATCTCACATATCAGCCATAACTTCAAGTATCAGAATATTCTTCTGATAAAATTATATAACCCATTATTCCATACACTGACCTCATGTGCTCCCGGTCTTATATAGAAAATGTGGTTAATCCCATGACTTGTCATATAATCCGAATAATTAATGGCAGACTGCTTACAGTAAGGATCACTGTCACCAGTTACAATAAGAGTAACCAAAGGCTGCTTCTCTCCATCCTTAACAAGTTCAGGCAGAAGAAATCCTCTGTTTCCATAAACTCTTTCTCCACTTCCTGTATCAACCACTCCTCCTACCGGGGCAAATGCACCTACATATCCAAACACATCAGGATGTGCAAAACACAGGAAAAGCGATTCTCTTCCTCCCAGTGAATATCCTGCTATCGCCGTATTCTCCCTTCCTGTTCTGGTAGAATAATGCTCGTTAATATATGGAATCAATGCATTAATAACATCATACTCACACGCATCATATTTTGCTGTAAGTTCAGAGAAATCATAGTCTGACTCCTGACCACCATCAGCATCTGTGAATACAGTAAAACTCACCATAATCACAGGATTCCTGTTGTAATCATCAACTGCATTCTGTGCAACATACAGAGCGCCAATTCTGTTATATTCAGAATAACTTCCGCTCATTCCATGTAGAAGATACACAACCGGATAACTCTGTGATTCATCATAATCTCTCGGAAGATATACACAAGCCTTGCGCTCACTTCCGGTTGTGGGTGAATAATAGCTTATCTCATCAACATTTCCATATGTTACACCCGGTCTTTCATCATTATAATCATCTGGTGTGTCATACTCTGCTGTCACTTCATTAGACACCGTTCTGCTCTTGCACCCCGACAATCCTGTCACTGTAAATGCTGTCACCAGTGCCATTAACACAGCACCTGTCTTGTACATATTTCTTGAAATCATAATCCGGTACCTCTGACAAACCTTCTTACAATCTCCAAGCCGCCAACCGGTGCACAGAATTTCTGATTATGCTTTCTGCACTCTTCATAGACATATTCAAGATTAAACCACTCAACGCCGTCCAATTCTTCCTTCTGCAATGTAAGTTCATCTATATTGACTGGCTTTGTGTATACATAGACAAATGCAATCTCACTGTCCTTAAACATCTTGCCATAAAATTCTTTTTCATATTGGATTACAAATGTATCAACAAACTGCAAATCATCAACAGAAGCCTTAATCCCAAGTTCCTCATGCAGTTCTCTTATAGCAGATTCCTCCGGTTCGTCACCGGCCTGAATATGTCCCGCCGAAGAAGTATCATATCTTCCAGGAAATGAGTCCTTATTCATAGCCCTTTTCTGCAACAGTACCTCTGCTCCCTCATCAGACTTTCTTACAATCCACACATGCGCCGTTCTATGCCTGATTCCCTCACTATGTGCAATCTTTCGCTCAACAGTCTCACCTGTCGGTTTTCCATTCTCATCAACGATATCAAGTAATTCCATGTTAAATCCGTACTCCATCATAATAAAAAAGCCACCAGCTATCGCGAGTTCTACGGGAAAAATAAAGTGATTGGACCTAGACTCCGATAGTACCGCTTTCGCAGCACCCCTCCCAGGACTGGTGGCTTACATATTATATTACTATGTGATGGAAAATTCCATAGAGTATATTCTATTTATTATCACACACCTCATCAGTCCAGGTATTATACTTTCCACTGTTGCTTTTCCTGATGTCCTTCTCATTGTAATTATTAAGTTGCTCTTTAAGCAGCTCAATCTGTAATTGTGTCTTCCTGTTAAGCTCGTACAATTCATTAATCTTGTATTTAAAAAAGAACATAATAGTCAGGCTAAACCCAACCCAGTATATGAGAAATAAGGTTGTAAATTTTCTTAACTTATGTTCCCTGCGCTGCTGCCTTTTACGTTCATTGATATAACCCATTTTTCGCTCTGTATCCATCATTCCTCCTCAATTTTTATATAATCATTGTATTAATCCGGACTGACATGCTGTGTCACAGCAAAATATTTATAAATAAATTTAGTATGACAGGCTTTGTCGCTAATCTGATATAACATATTGTCTATAAAATATAGTATAATCAATATCAGGAGGCATCGGATATGGATAATGAATATAAGAATTACAAAGCTGACAGAGTCCTTAAGCTGCTGTTTCGGGCTTTAAAGGGTGAGTCACTCTCGGTAGCCGCACTCGCCGACGAAAGTAATGTGTCAACAAGAAGCATAACAAGAGATATTAACGATTTGAAAGCATTCCTTGCCGACTATCGCGATATTCTTGGCAATACCGAGTTAAAATACTCTGCTTCAGACCACTGCTACACATTAGAGATGGACAATCTGTTTTCTAATAAAGAACTTTTCGCCATAGCTAAAGTGCTTATCGGAAGCAGGGCGTTCAGCCATGAAGAACTGCTCACAATAATAGGAAAACTGAAAACACACACAAGCTATTCAGACAAAAAACGCCTTGAACAGCTTATTGCCAAAGAAATGTTTAACTATGAGGAAGTCGGCTCAGACTGCGACAGCGTAATTGATAATGTCTGGAAGCTTTCCAACTACATTCAGGAACAGCGTGCAATCACAATCAGCTATTACAAAATGAACCGTGACAGGGTCAAGCACAGAATCATACCAGTATCAATAATGTTTAGTGAATACTACTTCTATCTGATTGCATACAAATGTGAAGACACATTATCTGATACACCTACATATTTCAGAATCGACAGAATCTGTGATATGACTGTTCACAGGGAAAAACTTGAACTTCCTAAAAATGTTGAATTTGATGAAGGACTGCTCCGCAAACGAAGCCAGTTCATGTGGCCGGGACCACTCAGAAAAATCAGATTTGAATTCACCGGACCATCACTCCAGGCTATTCTTGACCGTCTGCCAACCGCTAAAGTAATTGACCGCTACGACAACAAATATCTCATCGAGGCGGAAGTCTACGGCAACGGAATCAAAATGTTCCTGTTAAGTCAGGGCTCATGGGTAAAAGTAATTGCCCCTGATGAATTTGTTAAAGAAATGAAATATGAGATAAAAAAAATGCAGTTGCTTTATTAACAAAATATTTAAACAACAATTCCCCATAAGCAGTTAACGCTTATGGGGAGATTATTATTACTATTCAGTTATTATTCACATCAGATCTTACTTAACAAATCTGCTTTCTTCGCAGCGAATTCCTCTTCCGAAATAATTCCTGCATCCTTTAACTGTGCAAGCTTCTGCAACTGCTCCAATGCGTCAGGCTGTGCCGGAGCTGTCTGAACCTGAATAGGCTGTGCTGCGGCTTTCTTAGCATTTTTTCTCATCTCATGATAGATTGCAATAATTCGTGTTGCCTCGGCAAGATACAGGGTATTGATAACCTCTTTAGAACCAGCAACTGAAACCTCCAAATCGCATAGCTTAAATGCAGCTGTAAGTGCAGTATCAATAACTGCCGTCAGAAAATCACTTGATGTAGAATTCTGAATAGTTGACATGCTTGTCACATCTTCAAAATAAAACTGTTTAACATTAGCCGTTGCTCCAAGCATTTCCCTATTCACAAATATCAGCTGATTATCAGTACACGCTACATAATCCACCGCTGTAAGCGAGTCTACGCCGCCTGCATAGAAAAGAAGCTGCTCGTCATCATCAATAAAGTACTTCTTAACCTGCGCATATATCTTATCACCAATCTTGGCTCTTATCTGGTCGTTGACCTCCTGCCTGTCAATTGTGAAATCCTGCTTTCCAAGGCACTCAAAGTAATAATTAAGCGACATGAAATCCTGTCTGTAAGAGCCTTTAATTCTGATTGTAGTAAACTTAACTCCGTTAACCATCACATTTGCAGCAGAATCATTAATCTCCATTACAAATGTATTGATATTGGCTGTCGGAATCTTGCCCTTAACCCAGAAACTGCTGTCCTTCTCATATCTGAACTTAAATGCAATGAAATCCTCGGTGATAACTATACCGGCATCATTGCCATCTTTAATAAAAATGTGTGGAACTGCACCCTGCAAATCGACACCACCCTTATCAGCAAACTTCTTCATCGCTTTTTCATCAATGTATGGTGACATTGTAAGGCATGAAATATTAGGTCTGCTGCCAGGAAGCACAAGCATTTCATAATAATCCTTAGTAAACTTGTCAATCGCAGCCCTGTCGCCTTCTCCCCAGAACTTTGCACCTCCTTCAGCATACTCTGCAGTAATACTCTCAATCAGCTTCGCTGAGTATTCATTCACTTCCTGCTCCATAGCCGCTGTATAAGCCTGCTTCTCAGCTTTCTTCTGCTCATTAGCCTCTTTCATCTTGCCATAAGTATCCATTGCTGAATCCTTCATCGCACCAGCTTTCTCTGCAGCCTTTCCTGCTGTTTCCTTTAACTTGTCCATAAATCCCATAGTCATATCCTCCTTTGGCTGTTCACTTTATTTGATGTCTAAAGTGTACCGCCGGAGGGTGACAGGATGTGGCAGGGTAAAATAAAGTTCAGATATTATTTTTTCTTTTTCCAGATTGATTTCTTAAAAATGTTTATAGGTATCTCATTAATACCCGGTATTCCCTTTTTTCCACAATTAGGACACCACATCTGCCCTATATCAGGATTCCACGAATACTGTTTCAGACATATAGGACAGGTTTTGTAGATTGGTTTTATTGTCATGTTGGTTGCTCCTGATATATATTTTTATTTAATTCCAGCTGTTGCAGAACATCATATCTTTTTGCATTGCTTTTTTATTTTTACCTATAAAGGATTGCATAAATTTTATCATTACTACATTCACCAACATTTTTAGAATATTTGAAGTAATAATAATATTATCACACCTATGGCAGAAACAAAATTCCCAACAGCAAGAAAGATAAACAACATCTTTTTATTTTTCTCAAGACACTCATATTTTTCATTATAAGCACAAATAATTCCGTCAAGATGCTCACTTTTAATTGCCAATTCCCCTATATTTTTATTTACCTCGACAAGACTATTCTTTACAGACCACTCTACTTCAGCATTAGTTTTTTCACCATAAATACTACTATTCAAAAAATGAAGTGATTCTACTATTTCTGACTTTGAGCCAACATCTTGAATAACCTTATCAAGTAGTGAACTTGAATTCTCTGTATTCTTTAAAATATTACCAAGTAGATCTTGAATGGAACTTAATTTATCTTCATCATCTCTACTTTTATCAATGATAGTCTCTATGCTATCTCCATTATTCTTAATTGCTCTTTGAGTTTCCCTAAGCTGCTCAGATATTGACTCCAGACACTCATTATTTGCATGTATACTTGTCAATATACAATCTTTATACTGATTTAATATTTTAATTATAGAATCATATTTCTCAACAAAAGACTCTTGAGTATCAATAACATATGCAATTTTATCTTTTGTCTCCTCTGAAAACTGTTTCAAAAAATCGCAAAGATACTTATCATTATCAAAGTAGAATTGTTTAGTAACATACTCAATCAATAAATTCAGATTTTTTTCAATGTTATTTGTTTCAGTAAAAGATTTTATAGGTAATATTTCGTCAAAAATATCATTTTCCTTTCGTTGCATTTCATCCAATACCAAACATAATGTTCTTTCTTCCGAAAATGAGTATTGCTTTTTCAGGTATGCCACGATATCTCGTAAATATTTTTCACTCTTTGAATCCTTTGCAAGATTATTTATAAGATCTAGTACCTTTGTTTGTTCTCCTTCAACAATTTGTCTAATAGAACTTGATTTTGGTAGTTTTTCAACTTTTTCCTCACAAATTCCACTTGATTCTTTTATTTCGTCTATTTCCCCTTTTAACACATCAATTTCGTCTTTTATTTTTGAAACTATCAATTCCTGAAATAAATTACTAATCTCCCCCGTAGTTGAGTCTTTCATCTTTATCTTCACCCCATTTCAGTTATACTTTGAAAGTCTTTTTCAATCAAACATAAATATATAAGGAGAATAACTTTTTCTTCAGTTGAAAGTTCATCTGAATCAAACATCTTCAATAAGCTGTTTTCATATTTTAAAAATTCCTTATGCGCAATGCGAAGATAGCCATCAATAATTTGTTTATCAGCCTCTTTTCTTTCTTCTATCAATACTATTTTCTCTTTAATGCTCGCGATTTCTTTGTCTATTAAGTTCACTCTCTCCGTATTATTAATAGTATCTCTTTCAGACTCTACTTTCCACTGTTTGTATCGCAAATAATCATCATTGACCTCTTTAATATGCCTCTTTTGAAGATTAATTTGCTCTATTATTTCATCTTTTAGCTGAACAATAAATGAATCTATCAACTCATACATTAAGTCCTCAAAATCTGATTGTTTAATTGACTTACTAAATAATCCTCCTTTATACAATTTATCTCCAATTGTTGCCTCCAAATCAATATTCATATTTATTTTTTCATATAATGCTTCATGCTTTCTTTTATCATCTGATAAAGAATATCTTATGAATTCATCTCTTATTAAAGTAATAAAAATTGCCCTAACTTTCTCAGAAAAAGTATGTTCAAAATCTTTTATTTTTTCTTTTTTTGCAAAAAGTGTTATAATTTTATTTACATCATTTCGTACTGTATCTGCATTAATTACAACTACATATTCACATAATGTCATATATTTATGATGACTCTTTTCAAGCTCGGTAATTTTTATATTACATTCTGATACCCTGTTTTCTTTTTTATCATTATCTTTTTTTAGCCTTTCTTTTTCATCAGAAAGCTCATACAATTGCTCTTTTAAATTATCACACTGTTGTTTTGCATAATCAGATGTATATGCTTTTAAATCTAACATGGTACTTTTTAAACTATTTCCTTGTCTTTGATGTATTGAGCTTCTAATTTCATTAAGAATTCTATTTCTTGTAGCTATAACAGAATTCTGATCGTATTCATTTAGTCCACATGATTTAATTACTTTTTCAAATGAATCTCCTATGTCAATAGGAAACACTTCAATTTTAGACAAATCACCAATTATTTCTTTAACGTCATTCTTATATGACCTGGAAACAAATTCATAAAAATCATCTTTTCTATACGGTATTTCAGTTTTAAAATACTTTCTTATCGTTCCAACGCCATACGAATTTGTAATAACTACAATATATTTATGAGGCAAATTTTTCCAATCAACATTAATTGGTAATTTCAACGTTTCTAAAGACTGAATTTCATTCGATTTACATGTAATAATATTCACAGTTGCCAATGCCATATACTTATTTATCATTGCATCCACATGTGACTTTTCCTTAATATTTCTACTACCATCTCCTGGTAAATCAACTATATTCAATCCAGTCTCATTTATTACTTCTTTTTTAAAAAACTTTTGAGGTATATATATATGTAAAATATCTTTTCTCGCAGAATCAGCTTCAACTTTTATTCTAATTTTCCTTATCTTCTCTTGTAATTCCATATCTGAACATAATTCAATACAACCATCACTTTCTCCATATTTTACACCATACAAATCAGCATCAATCTGTTGGTATATTATAGCGGTCGAAGTCGAAGAATTACCCCTAGGAACCCCCGCTCTTATATCATTATAAACCTTTTTTTGAAATTGAGGTGCAATACCTAACAGACAAAGAATTAAAGTTGTCTTTCCAATCTGAGGTGAGCCATATATAGCAACAAGTTTTTCACCAATCTTATTATTTTGTAATGACCTTGGCTTATAGATTACCTTTTTTCTAATTTCTTCAATAGTATTATTTTGCCACTTCTCTCTATCTTCTAAAAACTTCTCCAATGTCATATGCTTTTCTTGTAACCTCCCTGCATATGATATCCAAATCATTGTCTATCTTACTAATTGCTATCATTGCACTTGTCTTCTTAAATATTTGTTTATTTACACCTGATGCAGCTATTAGATTTTCTTCAATTCTATCTCTAATTGCCTGCATCGCCTCATCATATGCATCTAAATATTTCGTCTTAATTTGTGAATGAATTGCAAATATGGCATTCTTGGCAGAACTTAATTCAGCTCTCTTAAGCCTATTAATATCCTGAACAACAGCTAGTCCTGTTGTTCCAGCCACTATCATTCCCGCCACCACTGTAACAATCGGGACTGAAACTCCTAAACCTGCAGCTATCGTAGGTACTGCATCTATTACCCCATCTGAAAGAATGTCTATACCTGTAATTCCTAAAGTTCCAAGCAACACCTTATCAACATTAGTGATTTTTTCAGCAATTTCTTTGTATCCAACCTGAAGTTTTTCATTTATAATTTCTGGAAATATCAAGTTATCATTCAACTTAGAACTTTGATTCAATGTTTCTAATTCAAAATATTCTGCACCTAATTCAGCAATTACTTTCACTGTTTCAGCCGGATTATTATGTCTCGGTTGAGGCATATTATTGTTTGTCTTAGATAATAAAGCTGCCGCATCAAACATTATATTTTGACGTCTTTCTATACTTTCTTTACTCGGAACAACATCCGATTTTTCTTCAAAAACAGATATCTCTGGCTGATAATTTCTAAGAAAAATATTTCTACATTCGTTATTATCAACAGCATCTAAACTTGTCTCTGTAATGGCATCTAAAAAGGCATATTGAAAGTCATAAACACCATTTTCACGTTTTAAAGCTACATCAACTCTTTCTCTTGCCCTCTTTATATCCTCAACATTTTCACCAAATACAGTCCTACGAATAACGCGTTTGTCTTCCACCCCCAATTCTCTTGCATACGAAGAATCTCTAAATATTTTCTCTAATCTATCTCTGCTAGTAATAAATGATTTTTCTAATGCATTCTCTAACTCTTTTTCTAATTTTATTCTACGCTCTTTAACTATTTGATCATACGCTTTAAGATATGAAGAATTTTCAAGATGAACCTCAAGCATATCCCCTGTATCGCTTCCTAATGTATCTTTAATTGAAGCTAATTCTGGTCTTAAATCATCTTCAATAATCTCATAGATATATTGTGTGCAATTCTTTCTAGCTATTTCAATTGAGTTACAATATTTCTCAATTGCTTTCTTTAATTCTACAATCCATCTTTTGTTATCTATTTCATTTTCGTATTCACCAACACAGATTACACGATTTTCTTCCCCTTTTGGTATTTTCATAACATTAATACATGTATTTTTTACTGTATCATTATCGTCCGGACTTATATCAGATTGGCTGATTGCATAAACTAAACTATCTCCAAATTTTTCATGTATTTTATCCAATAAAATTTGATTATCATACTTTGAAAAACTTGACTCATTAAATACAAATATTGATGTATCTGAACATTTAACTGAAAAGTCAATCAAGCTTCTCCAATAATCATTTTTCTTTTCAAAACCAGGTAGCAGCATAAACGCATAAGATTCATTATTTAAATGTTTATATGGTACTCTTAATTCTAAATACATAATATTTAGATTAGTATCCGCCCCTGAGGAGGCATTTCTAAATTCCTCTGCGTTCATTTTTACTTTTATCCTAATAAATGTTCCATTATCTTGTTTTTTAAGTGACACTGCATACATTTCTGGTTCCCTGCATTCACCATTTTCACATATAAAAACAGGGATTTTTTCCCCAACTCCAGTCTTAATATTAAAATATTCATCACTTAACCCATAAAAGTTTTTCATTAGTGTAGATTTTCCTGCCCCCTGCAAACCGGAAATGCAAATAATTCCTTTTCCCATCATTTCATTTGCAATTACAATTTTTCTTAATGCACCTAAAATATTTTGATGAGATTTTCTCATACTTTTTTCATTAGAGCCACTTATCATGCCTGTTGTTGCATTCAACAATTCAAAACAGTTATTTTCTAAATTCTGCAAAATATCATAAGAAATCATTTTTTCCTCCTAAATGTAATCCTTCTCTTTTAAAGTAAAATAAATTGTTGTTATAATAGCCAACACCCAAAATAACATTAATTTTGTTCTTTTATTATTTTTCTTATTCATTTTAGCCTTGTCTCCTAACTTATAGAATCTAGATCAGATAATAAAGAATCAACCCAAATCAACTTTGTAGCAGTCCATAAATTTTGAATAGACTCTGCTAAAATATTCATTTGATTTTTCATTTCTATTAACGAAGAATTTTTTTCATTCAAATCATTTTCAATATTTGTGTTATCTTTTCTCATTTCTTCTAATAATTTTTCTGTATTCTCAACATACATATTTTGATATTTTTGGATGTTATCAATAATATTTATGTTCTTTTCCTCAAGAATCTTTTTAGATTTATCTCCTTCCTCTATTATCATATTCTTCAATTTGCTAAACATTTCATCTACATTATTATGCAAATCACTTATATATTTCAGTTCATCCCTATAATTCGTATTTTGAAGTTCATTTATTTCATTTATTCTTTCTTGAATTTGCTCTATCACTTCTTTTAAATTATTAATTTGTGTATCAGTATTCTGAAACATCTTATTAATTCTATTATATTCCATATTAAATTGTTGCGTAATCTCTTCTAAACATTTATCTTTAACAGCACCAACACACTCGCAAATCTTTTTATTATCTTCTCTTAATTGTTGATTTTGCTCAATTAAAGTATTTATATTGGACTGTAGTTCAATGACATCCTTTTTCTCTACCAGTCCAATCCATGACCAAAAACTCATCTTTAATTACATCTCCATTCTACATAATTGAATTATACATGCGGAAGCTTCCATTACAGGTGCTGATTTATCTTTCAATGCATCAACATCAATCTTTCCATTTTCCGCTTCCAACTTAAGTTTTTCAAGTTCATTAATTCTTTCGGTCACCTGTTTTTCTTGCTCAATCATTCGATTATTCAATCTGTTTGTAAACTCACTCAAAACATGTTCAGCATATTTTTTTAGTTTTGAATAAAATGTTTTCTCTGCATTATCCATGATATTTTTTAATGCCAGATTTAAGGCATTATCTTTTGCCTTGCCAGGTTTCATTTTTAAAACATTTAAGAATTTTTCATCATTTTTTGATAGATGTTCCTTTACATATTTCATATATGTTCCACTCAATTCTCTTTCAGCTTTCTGTTGTTCGTTAGCAATAATTTCAACCAAATCAGGAAATTTTTCTTGTGTTTTTCTTATCAAATCTGTAAACACATCTGATATTGAACTCATACATTTTTTCTCAGCATTATTGACATCGCCTTGCATTTTTTCTCTAAATTCTGCCAAAACAGCATCTACATCTACATGATCTTCTATATCATCTTCATCATATTCTGAAAATGATAACTTATCCTTAACCCAGTCTATTGCGGTTTCTACTTTATCTTTTACCCATTCCGCCGCATCTTTTAAAAAACTAAACAATCCCATATTTATTTTTCCTTTCTTTCTAGGTCACTTATCTTATTTTTCAATGAATTTTCAAGCTTTTCAATAGCTTTTTTTAGTTCCTCATTTTGTTGTTTTAAATTCGTCTTTTCTAAATCCATATTCTCAATTTGTTTTTGCAAAGTTTCCGCACCTGCAATAGCAAGATTTATATCATTTTCTTGTTTATTAATTGCATTCTGACTAATTGCAGTTAATCTTTTTCTGCAGCTAATATACGATTTAGTAATATCATCAATCTTCAATTTTCTATAATTTGAAATCAAAGTGGATTCCAGCTTAGCTCTCAAAGTTGGAATTCCCGTATAATCTGAAACAGCTTTAATTTCTTCTGGTGTCATCTGCATGAGATTATATGATCGTTTTTTCATTGACTTAGCTGAATAATTTTCCAAATCTTTAAAATCATCAAAACTAAACTTATTTTCATCCTCTTTTTCTGTTTCAGATAATTTTTCCCATTTATGAACTAATAAATCCATCTTAGCCGATGTAAGAATAATTCTATTCATTACTTTTCTACTATCGCTATATCGTTTAGCATTAACTAAATGCTCGACCCAGTTAGATACATATTCTTCGCACTCACTATCACTATTTATATCTTTTTGTGTACCAACAATATAAGCCTTATCTGTATCTGTACAATCTAATACAGTTGTTACTATTTCAACACCTTCTGTAGTAAGTGGTCCTGGTTTCAACGCTATAAGAACTGCATCTGCTTTTTTTATATATTTTTTTGTAATATTTGATCTATATTTAACAGGATCTTTAAGCCCCGGCGTATCCACAAATACTACTTCCTTTGGCATATTAAACAAATTTCTATCTACACCTACTTCTACTTCAGATACAAAAATATGTTCAATTGCTCTTGAAGAAGTATATTTTTTTACAACTCCCTGTAAGTCCTCCAAATTTTTGCATTCAATTTTTAAGTCACCATGATTTACCCATTCTGATTCCATTTTAATAGTAATCGGATCATTCAATCTAGATATCAGGCTATCTTTTCCTGTTTTTTTACTGTCTTCAGCACTTTGCTTTAATTTTTTCCACTGTTCATAATTATGAAATCTTACTATTACATAATATCCATTCGCAGATCTGAATTTAGTAAGAGCTGCTGTCTCTGGATTAACTTCAACAGAAGCAATTTCAGCACCAATTAATGCATTCATTAAAAATGATTTTCCAGCTTTCATAACACCAACTACAGCAATCTGAAACTCTGCATCTTTGCATTTATTAATCAAATTTTCTATATCCAAAGATAGTTCATCAGTATATCCCGAAATACGACCAAGACCAGCAAGTGTCTTTATTTTTCGTAATACTCTCTCAGTTTTTCTGGCTGTTTCATTCCATACAATATCCTCTGAAAATGAATTATCCTTTACTATATCTGAGATTTGTTTTAAGGTTTTCATTGTTTCATCACTATTTTTTTCTGTTTTTAATGAATGAATATATCCACAACATGGACAAATTTTTTGCCATGAAAATAATTCGGTTCCACATTTTGAACACTTTGTTTTTACATATTCTTCAACTTTACTTATTCTTTTGTCCTGTGCAATAATTTCATTTTGATATTCTTTATAAAATGCGACAATAGCCTGACGCACCATTAAAACTGCAGCTGAAACATCATTTTGATTTTCCTTAAGTTCTAAATAAAGATCACTCACCCGGTCATTTATTGAAAGCAACAATTTCCTATTATTAGTACATTCAAGCATTACTCTGTTGATAACTCCCTGTGCTGCATATAATGCATTAGTATTATTTTGTAATATAGCATTTCGCATTTTTGTATTTTTACCAGTTATATTACCAACCAGTCTTTTGAAGACTCCCTGATTACTCAATGCAACAGATCTATTTTCTGCCGAAGAAAGCAAAGTAGTACATTCTAATGTCAATTCAGTAATTTCTTCCATATTGCTTTTTGATTTTTCTACCATCTGCTCTATTAATCCATTCACTTCAGATTCTCTTACATCCATAAGCAGATTTGATGAAATAATACTTAATTCTTTAGCCATTACTTATTCTCCTTTATCAAATGTTCATATAATTCTTCAAAGCCATCATGTTCCATTTTTTTCTTTATTTCATTTTCATTATTTAATAATGCTTGCCTTTCTCTTTCAAACTCAATATTCTTTTGATATGCAATTTGTAACATTCTCTGATTAGCCACTGTCAATTTAATCATCTCAACCATAGGCTGTAATACTTTTTGGGCATCATCATACCCTAATTGAATTCTAGATAATGCTCCTTCTGGTGAAAAATCCAATGTTCCTGATATAGCATTTCCCAGGTCTCTACTTGGTACTATCTCTATTATTTTTGAATTTGAAAATCTATCAATATCAATAATGGTATCCTGACTTAAATGAATAACAATTATATTTTCCACTCCTGTATCATATACTGGTTTAACAGGCACATTATCTCCCACAAACGGTATTCCTCCATCACAATAACTATTTCCTTGAAACTTCTCATTTGGGAAAATAACAGGTATTGCGGATGACGCCAATAACAATTTAATAATATCTTCATCTGAATATTGGTTTAATTTAAATCTTTCTATTTTTAATCCATTGCAACGCAGACATGTAACAAAACAATCAATTTCTGATGAACATAAATATTGAAAATTTATTCCATCCATTATCATTTCTTTTAAACCATCTCTCGAAAACATATGATTGCCATTCATTTTTGTAATCAATGCCTGTGCAATTTTTTCTGTACCCAAAGTTGTTCCAGAAACGATTTTACTAACTCCTTTGGTTATGGGTGAATACGCATTAAATCCATTCATAACAAGCCATTTCATAATATCTTCTGCTGAAACACCCTTTGGTGTTAATATTTTTTTCTGATTAATATTTGTCCACAAATTTTCTGCTATTTCATAACTACTTCCGACAAATAATGCAGCATTAAGAGCTCCTACAGATGTACCCGATACAGCTCTCACATACTAATCAATCCCTATCTCATGCAAATATTTCCATACTCCAATTTCATAAGAGCCTTTACCTCCACCACCTGCAAATACTAGACCTATACCTTTCATTCTTTCCTTTCTGCTTTCCTATTTCGCATATATATGTATTTCTTTATCTTTTATTTGAAATGATATGTTTTCCTCAACAAATCGTTTTCTCAGCATACCATTCAATGTTTTAAATTCAAAAATAGGAACTATATGTTCAAACTGTTCTTTTAAATTATTATTAATGTCTATAAAATTTTTAAATCTATATTTATTATTTTCATCTATCAATATATAAACAAATGTAAAACCATTGTTCACTTGTAGTTTATTTACAGTCAAATTATATTGATATAATAATTCTATAAGTTCTTCTGAAGCTTCTATTTTATCTTCACATTCATAATTTATACTTCTGTTTAAATCATCTACCAAACTATTAGCTACTAACAATTTTAGTATTTTTTCAATACTCTCCAGCCTATATTCAATATCTTTCACTTTAATTTTATTCATTGTATCTGTTCATCTCACTCCACCACTTCCACATTCTCTCCCTGACTCCTCAGCCACACATTAATCCCCTCACCGAATACCTCAGCGGATACGGTGTATACGCCATCTTTTTTATCAAGAATCTTTGCTGTAGGTAGGCGGTCAAGAACTGCCTCAATGCTTCCACCTTTGTACTTGAATTTGATTTTCTTGAGCTTGCCGCCATACATAAACTGTACTCTCTTGCGAAATTCTCCCTCTTCAAATCTATCACTGTAAGGTATCTTAAAATGCTCATCAAGCACCTTATAGTCAGCTATCCTGTCAATTCTGTAGATTGTTGGAAACGCATCATCTATCACTTGAAAATTCGCCTTGATTTTTTCATCATCTATAAAAGCTGTAAGATAGAAGTAGAATTCTGAAAACATTATTGCAACAGGCTTTACTCTCCGCTTAACCACTTTATTATTAGTACTTTTCTTATATTCAAGTTCCAGATAATTGCAATTTCTTATTGCAAGTCCAATATCCCACATCTTATCTACAAACTCTGATTTGTTTGTCAGTTCTATGTAATGGAACTCCTCATTTTTAATTAAATCCTGTACTATCACTTTCCCCTCTTGTGGTGCACAACGGTCAACCAGTATGCCAAGAATATGTTGCATCTTTTTTCTCGTAAACGCCCTGCTGTCCAGCAGTATCTTGCATATTGCAAGTATCTCGCTGTTTGTCAGCTTTGTTTTGTATATCTGATTGAGATAATGTCCGCCTTTCTTCTTGTCATATTCGATTGTGTTGATTACTCCGCTCTTTCCAGCTTCCTGTTCAAAGAAATTATTAATTGCACTTATATCACGCTGAATGGATCGCTCAGATACACCATATCTGGCAGCTTCAACTTCTTTGTCAACTACTTCTCCTTCCATAAAACGTTGATACAAGTTTAGTACACGGCTTACTTTATCGTTGTAGTCATTCTCCATATGTCATTCTCCTCATTTCAGTAAGATAATGTAATGCAATATTTCACGATTTAAGCTGTTAATATTTTAGCACTTTGTTGTAGAAAATGCTAATATAAAATCAATTTATGTGAATTTTTATGCAACATTTTCACAAATATAAGTTCTAATATTAATTCACTATACAATAAATGAAAATATATTAAATCCTGTAAACACATATATAATATACAGCAACATAACCACGAATAAAAACAGATAAACAATTGCCAGAATTGGATATCCTATGCTTCTTAACTTTATCAGCCTGCATTCTTCATAATACTCTTCGTAATTAGCATATGGAGTCTTTTCTTCTTCCGGTAATTTATTCCACACCTGTCTTGAGTTATATCTGATATTGAATAGATATGGCCTTTTCAGATATACATAATCACTCTCGTTATCATTTTCAACATTATTATTGTCGCTCATCTTATGCCTCCTCATTTTGCTTCTCTTTTATGTATTAATGATAACGGACAGGTCGGACATTATATGTCTTAGTGCCATATTTTATCTTTTTATTTTAAAAAACATTTTTAATTGTCCGTGACTAATTTTATTTTAGTTGTAGATAATTATATCATCAGCTAATCAATATTACAATTATGTGTATTGTATTTATCATCTTTATAGCGAGGGATTTCATGAAAGATATTGATTTTGAAAGTATTGGAAAGAAGTTGAAAGAAATACGCTTATCTAAAGG
>OGFY01000670.1_pt1 | contig 31074 bp, 25 predicted proteins | sample 1570951 | NCBI WGS metagenome assembly OGFY01 (sample SAMEA2581942, study PRJEB24529) | metagenome | biome: Human gut stool | place: China | collected 2011
AGACAGCAATTGTAGATGAGTTGGCAGAATTAAGCCAATTATCAACAGGGGACTTGCTTGAAGCGCGTTATCAACGTTTTAGAAAATACTAAAAAACATTGGGATATATCCCAATGTTTTTTAAACGGTATGGCGTTCGAAGGCTTGGTCTGAGATACCTTGTTCGAGGATAAGTTTAGCCCATTCCTTAGCTGAATGAAGACTGTGATCCTTGTAGTTACCACAAGATTCAATGGTAGTTCCTGGAACATCTTCCCATGTAATCTCGTTAGCAATAGCTTCAAGACTAGATTTGATAACTTTAGCAATTTCTGTAGGATCTTGTTTACCCCACATAATCATATGGAAGCCTGTACGGCAACCAAATGGTGAGCAATCAATAAGTCCATCGATACGTTGACGGATCAGTTTAGCGAGTAGGTGTTCGATAGTGTGAAGACCACCTGTGTCAATACTATTTTCATTAGGTTGAATCAAACGGATATCAAAGTTTGTAATGATATCTCCTTTAGGTCCAACTTCCTCTGAAATAAGACGGACATAAGGCGCTTTTACAATGGTATGATCAAGTTCAAAACTTTCAACAGTAACGTCTTTTGGCATGGTAATACCTCCCTATTCTAATAGAGTTATGATACCATAAAATCAGTTTAAAGTTCTAGTATATATTTGAGAAATCGCTATAAATATGATACACTAGAAGACGGTTTTCTTTAGGGAAACCTTAGAAAAGTTGAGGTAAAGACATGATAAACATGATAATTTTAGTTGTCTTTGCACTCATTGGTTTAGTCGTTGGATATTTAGCAATTTCTATTAAACTTAGCAAAGCTAAGGAACAAGCAGAAACTACCTTGCTAAAGGCAGAACAAGACGCTGTGAACCTTCGCAGTCAGGCGGAACATGATGCAGATCATCTGCGTGTGACTGCTGAACGCGAAAGTAAGGCTCAACGAAAAGAGTTCTTGTTAGAAGCAAAAGAGGAAGCTAGAAAATATCGAGAAGATATTGAAAAAGAATTCAAATCTGAACGTCAAGAGCTTAAACAAATGGAAAATCGTTTAACAGAACGTGCCACTAGCCTTGATCGTAAGGATGAAAATCTATCAAGTAAAGAACTTGCCCTCGAGAAGAAAGAGCAGAGTCTTGCTGACAAATCTAAACATCTTAATGAGCGTGAAGAGAATGTGACTCAGTTGGAGGCTGAGAAGCAAGCTGAACTTGAACGTGTTGGTCAGATGACCATTGCAGAAGCGCGTGAGGTAATCTTAACGGAGACTGAAAATAATCTGACTCATGAGATTGCAACACGTATCAAAGATGCAGAAGCACAGGTTAAAGATACTGTCGATAAGAAGGCCAAAAATGTGTTGGCGCAAGCTATGCAACGCTTGGCTGGAGATTATGTTACTGAACAAACAGTAACTACTGTTCACCTTCCAGATGACAATATGAAAGGTCGTATCATTGGACGTGAGGGGCGTAACATCCGTACGCTTGAAAGTCTAACAGGTATTGACGTTATTATTGACGATACTCCAGAAGTAGTTGTCCTTTCTGGTTTTGATCCAGTTCGTCGTGAAATTGCACGTATGACTCTCGAAGCCTTGATTAAGGATGGACGCATCCATCCAGCTCGTATTGAAGAGTTGGTTGAGAAGAGCCGTCAGGAAATGGATAACCGTATCCGTGAGTATGGTGAGGAAGCAGCCTACGAAATTGGCGCTATGAATCTTCACCCTGATTTGATCAAGATTATGGGACGCTTGCAGTTCCGTACGTCGTATGGTCAAAACGTACTTCGTCACTCAGTTGAAGTTGGTAAACTAGCAGGTATCATGGCTGGTGAATTGGGTGAAAATGTTGCCCTAGCTCGTCGTGCTGGTTTCCTTCACGATATGGGGAAAGCCATTGACAAAGAAGTCGAAGGTAGCCACGTAGAGATTGGTGCTGAGTTTGCACGTAAGTACAAAGAACATCCAGTTGTGGTTAACGCTATTGCCAGCCACCATGGCGATGTAGAACCACAAACAGTAGAAGCTGTTTTAGTTGCTGCAGCCGATGCAATATCTGCTTCAAGACCGGGAGCTAGAAGAGAAACACTTGAAAACTACATCAAGCGTTTAGAGAAGCTAGAATCAATTGCAGACTCATTCAAAGGAGTTGAAAAATCATTCGCAATTCAAGCTGGTCGTGAAGTTAGAATAGTTGTAAAACCAGAACAAATTTCAGATGCAGATATGACAATTCTTGCAAGAGATGTTGCTAAAAAAGTAGAAGAAGAAATGGAATATCCAGGACAAATAAAAGTAAACATCATAAGAGAAACAAGAGTTGTAGACTACGCAAAATAAATTTAAAAGACGAGGGAAACCTCGTCTTTTTTTGTTTGTACAAATCGGTACAATCCGGGGACGGAGAAAAAAATTTACTAAAATGTACATGAAATAAAACTGTAATGTAAATTTAATAAAAATGCAATATAATTTTACCGTAATATAGTATATAATAAAGAAAAATGTATTATAAGGGAAGATTATGAATATAGAAAAAAGTCTAATTATGCTTGGAATTATTCCAACTAGAAAGTTTGAGTTTAATGAAACAAATTATATAGCTAAGGCCGTTGCCGAGAAGTTGGCAGACAATATACAAGAACTCGGAGATTCGTATAATGAATTATATATGCGAATTTATAATTGTAATATGAGTTATGCTCAAATTGCACCTAAATTTGGAAACGTTGTGTATTTTTACCCTAATAATACGTTATACTTTGATGAAAAATTTGACATAGCCAAAATTGATGAGAAGGTTATTCAAGAATGTGTTCATTATCTTCAAAATTTCAGGAAGTTTGATGGAAGTGAGCAAAGAATAGGAGTTTGTAATTTTGCAGAATTTAAAATATATTGCTTAGGACTTAATGAAGCTGTCACACAATACATTGCTTCTAAGGCTATTGGAGAAAAGCCACATAGGAAGAATAATGAAAGCATATCGATTTATACAATAAATGATAAATATTATCCATATCTTACGAGCTTAGTAATACAGTTGTTATTCTTTGTAGGAGAGAAGAATCTTATAAAGAGTGCGATAGATGGAACAGTAGATTTTGAAAATGATTTGTATAACACATTTGAAGGAAATACAAATAAGATTTTATCAAACTTTGATGCTATTCTGGATGAAAATAATGAAGAAAAAAGAAGTGAAGAGAAGATAATACAGCTATATATGGAAACACAAAAAATGATGTGCATGACTTACTTTGACAAAATTTATATCAGAATTGATACATTAAAAGAAATAGAAGAGTATACACATAAATTAAATGAGTATGGTAAAATAGTAGGCAGAATGCTTGAAAACAATGAATTAAATGATGAAATCAACGAATATACAAATAAGATGGAAAGCAAATTAAATAAAAAATATATAGATTTGTATGCAAAACAGTCTAAACATTCGTTAATAGTAGTATATCAAAATAAGTTATTAAACTTTTTTAGAAGAATTGCAAATTGGATTGGAAACAGAGCATAAAAAGCGTTTATATGTGAAAATTTATATGTTTGAAAAGTTGACAGTTCTTTTCAAATTACAAAAATAAAATGTTGCTATAGAAGGCAACATTTTTTTTCTCATATATTTTAGTGTTTACAATTTATGATTCATATATTTGTAAAACATGAATATCTATATTAAAAAAAGAAGGATAAAAAATTCAAAATAAATACGCTTAATGCAACACGCCAAGTTGTTTTCCAAGTTCTAAAAAAAACATGCTTTACAATAGAAAGACTATAGTCTTTTTTTACTGTTAATGCTAAACAATTAACGTTGTTATTTTCGGCTTCTAATGAATTTTCAACACTGGAGTTATTCTGTAGTTCTGAATTGGTATCAAATATAGATGTGTCTGTTATTTGAGAAGCTGAGATTTCCGGTGTGGAACTGCAGTCAAGTGTTGAGGCATTAGCTGAGTTTTGATTAACTGATTCTTGCTTGCTGTTTAATTCGGAAGCAAATTGAGCATTATCATTATGTTCTTTTAATTCCAAATTTGTGGCATTATTAACCATAATTTTGAATCCTTTCTTTTGATTTATAAATTTGTAATTAAATTATAACATAGTAGCGACAAATGTCAATAAAAAGTGACAAAGAATGATACGCAAAATATGAAAAAGAATGTAGTATTAATTTAAATTATGTAGACTAATTATGAAAAAAACAGGACGATGTAAAAAATATATATTTTATACTAAAAAAGGGAGAAAAAAGGCTGTTTTTATTGACTTATTTTACCATTTGTTATATAATGCGGCTGTAAAAATATTTTTTAGAAAGGAAAATATATGAGATGAAAGCAAAAAAAATCATGGCAGTACTTGTAATAGCAATAATGCTGATAGGAATTGTTAGTGTACCAGTACTTGCGTCAACTAATGAAAAAGTAATCTTAAAGAATTCCGATAATGAATATTTAATTTATTTCAAAGAATTCTGCCGAAAAGAGTTTCAATTTGCAATCAGCAAAGACAGCAAAACAGCAGAAGCAGATCTAAACTTTGTTAATTCTGCAAAAGACCAACCTGCATCAGCAGCAGGAACATTAAATGTAGCTTACATAGATGAAGCTTCATTTGAAAGCATCTTCGGAAAAAATCCAACAAGCTTAGTAGCTTATATTTGGGTAAAAGATGCTGAAGACAATACAGTAATTAAAGCAGATAAACTTGATTTAAACGAAGCAGTAACAGATAAAATGATAGAGACAGTGAACGGCACAACAAAAAGAATTGATGTTGATACAGAAAAGCAATATCAAAGAAATGTAGTAGAGGACGGAGTAAGCAAAACTGTAACAGTAGGAAAAGTAGTTCTAAATGAGAAAGAAGGAGCTAAATACTCATATGTTCTAACAAAGTTAGACGACAAAACTACAGGTGCAAATAAACTATTTGAATTAGCAGACACGTTAAAAAACAGCATAGATGATACATACACAAATTTAAGCCTAAGCAAACAATTCTATGACTTGTATGTTAAATTAATGCCAAGCGATTCAGAATGGACAGCTGTAGAAAATTCAGAAATACTTCAACCAGAAAATACTGTTGAGGGAGACAAATATATTGTATACATCAAAGAAACAAAGGGTAATGATGAAACAGTAGACGCTAAATTCTTAACATGTGTATATAAAGAAGATGCAGGTGTTGATAAAGAAGAGAAAACTATTACAGAAACTGTTAAATTACCAGTAACATTCGATAGTGGAGCGATTTTATTTACAGTACTAGGAATTATAATTATCGCATTAGCAATATTCGTATTTATAAGAATTAAATCTAATAAAAAAGATGAGAACAAATAGTTATGAAAAAGGTTTATAATCTTATAATTGCCGTATTAATTGTAGCGCTAATCGTAGTAGTAGCAATGATTGTTATAAGATATGGTGGCAATTATTTAAACGAAAAAGAGGTTTCATCTTCACTTGAAACAATAGAAGAAGAGTTAAATAAAGAAGAAACACAGCAATCTGAAAGTTTGCCGGAGTTAGAATTTAAAGGATACAAGATAGAAGGAATAATAGAGATTCCAAAGATTAATATCAAGTATCCTATAATTGACCATACAAACGAAGAAACGATGAAAGTTTCTATAACAAAGTTCTGGGGACCACAAGCAAACGAAATTGGAAACTATACAGTAGCAGGGCACAACAATAAAGATGGCACGATGTTTGGAAAAACAAAATATTTACAAATAGGAGACAAAATAAAATTAACAAACCTAAAAAATGAAACTATTGAATATGAAATATTTAAAATATATTCAATAGATCCAGATGATGTAAGTTGTGTAGAAAGTGTTGAAAACGGTACTAGAGAAATCACTTTAATAACGTGTACAAACGGACATAAGAATAGATTAGTAACTAAAGCAAGACAAATTTTATAATTTTTAAAATATGGGGGTAAAAAAATTGAAAGCGAGAATTAATTATAGGAGCAAAAGAACCATTATAATTATAAGCATAGCAGTAGTTCTATTAATAGCAGCAATTGCTGGTACAGTTGCCTTTGTAAAAGGTAATAGAGATGCAGCAGCTGCAATGCCAGAAGATAACCCTGGAACATCACAAAATGATGGGACAAATGCAGGCTTACCTAATAATGGAGATCAAAACAATGGCAGTGACCAAAATAACGATGGAACGACATTGCCAACAGATGGAGACAACACAAACCCAGCAGATTCAAATAACAATGATAACAACGGTAGTACCACAAATGATGGAACTACTGGTACAAATGGTGCCAATGGATCTACAACTGGGACAACAAATGGAACAAACACAGGCGCTAATGCTGGAACAACAACAGGAACTACAACAGCAGGTAACAATGGTGCAAACGTTCCAAACCAAGATTACGCACAAACAACAACAGTTATAACAGAAAATCCTTGGGAGACAAAAGAAATAGGCTGGAGCCCAATTAGTGTTGCAGCATATACAGCAGCATCAAGATTAAAAGTACATAAACCAGACCTAGAATTACAAAAATACGCGTATTTAGATGGAGATTCTTTAGAAGAATTACCAGTAAATACAGCAGTACAAAAAGGTGAAACAATCACTTATGTTATAAAAATAACAAATAAAGGAAACGAAGATGCTAAAAACATCCGTACAATAGATGAAATACCAGAAGGAACAGAACTTGTTTCTATATCAGAAGGCGGAGCACTTAATAATGAAGGAAAAATAGCTTGGAAAAATGATATAAAAGCAGGAGAAACTGTAACAGTATCATTTAAGGCAAAAGTTACAGCAGACTCTGTAAATTTAATTAAAAATACTGCAAAAGTAAATGGAGAAGAAACACCAGAAACAAAAACTCCAATAATAACAGCTGTAAAAACAGCAAATGTTGTTACAACAATTGACAAGGAAGAAGTTTTAGAAGATAGATATGCAAAAGTTGGAGAAACAATTAGATACACAATTACTGTAAAAAATACATCAGAAGTTGATGGAACAACAGTAATAACAGATAGTATTCCAGACGGTACAACATTAGTTGATGGAACAATAACAGAAAACGGAAAATTTGACAAAGAAAATAAAACAATTACATGGAACAATGTAGTTGTACCAGCAAACAGTGAAGTTTCTGTAAACTTTGATGTTGTTGTAAATGCAAAAACAATAGCAGGAGAAGAGGTTAAATCTGTAAAAAATACTGCAACAGTTGGAAATACACCAACAGAAGAAGTAGAAACAAAAGTTGCCAATATTACAACTGTAAAAACAAGTGAAGGAATTCATGCAGACGGAACACCTGTAACAGAGGAAAATCCATTACATGAATTAGACAAAATAACATATACTTTAATAGCTACAAACATTGGAAATGGTAAAGGAACAGTAAAAATATCAGATACAGTTCCAGAAGGAACAACACTAGTAGCAGACAGTATAAAAATTGGAAATGATACTTACACAGAAAAAGAATTAAATGAAGGAATAGATGTTACTCTTGAAGCAGGAGAGAAAAAATCAATAACATTTATTGTAACAATAAATCCATTTAAAGATGAAAAAATAGTAGTAAGAAATGCAGATGCAAAACAAGATGAAAAAGAAGTACCTCCAACAGATGATGAGGTAATAAAAGAATATGTTTCAATAGATGTTAACAAAGAATTTGTTGATAAGGAAAATGTAGATGAATTACGTCCAACAGAAATTGTAGTTGCACTTTATAAAAATGCAGGAGATGCAACACATATTGATACAAGAACATTAAATGAGCAAAACAATTGGAAAGCTTCATTTACAAATCTTGATAAATATGATTTTGAAACACAAGAATTAATAAAATATGATGCAAAAGAATTAAACGTTGACAAAAATTACACAGCATCATATGAAAAAAATCAAGAAAAAAATAATATAACTTTGAAAATAACAAATACATTAAAATATGAAAGTGTATTAACAAATATTACAGCAAATAAAGTATGGAATGATAATGAAAACAAAGTTGGAGCACGTAAGAGTGTAACATTTGAATTATATGCAGACGGTGTTGCAACTGGAAAAACACAAACTGCAACAGCGGATGATTGGACGGTAGAATTTAAAAACGTTCAAAAATATAATAAAGATGGTAGTGAAATAAAATACACTGTTATTGAAACAACTCAAGTAGAACATTATAACAAACCAGCTTATAGCGATAATGGATTAACTGTAACAAATACAATAGATTACACTACATTTAAAACAAGTGTACTAGCAACAAAAAAATGGATAGACCCAGAAAATGCAAAACGCCCAGAAGTTACAATTAATTTATATCAAAATGGAAGTGAAGATGTATATGCAACATACACATTAAAAAACGGTGAAACATCACATGAATTTACAAATCTTCCAAAATATGATGAAAATGGAAACGAATATTTATACACAGTAGAAGAAGCTGAAGTAGAAGGATATACTCCAGAATATAGTAATGACACTTTAACTATAACAAATGTAATTAATCAAGAAAATACAGTTAAAATAAGTGGAACAAAAACCTGGATAGCTCCAGAAGGAAAAGCATTCCCAACAATAACAATAAAGTTATACAAAAATGGTATTTTTGAAAATAAAGTTGAATTAACAAACGGAACAACAAACTATGAGTTTAATAATTTACCAAAATACAAAGTAGATGAAAATGGTCAATATGAATTAGACGAAAATGGTAATGTTCAACTAAATGTTTACACAGTTGAAGAAGCTGATGTAAAAGGATATACTTCTAAGAAAGCTGAAAATGGTTTTGACTTTACAAATACAATTAATCAAGAAAAAATAACTATAAATGGAACAAAAACCTGGATAGACCCACAAGGAACTGAACACAAAGAAATAACAGTTAATTTATTAAGAGACAATGAAAAAGTTAATTCAGTAACATTAGCAAATGGAACAACAAACTATGAGTTTAAAGACCTAGATAAATATGCAACAGACGGACATATTTACAATTACAAGGTTGAAGAAGAAAATGTAAGTGGTTATACAACATCTTATGCTGGAGAGTACAATGAAAACATTACAAATACAATCAACCAAGAAAAAGTTTCAATAAATGGTGAGAAAAAATGGGTAGCACCTACAGGAACAAAATTCCCAACAATTACAATCAATTTGCTAAGAGATGGAGAAAAAGTAGATTCAAAAGAATTAGTAAATGGAACAACATCATATTCATTTGAAAACTTAGATAGATATGATTTAATAAATGGTCACGAATATGAATATACAGTTTCAGAAGAAAAAGTTGAGGGATATACAACAAGTTATAGTGATGACAAAAAATCTACTATTACAAATACAATAGAACAAAAATATAAAACAATAAGTGGTACAAAAACATGGATTGCACCAGCTGGAACAATTTATCCAAATATTGAAATTACACTATATAGAAATGGTGAAGAGTACAAAACAATAAAACTTGAAAGTGGAAAAACAAGCTATGAATTTAAAGATTTAGAAACATATGCACCAGACGGAAGTGTATACAATTATAGTGTTGAAGAAACTAAATTATCAAATTATACATCTGAAAAAGCAGAAAATGGAGTTGACTTTATAAACACAATAAAACAAGAACAAGTTTCTGTACGTGGAAGCAAAACATGGGTAATACCAGCAGGAAAAATAGTGCCAACAATTACAATCAATTTATTAAGAGATGGCGAAAAAGTAAATTCCGTAGAATTAACAAATGGAACAACATCATATTCATTTGAAAATTTGGATAGATATGATTTAACAGATGGACACGAATATAAATATACTGTTTCAGAAGATACTGTAGAAGGTTATAAATCTGAACAAAATGAAAATAACTTTACAAATACAATAGAGCAAGATAACACAGTAATTGTTAGTGGAAACAAAACATGGGTTACTCCAGTAGGAACAACACATCCAACAGTAACAATTAATCTATTGAAAAATGGAGAACAATATAAAACAACAACAATAGCAAATGGAAATACAACATACGAATTTACAGGATTACCAAAATACAAAACAGATGCAAATGGAAATTTTGTATTAGATGTTAATGGTAATATTGAATTAAATGAGTATACTGTTGAAGAAGTTGAACTAAATGGATACACATCTGAAAAAGCAGCAAACGGAGTAGACTTTGTTAACACAATAGACCAAGAGCTAATTTCTATAAGTGGAGAAAAAACATGGGTTGACCCAGAAGGAACAACTCTAGTTCACCCTGAAATAACAATTAATTTAATAAAAAACGGAACCAAAGCAAGTACAATAAAATTAGCGAATGGAAATACAAAATATGAATTTACAGAATTACCAAAATACAAAACTGATGAAAATGGTAAATATGTATTAGATAGTAATGGAAATGTACAATTAAATAGATATACAATTGAAGAAGAAAATGTAAGAAATTACACAACTTCATATAATGGATATAATATTACAAACACATTTAATCAAGATATACAAGGAACAGTAGAAATAACAACAACTACAACATCACAAACATCGGTAAAAACACCATTAGATGTAGTATTTGTACTAGATATTTCTGGAAGTATGAATGATAATGATAAAGACAAAACAATGGTTGACTCTGTAAATACCGCAATTTCTACTATAATGAATGAAAATCCAGAAAGTAGGATAGGAGTAGTAGCATATAGTAGTACTTATAATAGCAGTTTAGCAAATGCTAATAATGCAACAACATTATTACCACTTGGAAAATATACTCCAAAAACTACAGGGAAATATTTAACATTACAAGAAGGTGTGCTTAGAGGCAATAACGAAACATATGATACAATAACAACAAATGTAAATGAAAAGAAAAATCAAACATTAAATGTTTATGGTGGAACATATACACAAGCTGGAATAAAAGAAGGAGCAGGTATATTAACATCAGCAAATACTAAATTTACGACAACAGTAAATGGAAAACAAAAAGAAATAACACGTACACCAGTTATGATACTATTATCAGATGGAGATCCAACATATTATAATGAAAGTTATACAACACTTTCTGGCAAAAAATATGGTAATGGTTCTGAAACAACAGAAAATGAAGCTTATTATACAATAAGAACTGCAAACTATTACAAACAACAAATTACATCACACTATTATGGAACAACAGGAACAAAGTCTAAATTCTACACAATAGGATTAAACATGAGTGGAACATTATCAGAAACAATACTAAATCCAACTAGTGAAAATGTAAACAAATGCAATAATGAGGGAACTGAAGGCGGATATTTTACATGGAGAAATGTAAAAGGTAAGCTTTATGATAAAATTATTGCAGATGGTAGTGCTGGAAAATACAGCTATGCAGATCAATCTTATGTAGGTTCTATGACAACAAGTGACTTACAAAGTATATTTAACACCATAATAAATGACAACAGTACATCAACAGAAACAAGAGACATTACAGTAGAAGAATCTGATGCTAGAAGAGTTAACTTAGAAGGAATAGACACATCAAAAGAATTTACACTAACAATAGGAAGCCATTCATACAATTTTGCACAAGCACAAACAGCAGGATATGTAAAAGGAAATAATACAGATGGATACTATGTAGACATAAGTAATGTGGCAAAAGGCACAACAATTTCAATAAGTTACAACAAATAATAAATAAAAGAAGGCTAATAAGAATTGCATTAAGCAAGACTTATAAGTCTTCTTTTTTACAAAAGTGTTATAAAAATAATAAAAATGCTTGCAAAAATGTGATAAAAGCAAGAAAAATACTTGCAAAAGTGTGGTTTAATAATATAATTAATATACAAATAAATTTGATAGGAAAAAATTATGATTAATAAAATTGAATTACACAATATTTTTTCAAAATTACGAGAAGGAGACAATTCACAATTTGAACTATTGTATAAAAATTATAATCAACTTGTGTATAAAATTTCCTTTTCAATATTAAAAAATAAAGAATCAAGTGAAGATGTAACACAAAATGTATTTGCTAAAATATATAGCCTGCCAAAAGACAAATTGCCAACCTCAAAAGAAGCAACTTGGCTATATGCCGTTACAAAGAATGAAGCACTTACATTCCTAAGAAAAGAAAGAACGAATATTTCATTAGAGGAAGCATACAATATAGACACTGGAAAAGAATGTGATGAACTTCAAAATATTGTAGATACAGAAAAATATAATAAATTGATAAGTGGGTTATCGGTTAAAGAAAAAGAAGTTGTATCACTAAAAATACTTGGCGAGTTTTCATTTAAAGAAATAGCAAAAATTTTGAATGAACCAATTGGAACAGTTCAGTGGAGATATTACAAAGCATTAAATAGTTTGCAACTACTACTTGGAAATATTAGCATGTTATTTGCAACATTAGCACTCTATATCGGTTGCATGAAAAATAATAAAAATGAAATAGAAGTACCAGCTACAAACAATAATTTAAAATCAAACTCACAAGCACAGGAAAATAGCAACTTTCAAACATCAGAGGATTATAAAAATATAACAGAAAATAAAAATTCGCTAACATTAGAAAATGCTAAAGTGAATGTTGAAAAAGGTGAAAATTCGCAAACATCAGAAAATGCCAAAGTGAATATTGTAGAAATCACGGCCAATAACGAAAAAACATATAATGGAACAAGTAATATATTACTATCTTTATCAAGCATATTTTTAGTGCTAACGGTAATATTTGCAATAATTTGCATAAAACACCAACAAAATAGAAAGAACAAAACGTCTAAATAATAGAAACAGTAAATATGCTGAAAATATTATAAAAAAGGAGATTTTGCGATGAAAAAGAAATTAGTACTAGCAATCACGATTTTAGTTATTATAACAGGAGGAATACTATTTACAGTAAAGCAACAAGTAAAAACATCAAAACAAAATGAGAAGAACAGTTCACCAAATTCGATAAATTCAGCTTCAAATAATTTAACAGATGGAGAAAATAATACAGGCAAAGGAAGCTCGACAGACAAATATGGTTACAGAAATTTATCAGAACTTCCTCAAGATTATACTTTAGAACAGGCAATCGAAGACAGATGTGTAGTAATTACATACAACAAAGTTTGGAATAAAGATAAATTAGACAGCTTTATAGAAAACACAGGAATAAATTCTAAAGATAGAAAAGAAGACAAAATAAGAATTGCACAAACTACTGTTGAGGGAGATTTAGTTATAAAAGATTTAGAATATAAAATAAAAGACGAAACTTACAAACTTGGAAATGAAGATGTAAACAAAACAACATATATTCTAACAGAAGACAACACTAGAGATAAATTCTCGGCAGAAGCGGATAGAAAAATTACAGTAAATGAAGATATTCCAGGGGATGTTTATGGAATATATAAAAAGCAAAATGATGAAATGATACACGTTGTGTTAGGATTATATGCAATAATAGACTATGTAAATGAAGATGTACCAAGATATGAAAACATTGAAGTATGTGCATATAGAAAAATCATAGAAGACAGCGAAGCAACAATAATGGAAGAATAATTCACAATAATTTTAACAATCTGATAAAATGACAGAAAAATTAAGGAAATACATATTATAACAGAATTTATTTAAAATAAAGGAGAAAATCATTAAATATATAAGTTTTCTCCTTTTAATAATGACTTACATAGCATTTATGCTATGGACACTAATGTAATTATAAAGATACCCACCAAGATAAAATGTTAGAATTTTGCAAAGAACCAAAAACAACTAGAGAAATAATGTCGTATCTGGGATTAAAGGATAGAAGAAATTTTTATTTAAAGTATATGAAACCATTATTAATTAGTGAAAAATTGAAAATGACTATACCAGATAGACCAAATGCAAAAAATCAAAAATATATAAGAAAATAAAAAAGCTTACATTATTGTTAAAGAGAAAAACAAAAACGTGAAACAAATTGCCAAAAGCAATAAAAGTGTTTCACTTTTTTTATGTTCATTAGGACAATTGAAAAAGTAATTTCTAGTTACCGAGTAAAGGCTATTTATGTTAATTATTGTCAAATGTAAAAAAAGGGTTGAAAAAATGCAAATGCATATGTATAATATAACTTGAAGGTCGAAAAAAGAACTAAAAAAATAGAAAATGACGAAAGAAAGAAGAAATATATGAGTGATATAGATAACAAAGAAGAAAAAAAAACAAAAAAAGGCAACAAGGTAGTTAAAGGAATATTGATAGCTTTAATAATAATAATTTTACTTATAGGTGCTGCAGTTGGTTATGGGTACTGGTTTGTACAGAATAAAGTATCTAAAATACAACAAGTTGAGGTAGATAAAAACGAAATAGAAATAACTACAGGGGTTGAAGAGGAGCTTGCTGACTATAGAAATATTGCTATTCTTGGAATTGATAGTAGACAAGATTCATACAGTCTAGGAAATAGAAGCGATTGTATAGTAATTGCAAGTATAAACAACAAAACAAAAGAAGTTAGACTTGTATCAGTATATAGAGATACATATTTAGAATTGACTGGGAGAAGCTTAGACAAAGTAACTCATGCATATTCATATGGTGGACCAACTCTTGCTTTAAGTACTCTAAATACAAATTTAGATTTGGATATAACAGAATTTGTAACAGTAAATTTTGAAGCAGTAAAAGAAATTGTTAATGATCTTGGAGGAGTAACTATAACAGTAACAGATGCAGAGGCAACTCAAATTTCTGGCATTAATGAAGCAGGAACATATATGTTAAATGGAGACCAAGCTCTTGCATATTCTAGAATAAGAAAAATTGATACGGACTATAAGAGAACAGAAAGAATGAGAAATGTTATGACTGCATGTTTAGAAAAAGTAAAGCAAATGAGTGTGTCAGAACTAAATGCTATAGCAGATAAGGTATTACCAAGAATATATACAAATATAGATGCAAATGAAATAGTTTCTTTAATACCAACAGTTGCATCATACAAAATAACTGAAAGTAAAGGCTGGCCTCCAACAGTTGAAGGTAAAATTATAAATGGAGTTTGGTATGGAGTACCAGTAACACTTGAAAGTAGTGTAAAAGAACTACATAAGGAATTATTCGACGATGATGATTACACACCAAGCGAAAAGGTAAAAGAAATAAGTGAGAAAATAATAAACAAAACAGGGTGTGGAGAATAGAAAATTAAGAGGATGTTGAAAATGAAAAAAATCAAATTTGAAAGAAATAAGATAATACTAGCAATTATAGATATTTTAATAATTGCATTAGCTTGTATATTTTCTAAATTTTTATTATCAAACACATTTTATTTTAAAGTAGAAGAATGGAAACAAATTGGAATTACTATTGCATTATCTATTGTAATATACCAAATCTTTTTTAGAGTATTTAATTTATACAGAAGCATTACAAGATACGAAAATGGAAGAGATTATTTAATTTACATATTCGTATGTGCAATTTCTTGCATAACCACCTACATAATAAAAAACATATTTAAAATAGATACGTTTACAACAAAAGAGTGCATTTTGTCGTGTGTACTAATAGCCGTTGGAACTGTTTCTTGTAGAGTTGTTATAAGAATGTTGCTAAATGAAACTTTGCCAGCAGAAAAAAAGAATGATGAACCAGTAATTGCAAAAAGATTACTTATAATAGGTGCTGGCAGATCTTCAAGAGATATTATTAAAGCTATTAGAGAAGGTTTAAAAAATACATATTATATAGTTGGACTAATTGATGATAATCCAGCAAAATGGAATTGCTCAATTTCTGGTGTTAAAATCTTAGGAAATAGGGATAAAATTCAAGAAGTATGCAAAAAATATAATGTTCAAGAAATATTTTTCTCAATTACAAATATTTCACCAGAGAATAAAAAAGAGTTATTGCATATTTGCCAAGAAACAAACGCAAAAATTAGAATATTACCATCTACAGAAGATATTATCAAAAATAAAAATGTATTAGACAGTTTAAAAGAAGTTGAAATAGAAGATTTACTAGGAAGAGATCCAATTAAGCTTGATAACAATAATATAGAAAGCCTAATAAAAGGACATGCTATACTAGTAACTGGTGGAGGAGGTTCAATTGGTTCTGAGCTATGCAGACAAATTGCAACTTTTAATCCAGAATTGCTTATAATATTTGATATTTATGAAAATAACTTGTATAATATTGAACTAGAATTAAGAGCAAAATATCCAAACTTAAATATAAAAGGAATAATTGGAAGTGTAAGAGATAAGAAAAAATTAGAAGATGTTTTCTCAAAATACAGACCATATTTAGTATTCCATGCAGCAGCACATAAACACGTTCCATTAATGGAAGTTAGCCCATTAGAAGCAATAAAAAACAATGTTTTAGGAACACAAAATGTAGCAGATTGTGCAGATAAATTTGGAACAAAGAGATTTATTTTAATATCGACAGATAAGGCCGTAAACCCTACAAATATAATGGGTGCAAGTAAGAGAATGTGTGAAATGGTAATTCAAGCAAAAAATAAAACTAGCAAAACAGAATATGCAGCAGTTAGATTTGGAAACGTTTTAGGAAGCAATGGTTCAGTTGTTCCATTATTTAAGAAACAAATAAAAGAAGGCGGACCAGTTACAGTTACACACAAAGACATAACAAGATTTTTTATGACAATACCAGAAGCGGTTGGGCTTGTATTACAAGCCATGACTTATGCAAAAGGTGGAGAAATATTTGTACTAGATATGGGAGAGCCTGTAAAAATATATGACTTAGCAGTAAGCTTAATAAAATTATCAGGACTTCAACCAGACATAGACATTCCAATAGAAATAACAGGACTGCGTCCGGGTGAAAAATTATACGAAGAATTACTGATGTCCGAAGAAGGCTTGGAACACACAAAACACAACAAAATCTTTGTTGCAGAGCCACTTGATATTCCGGCAGAAGAAGTAAATAAAAGAGTTGAAATGTTAAGAGAATTTGTACAAACAGAAAACCATACAATGGAAGAAATTAAGAAGGTAGTAAAAAAGGCTGTACCAACATTTGTTGAGGCAGAAGAAAAAAATAAAAAGATAATAAACTACAAACAAGAGCTTAAAAAAATAGAAGCAAGACAAATGCAAGAACATGAGTTAATGCCAAAAGAAGCTTAGAATTATGGATGAAAGAAGGAATTTGTTATGAATAAGAAAATTTATTTAGCTTCACCACATATGTCTGATGAAGGATATGAACAAGAATACGTAAAAGAGGCATTTGATACAAACTGGATTGCTCCACTTGGAGAAAATGTAAACAAGTTTGAAGAAGAACTTGCAAGTTATGTTGGAACAAAATATGCAGCTGCATTATCAGCAGGAACTGCAGCAATACATATGGCTTTTAAAGCACTAGACGTAAAAGAAGGAGACATAGTATTTTGCTCAAGCTTAACATTCTCTGCAACAGCAAACCCAATAACATATCAAAATGCAACACCAGTATTCATAGACAGTGAACCAGAAACATGGAACATGGATCCTAAGGCATTAGAAAAAGCATTTGAAAAATATCCACATCCAAAGGCTGTAATAGTAGTTCATTTATATGGAACACCAGCAAAAATAGAAGAAATAAAAGCAATTTGCGATAAACATGGAGTACCATTAGTAGAAGATGCAGCAGAAAGCTTAGGCTCAACATATAAAGGAAAAGAAACAGGAACATTTGGAAAATACGGAATTTATTCATTCAACGGAAATAAAATAATAACCACAAGTGGTGGCGGAATGTTAGTTTCAGAAGACGGAGAAAAAATTGCAAAAGTAAGATTTTGGTCAACACAAGCAAGAGAAAAAGCACGCCATTACGAGCATAAAGAAATAGGATATAACTACAGAATGAGCAATATAGTAGCCGGAATTGGAAGAGGACAATTAAAAGTTATAGATTTAAGAATAAAACAAAAAACAGACATATATAACAGATACAAAGAAGCATTCAAACAAATACCAGATATAGAAATGCAACCAACACCAGTAGACACAGTACCAAACCACTGGTTATCTGTAATAACATTAAAAGCAAATTCAAAAGTAAAACCACTAGACATAATGGAAGCATTAGAAAAAGAAAACATAGAATCAAGACCAGTATGGAAACCAATGCACATGCAACCAGTATTTGCAAAATGCGATTTCATAAAAGTTGCAGACAAAGCGGTATCAGAAGACTTATTTACAAGAGGAGTATGTTTGCCATCTGATACAAAAATGACAGAAGAAGAACAAAACAGAGTTATTAAAACCATAATAGACTTATGGAAATAATAGAAAAGGAAATGTTATGTACGCAAAATATATAAAAAGAATATTAGATTTTATATTAAGCTTAATAGCACTAATAGTTTTATCTCCAGTGTTGCTAGTAGTAGCAATACTGGTTAGAATAAAACTAGGAAGCCCAATAATATTCAAACAACAACGTCCAGGAAAGGACGAAAGAATATTTACACTATACAAATTTAGAACAATGACAGATAAAAAAGATGAAAACGGTAACCTGCTTCCAGACTCAGAAAGATTAACTAAGTTCGGTAAAGTGCTAAGAAGCACAAGTTTAGATGAATTACCAGAGCTTGTGAACATACTAAAAGGAGACATGAGCATAGTAGGACCGAGACCATTGCTAATAAGAGATATGTTGTTTATGACAGACGAACAGAGAAAAAGACATACTGTTAGACAAGGTTTAACAGGACTTGCTCAAATTAATGGAAGAAACAACATAAATTGGGAAGAAAAATTAGAATATGATTTGCAGTACATAAAAAATATAACATTTGTAGGAGATGTGAAAATAATTTTTAAAACTGTATTGAAAGTTTTAAAAAGAGATGATATAAATACAGATGGTATGGACACAGCAGAAGATTTGTGTGATTATTTGTTAAGAACAAATAAAATAACAGAAAAAGAATATAAAGAAAAATTGAAAATTCATTAAGAGGAAGAAATGAAAGAAGATTTAGTATCAATTATAATGCCTTCATATAATACTGGAAAATTTATAAAAGAAACTATAAATTCAGTATTGAATCAAACCTATAATAATTGGGAACTAATAATTGTGGATGATTGTTCTACAGATGATACAGAAGAAATCGTAAATGCTATTAAGGATAATAGAATAAAATTCTTAAAAAATAGTACTAATAGTGGAGCAGCCATTAGTAGAAATAAAGCTATTAAAGAAGCTAAAGGAAAATGGATTGCCTTTTTAGATAGTGATGATTTATGGAAGAAGGAAAAACTTGAAAAGCAAATAAGGTTCATGGAAGAGAATCACTATGATTTTAGTTATACAAATTATACTGAAATAGATGAAGAAGGCAATGAAAAAGGTATTAAGATAACAGGACCAAAAAAAATTACAAAAACAGGCATATATAATTATTGCTGGCCAGGTTGTTTAACTGTAATGTACAATGCTGAAAAAATTGGTTTGATTCAAATTGAAGATATAAGGAAAAACAATGATTATGCAATGTGGTTAAAAATATGTAAAAAAGCGGATTGCTATTTATTAGATGAAGAACTGGCAATGTATAGAAAAAGAAGTGGAAGCATAAGTAACCACAGCTATTGGAAATTAATAAAATGGCATTATAAATTGTATAGAGAAGCAGAACATCAAAATGTAGTAAGTAGTATATTTAATACGTGCAGAAATATGGTGTTTGGAATTTATAAAAAGAAAAAATTTTATATTAGGGAGTCCTAATTAATATTATGGAGATTTGTTAAGATGGAAAGAGATAGCTTTATATATAAGACTAGAAGAAAAATTCAAGTCGTAGCGCATAAATTATTTAGCAACGAATTTATGTCCAAACTATACTTTAAGATTGTATTAAAAGAAAAATTAGATTTAAAAAATCCTAGAACATTTAATGAAAAATTGCAATGGTTAAAGTTGTATTATTATCCTCAAAATGATTTAGCTGTGAAATGTGCTGACAAATATAGAGTTAGAGAGTATATAAAAGACAAAGGATATGAAAATACATTAGTTCCATTGCTTGGAGCATGGGATAATGTAGAAGATATTGATTGGGATAGTTTACCTAATAAATTTGTCTTAAAATGTAATCATGGTTGTGCGTATAATATAGTTTGTAACGATAAGACTGAATTCGATAGAATAAAGGCAAAAAAACAGTTAAATACATGGCTAAAAGAAGACTTTGGAGCATTTAACATAGAACCACATTATTCAAATATAAAAAAACATAAAATTACATGTGAAGAATTTTTAGGGGATAATCTAGTTGATTATAAATTCTTTTGCTTTAATGGAGTTCCCAGACTTATATATGTCTCTGTAGATATGATTCACGATAGACAAGCAAAAATGGCTTTTTTTAATTTGGATGGTAGTAAAATAAATTTAAAAAGAGATGATTATGCTAGCATTGAAAAAATAGAATTACCAAGTTTCTATAGTGAAATGCTTGAAATGGCTTCAGATTTATGTAAAGACTTTCCTTTTGTAAGAGTTGATTTTTTTGTAACAGATAATAAATATTATTTTGCCGAATTAACATTCACACCATGTGCCTGTATGATGCCATTTAACCCGAAAGAAAAAGATTTTGAATGGGGAGAATTATTGAATATAGAGAATCTTATTAAGAGAAGAGGAAAGAACTAATATGGCAAAGATGAATATTAATCCACATAATTTTTTAGTAAAGAAAATTATGGGAATTGTACAACATTATGATGATGATAAATATTGGAGAAGAAGGGAAATTGTTGTTAATCCGAAAAATAAAACTTGTAAACTGATTAAATTGTATTATCTTTTCTATATTAAGAAGTGTGATGCCTACAATAATGCTTCAATGGGAACAGATTTGAATCAGGGGGCTGTATTTGAGACAAAACCTAATTTGCCACATGGATTGAATGGAATTATCGTTCATTTAAAAGCACATATAGGGTCTAATTGTGTAATATGGCAACAAGTTACTATAGGAAGTTCTGGTGGAGGAACTCCTTGGATTGGAGATAACTGCAAGATAGGTGCTGGAGCAAAAATTCTTGGAAAAGTAAAAATTGGAAATAATGTTACGATTGGTGCAAATGCAATAGTAACTAAAGATATTCCCGATAATTCTACTGTTGTTTGCTCACAAATGAGAATACTGGGAAAAAATTGATTCATAACTAATAAGGACAGTTTTATGGGGGAAAATATGAATGTATTGTATATATCTAATTTAACTGGAAACTTGTTTGCAGGACCAAATAATAGCGTACCTGCACAAATTAAAGCACAGTCTAAAAGGGATAATGTTTTTTGGTATAATATAAATGATATAAAAAGGGAAGAATGGAAAGAAATTAATTGTTACAATCTAAAAGACTATCCAAGTGGAAGATTGAAAGACTTACCAAAGCCTTTTAATAAACCAGATATTGCAGTTATAGAAGAATTTTATTGCTTTCCATTTTGCAAAATAATAAAGGATATAAATGAAAATAATATTCCATATATAATAATTCCAAGAAGCGAATTAACTAAAAAGGCTCAAAAAAGAAAAAGAGTAAAGAAGTTCATTGGAAATATATGTTATTTTAAAAAAATGGCTAATAATGCTTCTGCAATCCAATTTTTATCAAAGCAGGAAAAGGTTGATTCTGGAGACAAATGGAATAAAAATGATTTTATCATTTCAAATGGAATTAGTATCCCTGAAGAAAAGAGGGAAAACTTTTCAAAGGATAAAATTAGAGCAACATATATTGGCAGATATGAAATATACCAAAAGGGGTTAGATATATTATTGGATGCAGTTTCAGATTTGCAAAATAATTTGAGAGCTGCGAATTTCGTTCTTAACATGTACGGAGTCAATCAAGAAGAAACTGTAAAAATTCTTGAAAAGAAAATTACAGAAAATAATATAAATGATTTGGTAATAATCAATGATGCAGTATATGCAGAGAAGAAAAAAGAAATACTTCTTAATACTGATGTATTTGTATTAACATCAAGGTTCGAAGGGATGCCAATGGGGGTTATCGAGGCTTTAAGTTATGGAGTGCCTTGTTTAGTAACTAAGGGAACAAACATGGCAGATGACATAAAGGAGTTTGATGCTGGTTGGACATGTGATACTTCTAAGGAAGAATTGATAGAAGCAATTAAACAAGTGCTTAGCCAAAAAGAAGAACTATCAAAATTAGGAAAAAATGCAAGAGAATTATCAAATAAATATTCCTGGAAAAAAATTGCAGAAGAGTCACATAGCGAATTTGAAAAGATTTTGGAGAAAGTAAAATGAAATTGTTTAGAAAATTATCTAGATTAATACCAGATAGAATATATTTGCAAATAGTGTATTTTAGGCATTTTAAAAAATTTATCGATTTTGATAATCCTAAAACATTTAACGAAAAAATTCAATGGTTAAAATTGAATTATAGAAAAGAAGAATATACTAACTTGGTAGATAAATATAGAGTAAAGCAATATATTACAAAACTAATTGGAGAAGAATATGTTATTCCAACTTTGGGAGTTTGGAAAAATGTGGATGATATTGATTTTAAAAGCTTACCAGAAAAGTTTGTTTTAAAATGTAATAATGATTCTGGAGGAATTGTTATATGTAAAAACAAAAAAGATTTTGATGAAGTAAAAGCAAAAAGTTTTTTGAAAGAACGATTGAAAAATAATGGATATTGGTATGGAAGAGAATGGCCTTATAAAAATGTAAAACCTTGTATAATTGCCGAAAAATATATGGAAGATTCAATTTCAAAAGACCTAAAAGATTATAAATTTTTTTGTTTTAATGGTTCCATGGAATTTTTTGATATAGACATAGATAGATTTATAGAACATAGATCAAATTATTATGATAGAAATGGTAATTTTTTACCATTTGGCAAAACGTATTGCCCTCCAGACTATACTAAGAAAATAGAGATGCCAAAAAATTTAGATAAAATGATAGAATTGGCAGAAACTATATCACACAATACTGTTTTATCTAGAATTGATTTTTATGAAATAGATGGACAAGTGTATTTTGGAGAAATTACATTTTATCCAGGTTCTGGTTTTAGTCCATTTACCGATGAAAAGTGGGATTATAAACTGGGAGATATGATAGATCTTCCTAATATAAAGAAATGAGGAAGGAATATTAAGTTTTAATATTTTAAAGAAGTGAGGAAGGATTTTTAGATGAAAAGAAAGGTACTACATATTTCATGTGGTGGATTAGGAAGTGGAGGTGTTAGCTCTGTAATATTTTCAATTGTAAAAGAATTACATAACAGATTTGATTTTGGGTGTATTGTTTTTAAAAAGAAGTGTAATAAAGAAGATGATTTTCTTAAGTATGGAAAACTACATAGAGTAGAAGCTTATAGTAGTGATGGAAGAACTCATTTTATAGAATTTATTTTAAGACCATTTAAATTATATACAAATGTTTTTAGAATCTGTAAAAAAGAAAAATATGATGTAGTCCATGCTCATAATCTTCTTGAAGAGGGAATTTGTTTGTGGGCTGCAAAAAATGCAGGAGTACCAATTAGAATAGCTCATAGTCATAGTACTAATTCTCCCAAAATAAAGAGTATAATCTTTAAAATTAGAGAAAGAATAAATCTCATCTTAATAAATAAGTATGCAACACATAAAATTGCATGTTCAGACTCAGCAGGGAAGGACTATTTCCATAATTCTAATTATGATGTAATTTATAATTCAATTGATTTAGAAAAATATAGTATAAAAAAATTACATAAGACCAATAGAGAATATCTAAATTTTATACATGTAGGAAGATATACATATTCAAAGAACCAAGAATTTGTTATTAAAGTATTTGCTAATATTAAAAAGAAGAAAGATAATAGTCGCTTGATGCTTGTGGGATTTGGTGAAGATAAGGAAAAACTAAAAAATTTGATTCATGAATTAAATTTAGATGAATCAGTAGATTTAATTCCAGGGGACAAGGTAGATGTTTCGGAGAAATACGATGAAGCAGATTATATGATTTTTCCCTCAATATATGAAGGTTTTGGAATAGTATTATTAGAAGCACAGGCCAAAAGAATTCCTTGTTTTGTTTCGGAAGCAATTCAAAAAGAAGTTGATGCAGGATTATTAAATTATATAAAATTAAGTGAAACGCCAGAAAAATGGGCGGAAAAAATACTATTGTATATAGATAGTAATAATGAAATTGATGACAGTAAAATACAGAAAAATTTAAATAGATTTAATTCAAAGGAAATATGTGAGCAATATGCAAAGATATATGGAGGTAACGAATGATAGAAGAAAAAAAACAAAATTTAAACAAATTAATATTTATTATATTTGAAATTTTTTCAGTAATTTCTTGCATTACATGTATATTGTTAATAAAAGTAGAAGAAAAACAACTTCTAGCATTATTGCCTCTTGGATTTGCAGTAATAACTCTATTTTTTCAAAAAGAATTAATGCAGGATAATATAATAATTTTAATAATAGATGCTTTATATTTTGTTAGATTATCTATTTTGCCATTTTTATATTCTTTTAATTGTGACATACAGTTATTTGAGGGAAAAGAATATGTGAGTAGCTATATTAATAAAAGCTGCATTTTAATGTTATTTGAATTCTTAGCTATACAAATAACAATATATTTACATTCACATCGTAAAAATAATGATAAAATTAAAGTTAAATATATAAATATAAAAGAAAATATAAGCAAATTTTTAATTATTGGGTTAAGTGCCTATATTATAATAGTGTATTGTTTTATGCCACAATATGCAGAAAGTTTTAAAACCATTTTAAATTTATCAGATGCGGACTTTACAATAGCAGGAGATAGTATAGTTTATCAGATTGGTACAATAGGAAGAATAATCAAAACATTATTCTCTATGAGTTTTCAAATTATAAGAATATTGTTACCAGCGTACATTATAAGATCAGTTTGCAAAAAAAATGCAAGCCCTAAATTAGCTTTTGCTGTTCTAATAGTGTTCTGTTTGTTACAGTTTTTCTTCTTAACATCAACATTTGCAGAGGCAATTGTCGCATGCTTGGCAATAATTTTATACTATTTGCATTTGTTCCCAAGCAAAAAGAAAAAAATTATTATGCTAATTGGAATAAGTACAATAGGAATAATGATAGTATATTTTGCTGTTAGATACTTTTCAAAAAACTCAAGTATATATGATAAATCAAGTGGCCCAATATTATATATGGCTCAAATAATTAGTGCTTATTTCACTGGTCCAGATAATGTTGCTGCTATATTTAATGTAGACAAGTCGTTTGGCAAAGAAGCGTTTAAGGCTGGAATTATAGGAGCAATTCCATTTAATTCAACATTGTTTGGGGACAGAGGAAATAAACTACAATATTATTATAACATTTATAATAGAGCATATGGTCAAATTCCACCTACTATAGGGGCAGGCTACTATTATTTTGGTTTTATATTGGCACCTATTATATCGATATTATTTGTAAAATTAAGCTTGGTATATTATGATAAAGCACAGAAAATTAATAAATCTATTAAATATATATCTGAAATTTTCTGTAGTATAACCTTTGCACTAGGAACAGTAATGTACAGTCCATCCATAACGCTAGCGTGGTTTTTTAGTTGGGGAATACCAATGCTAATATTAACATCATTTACAGGTGAAAAATAATAAGGAGGAATAAGTGAAAAAAGTCTTAAAAAATATATTTGCAAGTGCTCTACCGCAGATAATGAACATAATAACAAATTTAATACTTCCTTCGATGATAATACTAAAATTCGGTTCAGAAATAAATGGATTAATTTCATCAATAAAGGTAATTATCTCGTATGTTAGCATTGTTGGTGCAGGAATTGCAACAGCAACAACACAAAGGTTATATGAACCAGTTGCAAAAAGACAGACAAATGTAGTTAAGGGGATGCTAAATGCCTCTAATAAAATGTTCAATAAATTTGGAATAATTTATTGTGGTATAGTGCTAATTGTTGCAATTCTATATCCATTATTTATAGAAACCAATATAGAATATATAACAATTGTCTTATTGATGCTTGCAATGAGCATTTCTGGAGCATCTGAATTTTTTGCAATTGGTAGATGCCGCTCTTTGCTATACGCTGACCAAAAAACCTATGTATGTACTTTGGCACAAGCAGCTAGCATTTTCTTAAGTTTATTAATTGCTTTATTAATGCTTAAATTGAACATGAATATTATTTTCATCCAATTAGCTATATCATTAGTATATGTGTTTAGAGCAGCATTTTTAATCGGATATATCAATAAAAATTATCCAGAATTATCAGATTATAAAAAAGAGAAACCAATAAATTCTGTTGTGGAAAAAAGAAAAGATGCAATGATTCATCAACTTTCTGGATTGGTTGTTTCGGGTTCTCAGACTACTATACTTACTGTTTTGATGGGGTTAGGAGTTGCAAGTGTTTATTCTGTATATAATATTGTATTCTCAGGATTACAATCAATATGTTCTAATCTAAGCACTGCATTAACTCCATTCCTAGGGAGAGAATATGCTCTTAATAATAGAGAAAAAATGTTAAAAATGTATGATTTTATAGAATTTGCATTTTTTAATATAGTTGCCTTTATCTATTCTGTAACAATGATTATGATAGTACCATTTGTGAGTGTTTATACTAGAAATGCAGATATAAACTACATATACCCAATTTTTGCCGTTATTTTTGTATATACATCAGCTTTTTATATTTTAAAAATACCAAGCAATGCATTGATAAACATTTCTGTTCATTTCAAATAAACTAGATGGAGAGCTATATTAGAAGCGGCATTGACACTGGGATTATCTATTATATTAACGAAACTATTAGGGATAAATGGAGTAGTTTTAGGAACTGGAATAGCACTAGCATGGAGATGCCTAGATACAATAGTTTACTCTAACAAGAATATATTATTATGCAAAAACAAAAAATCCTTATTAAGACTAATAAGAGTTTTGGTAATATTAAGTATTACAGCATTTTTCTCATTGAAAATGCCAATAAATATTACAAATTTTTTTGCATGGATAAAGTATGCAATAATTACTTCTATTGTAATTATTATAATTTTAATTATAAATGTTTTAATGTTTGATTTACAAACATTAAAAAACTTAAAAAAAGTAATAAAAAGAAAGAAAAGTAAAGATAATACGTAGAAAGCTATATTAATGTAAAAAATATATGAAAGAGAGAATAATATGAAAACATATTTTATTACAGGTTCTTCTGGCTTCATTGGTTCGAACTTAGCCAAAAGAATTTTAAACGAAGAAGATAATGTTCTAGTTATTGGATTAGATAATATGAACAATTATTATGATGTAAAAATTAAAGAATGGAGATTAGCACAATTAAATAAATTTGATAACTTTAAATTTATCAAAGGAGATTTAGCAGATAAAGAAACAGTTGAGAATATATTTAAGGAGTATCATCCAAATATAGTTGTTAACTTAGCTGCTCAGGCTGGAGTACGCTATAGTATAACAAATCCAGATGCGTATATACAATCAAACTTGATAGGATTTTATAATATATTAGAATGTTGTAGAAATTATCCAGTAGAGCATTTAGTTTATGCATCAAGTTCATCAGTATATGGTTCTAATAAAAAAGTTCCATACTCAACAGATGATAAAGTGGACAATCCAGTTTCTTTGTATGCAGCAACAAAGAAATCAAATGAACTTATGGCTCATAGTTATTCTAAATTATATAATATACCATCAACAGGGCTGAGATTTTTTACAGTTTATGGACCAGCAGGTCGCCCAGATATGGCATACTTTGGATTTACAAATAAATTAATAAATGGTGAAACTATAAAAATATTCAATTATGGAAATTGTAAACGAGATTTTACGTATATAGATGATATAGTTGAGGGGATAATAAGAGTGATGAAAAAGGCTCCAGAAAAGAAAAATGGAGAAGATGGTTTACCTATACCACCATACAAAATTTATAATATTGGAAATAGTCACCCAGAAAATCTATTGGATTTTGTTCAAATATTACAAGAAGAATTAATAAGAGCAGGAGTACTTCCTAAGGATTATGATTTTGAAGCACACAAAGAATTGGTTCCAATGCAAGCAGGAGATGTTCCAATAACTTTTGCGGATACTACACCTCTTGAAAGAGATTTTGGATTTAAACCAAGTACTACTTTGAGAGATGGATTAAGAAAATTTGCAGAATGGTATAAAGAATTTTATATGGATAAAAGAGAGGAAGCGTAATTAACATGAAAATCGCAGTTGCAGGAACAGGTTATGTTGGATTATCTATTGCAACTTTATTAAGTCAAAATAATGAAGTTGTTGCATTAGATATTATTCCAGAAAAAGTTGAAACGATAAATAAAGGAATAAGTCCAATAAAAGATGAATATATAGAAGATTATTTGAAAAATAAAAATTTAAATTTAAGAGCAACTCTTGATTACAAAGATGCTTTTAAAGATGCAGAGTTTATTGTAATTAGTACACCAACTAATTATGACGATGAAAAGAACTTTTTTGATACTTCAAGTGTAGAAGATATTATACAAAAAGTTATTAGTATGAATATAGAAACAACAATGGTTGTAAAATCTACAATTCCAGTTGGATTCATAGAAGAAATGAAGAAAAAATATAATATTGACAATATTATGTTCTCACCAGAGTTTTTAAGAGAAGGACGAGCTCTTTATGATAATTTATATCCTTCCAGAATAATTGTTGGAGAAAAGTCACAAAGGGCAGAGAAATTTGCAGAGCTTTTAAAAGAAGCAGCAATAAAAAAAGATATTCCTATAAAATTTATGCATAGTACAGAAGCGGAAGCTGTTAAGCTGTTTGCAAATACTTATTTAGCACTAAGAGTCTCATATTTTAATGAACTTGACACTTATGCTGAACTAAAAGGATTAAATACAAAAGACATTATAGATGGTGTATGTTTAGACCCGAGAATTGGTGATTATTATAATAATCCTTCCTTCGGCTATGGAGGATATTGCTTGCCAAAAGATACAAAACAATTATTAGCAAATTATGATAAAGTCCCTCAAAATTTAATAGAGGCTATAGTTAAATCTAATGATACTAGAAAAGACCATATAACAAAAATGATTTTAGAAAAGAAACCAAAGACTGTTGGAATTTATAGATTAACTATGAAAACAAATTCAGATAACTTTAGAGCAAGTGCTATACAAGGAATAATTAAAAGATTAAAAGCTAATAATATAAATGTTATTATACATGAACCAACATTAAAAGCAGAAGAATTTAATGAATGTCATGTCGTAAATGATTTTGATGAATTTGTCAATAAGTCAGATATAGTTTTATGTAATAGAATTGATGATAAAATAAAGAAGTATAGTGATAAAATATATACTAGAGACTTATTTAATGAAAATTAGAAAAAAGTTTAAAATTTGGTAAAAAAAACTATTGAATTTTATATCGATTAATGATATATTATAAAAAAAACTTAGGAGGAATTTAAAATGAAACTTAACAAAACAGTTTTAATAGTTGCTTTAATAGCAATGGTATTAGTAGCATTAACAACAGTAGTAAATGCTGCAGCAAATGATGATTTATATTCTTATATGGAAGGAGTATCAGTAACAGTAGGTGGCAAAACATACAAAGCAAATGAGAGCCAATTACTAGCTTTAAAACAATACTTAAACTCACATGAATTAACAAATGAGCAAGTATCTGTTGTTAAAACAAATGTTGCTGAAATAGTAAAAACAGTTGAAAGCCAAAATACAGCTGATGTATCAAAGTTTTCTTCAGATGCTATAAACAAAATAAGTGCAAATATAGATAAAATTGAAGCAGCTACAAATGTTAAAATTAACTACATTTCTGCTGACAACACACTTCAAATAAAGGATGCTAATGGAACATCTTTAATTGAAGCAAAAGTTGGACAAAGTACAAACTTAGTACAAACAGGAACATCATATGTTCCATATATAGTAGTTTCTGGAATAGCATTAATTGCCGTTGCTGTACTAGTTGCAAAAAAAGTAACATCAAAATAATATGAAAAAAATAAAGAATATATTAGGAGCAACTATTAGTAATATAATAGTTGCTTTTATATTTATTGTTATTATCTATGTCTATTTCCGCACAGCAATGGATCCCAAAGGATTCGTTGAAACTAAAAAAGCTGCTAGAATCTGATCAGGAAATTATAATTAACAAAAATACAATTGAAACGTTAGAGCACGAGTTTCACCAAGCAAAATCATATATTGATTTTGGTACTACATTGCCAACACTTAAACCAGCATCTAGTAATCTCTTACGATTTTCAACTAACATAAAAACAGATTTTATCTCTCTAATTCAACCTTTCTACCCACTTATTCATGGCAAAAACTTTTACTTGAGAAGTAAAAGTAACTTTTCAAAAATGTCGAATTACTTCCATATGCACACTATTATGGAATATCACTTATCCAATAAATGGACTCTGAGTATATACGGTATGCAGAATCTAAATAATCGAAGATACCGAGGACTCCCTTCTGAAGCAATACCGACAGAAGTTGGTAGCAATATTTCTTTTAAACTAAATAAACATTGGAAAATAAAGACAGGGATTCAATATCAACATAATATGATACTAAAAAAATGGGAATGAATTCCTCAATGCAATATTACTTATAGTTGGTAAAACATAAACTTACAGAAATGAAAAAATATATCTTACATTTGATTTTCTACTTTTCTTCTATAGCAACATCAACTAATTATACCTAGAGGACCTACTGACAGTATCTCAATAATAAGGCACAAAAGTAAGCGTTTTAATTTTATTGAATTAACAAGAAAACATATTCCTCCTGTTCAAATTTCACACCGGT
>OGFY01000693.1_pt1 | contig 30294 bp, 25 predicted proteins | sample 1570951 | NCBI WGS metagenome assembly OGFY01 (sample SAMEA2581942, study PRJEB24529) | metagenome | biome: Human gut stool | place: China | collected 2011
ACCCTCTCGGATCAATGCCCGCCCCGCAGCCGGGACGGCGGCAGAATACTTCATACGAAATCCCCCTTTTTCAGTCCAGCCGCGCAGCAACCGCCTGCAGCAGCTCTGCCTGACGGCGCGCAGCCTGCGCGGCCTGCTGCGGCGTTACAAAGGTGAAGCAGACGCTCTGTCCCGGCCGAAGCTGTGCAAGCATCGGCAGATCCGAGGAAATCACGGTGGCGATCTTTGCATAGCCGCCGGTCGTCTGGTGATCCGCCAGCATCACAATAGGCTGTCCATTTGTGCTGACCTGCACCGAACCGGCCGCAATGCCGTCAGACAGAATATCCGGGCCGCGGACTGTTTGGATGATCGATCCCGCCAGTCTGCAGGCCATGCGGTCACAGTCCGGCGTAAGCGTATAGCTGCTGTGGGTAAAGTCGTGCAGTGCCTTGTCGGTAAATGAAGCCTGCTGCGGTCCCGCCACTGCGCGCAGCAACGGCAGTTTTTTTGCGCCCTCCGCCCGCACAGGTTGTGTACCATGGCAGACAAGGGCGTCATGGATCGGGCGATTTAAGCTTCTGGCTGTGATCTTCTCCCACAGTTCTCGTGTGCCGCACGGCCTTGTCGGCAAAAAATCATCCTTTTCCAGCTTGCGGCCCGCAAGGCCGCCAATACGGCATTTCAGGTCGGTGGAGCGGCTACCCAGCACCGGCGGTGTTGCGATGCCGCCGCCCACGGCCAGATAGCTGCGCAACCCGGAAGCAGCTGTGCCCATACGCAGTACACTGCCCGCCTTTGCCAGAAGCGGTGCATAGTAGGCAGCGGGCGCATCGTCCAGTGCAGCCGGACTTTCCGCGCCTGTCAATGCAAAAACGGTGTCTGTCTCAAAACGGAGCGTCACGCCGCGCAGCGTACATTCCAGCACCGCCGCGCCCGCCTTTAACAGCTTCGTTTTCGAAACGGGAAAGTCCGCGCAGCCCCAAGGATTCGCGCCGCTTCTCACGGAGTTGGTAGCTATCGTTACCGCCGTGCCGCTTTGCGCCAGTTCCGCTATGTCAGAATACATCGCTTTATCACAGATGGCGTACGGCGTTTGTATCACCGTTTCGCCCGTGCCTTTCGCCTCGTTTAAAATGGACTTCCATAACAGCGGCTGTTTCGCGCCCGCCTGCGTTTCGCCGTGCAGCAAAGCGATTCCCTTCGTCGCCGACGTCTCCGTTTCCGCGTCGATCGCGCGCGAAATATCGGGATACTTTTCTTTCAGCGCCGCATAGCGCGCCCGCATCTTTGCCGCCGACTTTTCGTAGCGCTTCCCGCCCGATACGCCGCCGAACGCCGCATTGTGCTTTTCGCTTTGCACCCTTTTGAAATACGCCTTCACTTCGCTTACCGAACGAATCTTATCTCTGCCCGCGCCGTTTTTTCCGGAACATTCCGCAGCGGGGCAGCTTACCAGCACGTCCCTGTCCAGATTCCGCTTGTTTTCGGCGCAGTACGCGCCCAGAAAATAATCGCCGATATTTCTGCCGCCGAGGAGATACGTTTCGTCGTCGCACACTAAATATTTATCGTGCAGGCGGAAATTCGCCCTTTGAAAAGCCGCCGGATTCACGGGATTGTAAATCGTTACTTCCGCGTTTTCGTGCCCCGCCAGCGCTTTGAATTCGGAAAAGCCGTTTAATTTCCCCTCGTTGAACCCGTCCGCGACGATTCTGATTTTTACGCCGCGTTCCGCCGCGGCAAAAAGAGCGCAGGTGATATCCCTGCCGCTTTCGTCGTTATAATACGAATAGGTGGAAAGCAAAATCTCGCTCCGGGCGCTTTCGATCAGGCGCAACCGATATAACAGCGCGCTTTCGTTATCGTCGATCACCGCCGCCCGCTCGGCACAGGTTTCGTCGCCGCGGCGGGAGGAAAGCGGTTGAAGCGTAAATTTTTTTCTGAGCATCGGCGGAATATAACCGCACGCAAAAAAATAGGCGAAAAGCGCAAACAGCACGCCGAGCGCGATTTTTTTATATAAATTTTTTTTGTTTTTTTCCCGCATGCGCCGTTCCGTCCCGTATTTATTCCGTACGGATATAGTGTAGCATTTCCGCGAAATAATTGCAAGCAAATCCCGACGGTTGAAAATTTTTCGCTCTTTCCGCCGCGCCCGATAGTTTTATCGGATACATGCGGATATGCTCATTCGCGACCTTTGCCTTTATGTTTGAAGTAATCGCAGATTCCGCAAAGCGTGCAGTTTGCGCAGTCGGGTTTTTGCGAATGGCATACTTTCCGCCCGTGCCAGATTAAATAATGGTGGCTTTTGCTCCACAAATTTTCGTCAATCGCCTTCTGCAAGCCTTTTTCCACCTGTTCCGGCGTCTTTCCCGTTGCCAGTCCAAGCCTGTTCGATACGCGGAAAACGTGCGTATCCACCGCTATCGCGTTCCCGCCGAACGCCACCGAATACACCACGTTCGCCGTTTTTCTACCCACGCCCGCCAGCGTGCGCAGCTCTTCCAACGTGCCCGGTACCTCTCCGCCGTACCGCGTTAAAATATCGTTCGTTGCCGAAAGAATATGCGCCGCTTTATTATGATAAAACCCGCACGAATAAATATACTTTTCCAGTTCTTCCTGCGATAATTCCGCCATTTTTTCCGGCGTGCCGTGCTCCTTGAAAAGTTCCGCCGTAACCTTGTTCACCCGCTCGTCGGTACACTGCGCCGAAAGCACCACCGCCACAAGCAACTGATACGGAGAAGCAAATTTCAGCGCGGGTTTCGCGTCCGGGTACGCCTCCGCCAGCAGTTCTATCGCCCTTTTCTTCTCTTTCGTATTCATAACGCACTTATTATACCGCTTTTCAACGTTTTTTGCAAGCGAATTACGGCTTTTTTACACGCAAACAGCCGCCGGACGATTTTCCTCGCCCGACGGCTTCTTTCGCCGCGCACCCGCATAACCGTATATAAAAACGACTTTTCCCCGTTTTACCGGGCGTACATAAACCCTTTGAACGTGCCGCCCGCATACAACGCGGCGCAGGCACGTGCTTTGGGGTAATCGCGCGCGTCGAATTTCACGCACAAGCCGCAACCTATGCCCGCCTCTTTCGGCGCGGGCACGGTGAAACACCGCACGCCGTAGCCGGAAAGCCGTTGCGCATACGTCAGGGCTTGCGAACGCGAACGGAATATCGCCAGCATTGTCATTCGTTATACCTTCCCCGCGATTAGTTCTACCCGTCTTACGGCGGGAATACTATATAGTATGCCGCCCGCACCGCGCGCGGTGCACGTTTTTGCGCGGTCGGCGCTTTTGCGCGAATTTTTGCGGCAATTCCGTTTTTAAGGTCAGGTATTCTATGATTTATTTCGATAACGCCGCCACGGGCGGACAAAAACCCGCTTCCGTCGTTTCCGCCGTCGCTTCTTCCTTACGCGTCTGCGCAAATCCGGGGCGCAGCGGACACGCCCTTTCCCTCGTCTGCGCGAAAAACGTTTTAAAAACGCGCGAACTGCTTGCCGACGTTTTCAACGCGCCCTCGCCCGAACGCGTCGTTTTCACCAAAAGCTGCACCGAAGCGCTCAACGCGTTTATTTTCGGCGCGCTGGAAAAAGGCGATCACGTTATCGCCACCCCTTTGGAACACAATTCCGTGCTGCGCCCTTTGGAGCGGCTGAAAAAGCTCGGCGTGATTTCTTACGACGTCTGTCCGCTTACCCAAGGCGGCAACGTCTGCGCGGAAGACATCAAAGCGCTTCTGCGCGAAAATACGAAGCTCGTCGTCGTAACGGCGGCGTCCAACGTTACGGGCGCCATGCCGCCGCTGAAAGAAATCAGAGCGGCGCTGCCCGAAAACGTATTGTTCCTTTGCGACGGTGCGCAGGGCGGCGGACATATCCCCCTGAAAATGCAATCGCTCGGACTCGACGGACTGGCGCTTGCGGGGCACAAAGGTCTTTTCGCCATGCAGGGCGGCGGCGCGCTGTTGTTATCGGAACGCGTGCGTTTAAAACCGCTTTTATACGGCGGCACGGGCAGCGAAAGTTTTTCTTTGGATATGCCCGATTTTTACCCCGATTTGCTGGAAGCGGGCACGCTGTCCTATCCCGCCGTCGTTTCCCTGCTTGAAGGCACGCGCTATTACGTCATGCACGAAAAAGAAATCGCCGCCGCAACGCTTGCGTACACCGCCGTATTCCTGCAAGGACTTTCTAAAATTCCCCGAAGCAAAGCGTATTCCCGCCCCAACGCCTGCGGCGTGGTATCGTTCGCGTTGGAAGGCATGCAGTCGGAAGAGGTATCGGCGCTGTTATCCGAACGCTACGGCATCGCGGTGCGGGGCGGACTGCATTGCGCGCCGCTGGCGCACCGCGCGCTGGGCACCGAAGAAAACGGACTGGTGCGCGTCAGCTTTTCGCACTTCAACAAAAAATGGGAAATCGGGCGCCTGCTTACCGCCCTTTCCGAAATCTCCGCGATTCTTTAAAACCGCCTGTTCGCGCGGATATACGCTCAGATGTTTTTCAGCTGCGTAACAATCTGTTCCAGTTTTTTCCGCTGCACAAAATTCAGCATCGGGGCAAACCGCCTGTAAAACGCGTCGATTTCCGCGTTTGTCAGCGTGCCCGCGCGCTTGCCTTTTTCCGCGGAAGAAACAATATCCGCAAGCACCGCTTTATCGTTCTTTCCGCGGTACGCCGCCGCAATCCGCCTTGTCAGCGTTTCCGCCGTTACCCGCTCGCCCGCGCTTTCTCCCGCGCCGTTTGAGGTAAACTCCGCCGCGCCGTTGTTTTCGGCGTTGTTGTTTTCGGCTCCGCATCCTACACGCGCGCCGTTTGTCGCGCTATTTTCTCTTGCGTTCTCATCGGCAAATTCACGAAAACTTTTCATATACACCTCCGCTATGGCAATATATGCGGTGTAACCCCCGCGGCGTGCCGCGGCGTATAATGGGTGTATGGACGCTTTAACTTTGCTCATCGTGTATCTCGTAACGCAAAATCCCGGTTTTCAGGCTAATCTGGCGCCGCTTTGCCGCAAACTGAAAGAATCGCAGGATATGCTCGATTTTCTCGGCTCGCTTTCGTCGTTCCCCTGTTCGCCCGAAAAACCGGATTCCCCGCCCGCGCAGGATTGCCCCGCGCCGCCGCACGGCACCGATTGCAACCGCCCGTGCAACGATTCCTCCCCCGACAACCCGTACAATCCCTGTCCGCCGGATCCTCCTCGCCCCACGGGCACCGCAGGCGACTGCACAGGCTCTTCCGGCACCGACGGAACGCATACGCGCTCCGCGGGAACGCGTACAGCCGAAACTTCGCCGCTGCGCACGCTGGGCGGCGAATGGATAGAAAAATACATAACGAAATATTTAAAAAATTAGCGGAGCGCCATACGGCGTTCCGCCTTTCGTTCCGCTGTTTTCAATCAGATCTTTTTAACGGATTCCGCGCCGCAAAAATCGCTCCGCCGCAAGATGCGCTTCTCTTCCCGCCCGCCGCAAACCAAACTTCTCTTCCCTCGCCGCACGTTTCCGTCGCCGCTTTCGCATTTTTCCCGCAAAACTCGTCTGCGCGCCGTTCGGAACGCAAGTTTGCAAAACGCGTCGAAGCCGTCAGAGATTCGAAAGTCGGGTAATCAGACCTTCCAGATGCCCCGTATAGCCCATTTTTACGGGCGTATATTTTCCGTTTTCGAAATTCACTTCCGAAACGGAAGCGTTGGGCTGCCAGTCCAGCTCTTTCATATAACTTATCGGCTTGTTTTCGAAAATACACTGCAAGCTTCTTATCACGCCGCCGTGCGTACCTATCACCACATTCTTGCCGTCGTGCGTTTTCGCAATCTCCCGCAACGCCTTGTCCGCCCGCAACTGCACCTCCGCAAACGATTCTCCGCCCGTCGGGCGCGCGTTGCCTATGTCGTCTTTCCAAAGCAGCGCGTCTTTCGCATAATTTTTCGCAATTTCCGGCAGCGTCTTTCCTTCCCATTCCCCGCCGAAAATCTCCGCGATGCCGTCGCAGAGCAAAAGCGGCGCGCCCGCCTTTATCGCAATCTCTTTCACCGTTTCCCGCGCACGCAATAACGGACTGGAATACACGGCGTCCACCCGGTACGTTTTCAGCACGTACTCCGTTACCAGCTCCGCCTGTTTTTTACCGGTCGCCGTAAGGGGCACGTCGAATCTGCCCGCATAAATTTCTTTTAAATTCGCCTCGCTTTGCCCGTGGCGCACGATAATGAATTTCGTCATTTTGTTGTTTCTCTTTCCGCCGCGCAAAAGCTTATTTCTCGTAAACGGAACGTTTCAATACGCCCACGTACGGAAGATTGCGGTATTCTTCGGCATAGTCCAGCCCGTACCCCACCACGAATTCGTCCTCGATAACAAACCCCTTGTATTCGGGCTCCATAGGCACTTCTCGGCGTTCCGGCTTATCCAGAAGCGTTACGATGTTCACGCTGTTCGGCGAACGGCCGTTCAACATCTTTTTCAGCTGATACAACGTGTTGCCGGAATCGATGATGTCCTCCACAATCAGCACGTCCTTGCCGGATATATTCACGGTAAGGTCTTTCTTTACCTGCAGTTTTCCGGAAGAAATCGTATCTTTCCCGTAGGAAGATACCGCCATGAAATCGATTTGCAGCGACGATTTCATCTCGCGGATAAGATCGGCGAAAAACATCACGCTTCCCTTTAAAATGCACACCACCACGGGCGTTCTGCCCTCGTACAGCTTATCCAGCTGCGCGGCAAGCGCCTTTACCCGTTCGGAAATCTGTTCCGGGGTAATCATGATTCTTTCTATGTTTTCGTTCAGATCGTTTGTTTTTTCGGTTTTCATAGCCATTCCTCTTCTTTCGTAATTTTTATCGGTTTTCGTCAAGTAACGCAATATACGCGATTTTTTTCGTCTGCGGCGTGATTTTCACGCTTTCCGCAATTTCCACGCCCGCAACCGCAAGAATTTCGCCGCTCTCTTTTTTTGCTATCAGCGGAATTGCCGCCCGCTTTTCCGCGTCGATTTTCCAATCGGTCAGCACTTTTTTCAGGCTCTTTTTTCCCCCGCCGAATTTGCGGAACGTATCGCCCGCCTTTTTTCGGCGGAACACGCTGCCGCAAAGCGCCGTGCCGTCCGCCCGCAGAAGTTTCGTCCCCGATTGAGCCGCGGCTGCCGCCGCTTCCGCTTCGCTTTCCGTAATCAGAATTTTCGCGCCGCCAAGCCGGAACACCCCGTAACCGAACGGTATTTCCGCGCTTTCCGCCGCGCCGTTCACTTCTGCGGAAAACACGACGTCGCCGTATACCCGCCGCGCTTTCACGCCGCAAGGCAAATCCGCCGCCGAGCCCGTCTGCTTCATCCGCAGCGCCGACAGCGCGTCGATGTGCGCCCGCGTGTAGTCTTTTCCGATTCCGAGAAGTTTCATCGCCGTAACGCACGCCCGCGCGAACAACGGTTCCGCCACAAGCCCGCCGTTTTCGTCAAAAGCCCGCACGCAGACTTTTTCGCCGCCGTCCGATTTTTTTGCGGTAACGTACTTTGCCGAAAGCTCGTACAGAAATTCGTCGTCGCGCCGCGCGGCAAAAGAAAAATTCGTCAGGTTTTTCGCCGCGCCGGGAACGATTTCTTCCAGCCTCGGCAGAATTTCCAGCCGTAATTTATTGCGCGTCGTATCGGCGATAAAATTCGTCTCGTCCACGCGGTATTCCAGCTTGTTTTCCTCCGCGTAGGCAAGAATTTCCGCCTTTGTTACGTGCAGAAACGGTCGGATAAACCCATTTCTTTCTTCGCGGATTCCGCCCGCGCCCGTCAAAGAAGCGCCGCGGAGCAGATGAAACAGCACCGTTTCCGCCTCGTCCTGCGCGTGGTGCGCCGTGGCTATCACGTCCGCCTTGTTTTCGGAAAGCAGCATTTTAAACGCGCCGTACCTTGCGTTTCTCGCCGCCTCTTCGATGCCCGTACCGTTCTTTTTTGCAAGCGCGCGGCAATCGAACGTAAACGTATACAGCGGAATGTGCAGCGTATCGCAGAATTTTACAACAAACGCCGCGTCCTCTTTGCTGCTTTCGCCGCGAAGCCCGTGTTCTACATGCACCGCGGAAAGAAAAAAACCGTCCGAAGGCGCCCTCTTGTACAGATAATGCAGCAGACATAACGAATCGGCGCCGCCGGAACAGGCAACGCAAACGCGCTTTCCCTCGAATTTTTTCATCTCCGTACAGCCTTGCAGATTCATATAAAAAAGTATAGCACATTTTCGGGTTTGTTGCAATCGTTTCGCCGCCGTTTTCCGCGTTTTCTTTCGTTAAAATACGGCGCGCGGCGTATAATCGCCGGAAAGAAGGGCAAAATAAAAACAGGAGGGTTTTCAAAAACTATGAAAATTGCAAACATTATCGCTTACGTTCTTGTACTTCTCGGCGCGTTGAACTGGGGCTTGTTCGGTTTCTTCAATTTCAACCTCGTGGCGATTTTCGGCGGCGCGCGCAGCGCTTTCGCCATCATCGTGTACTCGCTCATCGCGCTCGCGGCGGTATGGCTCATCATCTCCCCTTGCATCACCAACGGCAAACTGGATATGAACGACCGCAACGATTAACGCCTCGCCGGAAGTTTTCCGGTAAAAAATCAATCCGCCCCGATGCTTTGGAGCGGATTTTTTTTCATGTCGGGCGCCCGTTACGGCGCCGAAATTCAAAAGCCGCGGCACGGGCAGCCGAAGCCGCCGTCCGTATCGTCGTTTAAAAACCGTTCTTCGCCGAAACCGCCGCAACGGTTGCAAGGCGTATCGCAGGGATACAGCGCGTACTGGCGCGCATAATAACAATCCGTTACCGTCTGCCGTTGCTCGCAGCAGGGCTTGGGACGGGGCTTTTTGCAGGGGCGAGGGCAGGGAGTAACGCAGAAACACCCGCAGGGAGCGTCGCAGAACTTCTTGCCGAGTCCCACGCCGAGAAGCATCAAAGCGATCGTGCGGGCGCAGCCGCCGCGATTATCGCCGCAATTCCGATTACACATAAAGTTTTTCCTCTTATACGTAATTTAAGGCAATTGCCTTATACTGCAATATATGAAAAAACCCGACCTTTTTGTTCAAAAGATCGGATCATCATTTTTTTGATAACGCCCCGGCGCTCGAACGCACACAAACAGGACTTTATAGTTTTGTCAGGTTCACTATCCAACGTAACCATCGATATACTGAGTTGGCACGTCTGCCTATCTGAGGTTCATTGCAAACGTTCAATTCCCGCATTTTGTTTTCGATTTCGTTTTGCGTCGGGAATTCTCCGTTTAGAATAATTTCGTCAAAAAAATCGGCAAAAATTCGATGTTCAAAAATCAAGCCGACAATTTTCAGCTGTCGTTCTTTATAATTCATCTTATAAACTTTATTTCCGAGAGAAGTCAATACAACAACAGATTTTCGCTCTCGCTTTTGTTTTTCGAATATACCGATATATTTTCCGGCATTAAAATAATAATCCGATTGCCGTGGCAAAAAATTCATCAAATCCGCTATCTGCATGCTCGTCATGGGATTATCATACATATTTTCCATCAAATTCAGAATCCTGTCCATAGAGTTTGCCTGTATGAAAGGAATATTTGTAAATTTCATATTATCGTCGGTTTTTATCGACGTGCTATTGCGTACGCTAATCAAATCGTCTAAAGTTATCTCCGTATCCTGTAAAGAATAATTTTTAGACCGCACAAGTTCGATCGACGAATAATCTTCCGGATTTCTGAATCTGTATTCAAACAAGCGGAAAATCTGATTTGAATATACGGAAAAAACCAACCTGATAGGTTTTGTTACTTTATTCTTCCATAAACGATATGGATAATAAAGCTGACGAATGTGAAAATCATCATGAACCACGTTTTTCGCTTCCATAATAACAACAGATTCGTCGTTTTCAAAACCTCCGTCAATTTCACATTGAGCGTTATTCACATGAATACGACGTCTGATATTTCTGTACGTATTTACTTCAAAATCAAAAACACCGGTACCCATTCTTCCGTTAAACGTTGCCACGTTTTCTGATGTTCCCAGAAAATCGTTCAGGATACCGGATAAGAGAAGAACGTTAATTGCGTTGGCTTCGGAAGAAATATTGTTAATGTCTATCGATTGATACTCCGGGAGATCGATATGTGTCATTTTCTCAGCTTTTTCTTCAAGCTCCGGAAGTTCTTGATACAGCAAAAAATCGCTCATAACATACGAACTCCTGCTGTCCGGCAAAATATTTATTTTTCTGCTTTTCAAGCTTTCCGGTAAGGAAGACGCACTGTCCCATTTTGCCATTAAGCGAGGCTCTTTAAACTCTTTAATCTGACTTGCCGTTATATGGAAAACCCCATGTTTTTCTATGTATTCCGCAATGTTATATCTGTCAATCAAAGCCTTCCAAGCTTCATCAACCGAAAAATCATTTTGTTTCCCCGATAAGATCATTGTAAATCAGGACCTCGTTAATTTCCCCACGCTTTAAAGCATTACTGTTTATACTTCTCTTTGCCTGTACGGTAACAATCTGATAGTTTTTATAAAGTTCCCGAATCTCCGGACAATCGGAATTCGATTGAAGAAATCCGATATTTTTCGCGCTTAATTTATCGCACTCGTTTTTTAATTCTGCCTGCTGTTCATAAGAAAAGCCGCCTTCCGTGTAACCTGTAAACGATGACGAAGCAGAAATCGGCATATAAGGAGGATCCAAATAAACAAACGCACCTCTTCTTAATCCTTTCAGCGCATCTTTATAATCTCCTTGTCTGATGTCGATATTTTTATTTTGTAAATATTTCGACATTGCCCTTATCGTTACGGCATTAAAAACATTCGGGCTTTTATACCTTCCGTAAGGAGAATTAAATTGTCCTGCCGCGTTCACACGATAAAGTCCGTTATAACACGTTTTATTCAGATAAATTATTCTTGCTGCACGTACAACGTCGGATAATTGCCCGTAATCGGTATCTCTGTCCATTGCCCTTACAGTATAGAAATATTCTTCGCTACTATTTTGCCGGTGAATTTCCAATGCTTTTATCAATTCCTCCGGATAATCCCGGATTGTCAGATAAACATTAATCAATTCTTCATTGTAATCATTTATGATTGCTTTTTTAGGTTGTAAATCAAAAAAAACCGCCCCGCCGCCTATAAACGGTTCAACATAAGTAGAACAGTTTTTATTCACCAAAGGCATAATACTGTCCAACAACTGTCGTTTTCCGCCCACCCATTTTAAAATCGGAGAAATCAATATATTTTTCATTGCATTTTTCCTTCAGAGCAACATCTCATTCATCTTTGAGCCGGAAGATTTTTGCAGAGATTTTTGCGCAAGACAAGAAGTGCGCGGATTTTGCGACGGGAATTTACAAAACGTAAAAGACCAAGCAAAAACGCAAGCACGCCACGGTATTGCGCAAAAAGATCGCAAAAATCATTCCCATTCGATGGTTGCCGGCGGCTTCGAAGTAATATCATATACCACGCGGTTTGCGTGTTTCACTTCGTTCACGATACGGGTGGAAATCTTTTCCAGAACGTCGTAAGGGATGCGCGCCCAGTCCGCCGTCATCGCGTCCACGCTGGTAATCGCGCGCACGGCAATCACGTTTTCGTACGTACGGAAATCCCCCATCACGCCCACCGTAGGCGAATTCGTAACCACGGTGAAATATTGCCAGATCTGTTCGTCCAGCCCCGCCTTCGCAATCTCGTCGCGCAGGATATAATCGGAATCGCGCAGCGTTTCCAGCTTCTCTTCCGTAACCTCGCCCATGATGCGAATCGCAAGCCCCGGTCCGGGGAACGGCTGGCGCATCACGATTTTACGCGGCAGCCCAAGCTCCAGCCCCACGCGGCGCACTTCGTCCTTGAACAAATCGCGCAACGGTTCGATAATCTCTTTGAAGTCCACCACCGAAGGCAGCCCGCCCACGTTGTGATGACTCTTGATTACGGCTGACTTTCCCTTACCGCTTTCGATTACGTCCGGATAAATCGTTCCCTGCACCAGAAAATCAACGGCGCCGATCTGCTTCGAAATCTTTTCAAACGTGCGGATGAATTCCTCCCCGATGATTTTACGCTTTCTTTCGGGGTCGGAAACGCCTTTCAGTTTCGATAAAAACTGCTCCGCCGCGTCCGCCTTAATCAGGTTCATGCCCAGCTTGTCTTTGAAAACGCTCATCACCTCGTCGGCTTCGTATTTGCGCAGCAGACCGTGATCCACAAACACGCAGGTAAGGTTATCGCCCGCCGCGCGGTGAATCAGGGTAGCCGCCACGGCGGAATCCACGCCGCCGCTCATCGCGCACAGCACTTTTTTATCGCCGATTTTTTTCTTTAACGCCGCCACCTGTTCTTCCACGAAGCCGCTCATCGTCCAGTCGCCCTTGGCTTTGCATACTTCGTATAAGAAATTTTTCAGAATATTTTCGCCGTATTCGGTATGCACCACTTCGGGGTGGAACTGCACGCCGTAAATTTTTCTTTCCTCGCTTCCGAACGCCGCCACGGGGCAGGTTCCCGCCGCCGTGTCCGCAAGGCAATCAAACCCATCGGGCGCTTTCGAAACGTAATCCGTGTGGCTCATCCAGCTCACCGACGTTTCAGGCACTCCCTTGAAAAGCAGGTTCTCTTTCAGCACGCGGATTTCTCTCTTGCCGTACTCGCTGGTTTCCGCATGCGTAACCGTCCCGCCGAGCGTATACGCAATCAGCTGGCACCCGTAGCAAATGCCGAGAACGGGAATCCCCAGCTTAAAAATTTCCGGGCTCACGTGCGGCGAAGATTCTTCGTACACGCTGTTTGGTCCGCCCGTAAAAATAATGCCGATGGGATTGTATTCTTTAATCTCCTCCATCGTCATATCGCAATTTTTCAAATCGCAATACACGTTCAGATCCCGCACGCGGCGCGCAATCAACTGGTTGTACTGTCCGCCGAAATCGAGGACGAGCACCTTCTCTCTTTCTTTCATATCCATTCGCTTACCTTCCGTAAAAAATGCCGTCTTAGTCCGGGCGCCGGTTTCAACCTTCCGCCGCGGCAAGATTTTTAATGTTTCTTAAATACGTCCTGTCCGCTTCCGAAGAAAGTTTCGTTTCGTCAATCGCGGACAATTTTTCTTTCGCCTTTTCCGCCACGCCCGTTTCGCCGTCTTTCAACGCGTACAGATACACCGCCGCAAGCGAATTGTTGGGCGGAAATTCCCCGTTCAGCGATTCCGCGGCAATCTCCACAGCCTCTTCCCCTTTGCCCAGCCGGTATTTCGCAAGGCACAGCGTAGAATAGGCGTACTGCCTGTACGTGCCGAACCCTTCGCCGGAAATGCCGCCGTTCAGACAGAATTCATCGAAATCTTTGCAATCCAACAGCGCCGCGGCGTATTTTTCCGTTTCTTCGTCCATGCCTTCCGAAACGGCGATTTCCATGGCGAACGCCGCATAATACGATTCGCCGAACCGCTCGTAAGATTTTTCCGCGTAGCGCATCGCCGTCCTGTCCCAACCGACGTTATAAGAAAGCTCCATCACCGTAGGCGGAAAAAAACACACGCACGCAAACACCGCCGCGCTGCACAACAGCAGCGTGGCAACCAGCGTCGCAAGTATCGATTTCCAGATGATTTTATTCACTCTCAAAGCCTCTTTCCGCAAAGAATCCGCATTCTTTTTTAATTGTATCACTTTTTTGCGGAAAAATCAACCGTATTGAGGAAAGATTTTTTAACTTTTGCGCGTTCTTTTTTATCTTTTCCGTCTTTTCTTTTCCTCGCGGCATATCGCGCCCCGCTCCGCTCATATCTTATTATTGCCATGAGAAAATTTTTCCGATTGAAAACGTTGCTCTGTCCCTTCCTTTTATCCGCCGCGCTTTTATTGTCCGCGGGCGGCTGTGCGAAAAAAAGCCCCGACCTGTATTCTTACGTTTCCGAACTGCGCGACAATATCCTGACGGCGGAACTTCCGGACGGCGAAGAAAAAGCCCTGCTCGTCGTTCATACCTGCCTCCGCGAACAACCGTACCTCGACGACGGCGCGGCGGGCACGACGGAACGATTGACTTCGTTTTATTTTTCCGTCAAAGACGGCTCCGGGACATACGTCGTCTCCTTTCCGGAACAAGCCGGCTCCCCGCGGGAAAGCGGCGGAGAAATGTCGTACGACGATACGAAGCGGCAATATTACTATTCCTGTTCGCTTGATTTATCCGAGGCAGAAACGCTACCCGTAACGGTAAAAAACGCAAAGACGGGCAAGGAATACCCCTTCGAAGCGAACAGCGTAAAAACCTCTGCAACCCTCTCTCCGCGCGCGATTCTCTCCTCGTTCGAAACAGCGGAAAACGAAACGCTTACGCCGTTGAAAACGGGCGGCGACTTCGCGGGGGAAATCCGCGTCCGCCTCATCGAATCGGACGGAAAAACATACTATTTTATCGGCGTGATTTCCGCCGATAAAACCTCCGCTTCGTATCTTTTAGACGGCGAAACGGCAAAAATTTTGGCGAAACGCCAAAACAAATAACAATGAGTATCGCTTTTTTCGTTTGAATCGAACAAAATTTTCGATTTTACCGCAACGGACGCATAAATCCGCTTGACATTGCGTAAAAAAAGCCGTATAATAATTTCATAATTTATGAAAAAAGCGGGAAAGTCGTTTTTGGGAGCCATGTGAAAGGCGCCGCGACTGTTTTCGTTTTTTTTCGTTTAAAGGGAAGAACGCGTTCGCGCGCGCCGCGCCAAAGTATAACGCGGCATAAGGCAAACGACGGAGAACGGCTATGAGTAACGAAAAAGATCTTACGCACGGAAATTTATGGAAGCAGATGATGCTGTTTTCGCTGCCGCTCATGTTATCCAACGTCCTGCAGGTACTTTTCAACCTGTCGGACATATTCGTCGTGTCTAATTTCGGCAGCGCCAACTCTCTCGGTTCCGTCGGCTCCACGTCCACGCTCGTGGTACTGTTCACGGGCTTTTTAATCGGCATGGGCAGCGGCGTGAACGCGCTCACCGCGCATTTCATCGGCTCGAAAAGCGATAAAGATCTGCGAGAAACCATACACACGTCCGCCATCGTCTGTCTGATTACGGGCGCCGTGTTATGCGTAATTTTATTTTGTTCCGCAAATCTTCTGCTGCGGCTGGTAGATACGAAGCCGGTATTTATCGGCGGCGCCACGCAATACCTTAAAATTTATGCGTTCGGCATGCCCGCGCTTGCTCTTTACAACTTCGGCAACGGCGTTTTAAGCGCGGCGGGCGATAGCAAGCGTCCTCTTATTTATCTTGCCGTCGCCGGCGTCTTCAACATCCTTTTAAACCTGTTTTTCGTCATCGTCTGCAAACTGGACGTCGCGGGCGTCGCAATCGCCAGCATCGCTTCGCAGTATATTTCCGCCATCCTTATTTTTATTTCGCTTCTGAAAAATAAAGGCGGCGCTTCCGTACGCTGGAAGTATCTGAAAATCACCCCCGAAAAAGCAAAAAAAATTCTCGGACTCGGCTTGCCGTCGGGTTTCCAGAATTCTATCTTCTCCATCGCGAATCTGTTTATCCAGAAAGCGGTGAACTACTTCGACGAAACGTTTTTCAACGGCAACACCGCCGCCGCGAACGCCGACGCGCTCATCTACGATCTGCTTGCCGCCTACTACACGGCTTGTTCCTCGTTCATGGGGCAGAACTTCGGCGCGGGCAAAAAAGACAGAATGCGCGCAAGTTACCGCATCTCGCTCATTTATTCGTTCGGCACGGGGCTGATCTCGGGCGGCTTGCTTCTCACGTTCGGCAGACAATTTTTAAGCATTTTCACGAAGAATCCCGCCGAAATCGAAGACGGCATGCAGCGGCTCGTCGTCATGGGCGCTTCTTACGCCGTTTCGTCGTTTATGGACTGCACTATCGCCGCCTCCCGCGGACTGGGCAAGAGTTTCGTGCCCACCGTCATCGTGATTTCCGGTTCGTGCGTGTTCCGCGTGGCGTGGATTTACACGGTATTCGAACATTTCCACACCGTCGCCTCGCTGTATCTTCTGTACCCCTGCTCGTGGATTTTAACGGCAATCGCGGAAATCATCTATTATATCATCACGTACAAAAAGATTTCGAAACGCCTCGACGAAAAACAACGGGAAGAACAAACCGAAATTCGGGAAAGCGTGTAATTACGCCCCTTCTTTCCCGCCGGCATAAAAGCGCCTCAACCCGTCCGAAAACGCGCGTAAAACGCTTGACGTTCCGCACATATATCGCGCATATATGTTAATCATCCGCACAATCATAGAAGTAACCCTGCCGCCGGGCAGGAACAAAAAACGCTCATTGCTTATCGTCGGTTCTTTGAAGATAAGTTCATGAGCGCTTTATTTTATTCTCACACCAAACGCCGAAAGGAGCAACATAGTTTTGCAAATTTATCCTGTTTTTCTTACGAATATTCGTACATCAGATTTTCCGGCAACATCGGCATGGTATCCCCCGCGTCCGCAAAAGCCCTGCCGTGCAGCTTTCCGTTATAATCAACTATTTTGTATTCGCCTTTGATGGGACATATATCCCCGCCTCGCAGTATCATTTGTATTCAGTATACCCCGGATGACAAAATTTATACCGTCATACCTTCCTTTAACCGGGCTTTTTCACCGCCGCATCGTCCCGAAAAAAGGGCGCGGTTTCCGAAAAAACAATTAAAAAATCCGCTTCAATGCCCGCCGTTTTCCCGAACCGCCCTCACCAAAACGCGCGCAATCCGCCGCCCGATATATCAACAAACAATAAAAAAGTGCCTCGGATCCAGCCGAAGAAAAACGCTTTCCGGAAATTTCCGGAAAGCGTTTTCAATGCAAATTTTATTTTCGTCAGTTGCTGCTGTCCATATCCAGCAAATCCTGATACCGCGTCGTGTACTTGGTTACGGCGTTTTCCGTGTTGTAATCGGCAAGCATTCTTTCCTGCACAATCGTACTGCTTTCGTCCAGTTTCGATTTCACGGAGTCGTAGAAATATCTTGCGAACGTATCTTCTTTATATTCGCCGTTTTCCATATTCGCTTCCGCAAAAATCTCGTTCGCCGTGCCGTACACGTTGCCTGCTTCGTACACATAGTTGCAGTACATGATGTGCCAGCCGTAATCGGTAAGGCATACGGTATACGTGCCTACGCCGCCCGCCACGGCTTCTTTCGCCGCATACGCGAATTCTTTCACGAACGTTTTGTCGCACGAGGGCGTTACCGTATAGCCGATATAGCTGTTCAGCATACCGGGGTCGGTGCCGTACGCAAATACCAGCTCGTTCACCGCCGTTACCGCCTTATACTGCTTCGATTCCGTATCCGCGAAATACGTTCCGAGGTCTACGCCCGTTCCTACGTCCGCCTTTCCTTTCAGCAGCATGAAATCCTGCCAGTCGAAATCGTTCTTCGCGTTAGCCGAAGGCGTTCTCTTGTACGTGGCAAGCGTCGTCGCGGGAGTCGTTACCCCCAGCATCGTTTCCAGCACGTTGTTCACGAACGGCAGAATCGTCTTATTCTTGCTCACGTTCACGCTCTTGATTTTCCCGTCCGCCGAAGTTACCACGCTGCCGTCGAACGCAATCGAAGAAGCGTAATGCGTCGCCGTTTCGTAGCGCTTCGTGTTGCCCGTGTATTTATTGAAGAAGTACCACTTGCCGTCCTTTTCTTCCGCATAGTTCGAAGCGTCGTCGTTCGAAAACCAGCCGGTACGCTGATCTTTGGCGATAATCTTATCCGCCGCTTTCGCGCGCTCCGCGTAGTACGTTTCCATACGCGCCGCTTTTTCCTCGTCCGTCGTCGCCTTGTCCGCGTCGTTCTTGTAAGCGGAAATGCGCTGCGTCTCCGTCGCCGAGAAAGGCAACAGAATATTGTACACGTAGCCGTAGCGATATTTTCCTGCCTCGCTCGCCGCTTTTTCGGGCGCGTAAAGCACGAATTTCGTTGCCGAAAGCGAACCGATGTCCGATTCGAAATCGCTCAGCGATTCGTCGTATTTCTTCTTCTGCGCGGCAAGCTCTTCTTCATACAGCTTCTTCACCTTATCCGCCGTCAGCGAAGCGCCCGCCTTTTCGTCCACCGCGTCCGAAAACTTCGAAATCATCGATTGTTCCAGCTGCGATAAAAGCTCTACGTAGAAATAATCCAGCTTCATGAAATCCGTCGTTTCCGTCGTCTCGCTCGAAATCAGTCCGTTCGAAACAAGATTCGTGATAAACTGATTGTACGCGGCGCGGCGCGAATATCTCGTGGAGTTTTTCTGCTTTTCGTATTCCCCGCACGAATCGGGCGTGTTATACCCCGTATAAATGCCGTAATTTTCCGTGTAATAATCGTCCTTTTCCGTGTTGATTCCGGTCGGCAGCGTACGCGCGCTGTCCGCGCCCGTAATCCCGTCCGCAGACGTGTCGTCCGAAGAACGCATAAACGAAGTTTCCGAAGAATCCAGCGAAGAATTCACGGCTTTCTTCAAAGAGTACACCGCGCGGTCGTATCCGTTGTCGCCCTCCGCGGCGGTTCCGCCGTCCGTCAGGAAGTATTTCAGCGTTAAAATCTGCGCGCGTTTTTCTTCCTCCACGTCTTTCAGCTCGTCTTTCTGCGCCGCGATGTAATCGTTGTACCCCTGCACCGAATATCCGTCCGCGTCCAGGAAATACGCCATCGAATACTGCACGGTAATCTTCCGCGCCACCAGCGTTTCCGCCAGCTTGTTGAACGTATCTTTGTACGTGGCGCCGTTCTGCACCGAAGAATAGCCGGAAGAAAGAAACGCCGAAATCAGATCGCGCTTGTAAATTTTTCCGTTGCTTTCGCTCACCACGTCTTTATACGCGGCATACTTTCCGCCTTCGGCGAAATCTTTTTCTTTCGTGATGTTCACTTCGGCGATCACGCGCGACATATCCGCTTCGTTGTCCGTTCCTATCAGGGAATCGCACCCCGCGGCAGCCCCCGCAAACGCAAGGCACAAAAGCGCCGCAGCCGTATTTCTCACCGTTTTTCCAAATTGTTTTTTAGAGTTCATTTTTTCACTCCGTATGGCGTTGAAACTTCGTCTTCGCTTTTTCGCCGTAAAACGCGCAAAAAACGCCGAGACGTATTTATAGTCATTTTCTATTATAACCTCTTTCGGCGCAAAATGCAACCGTTTTTTCATAAAATTTCGATGCAATCGGATGAAAATCACGTAAAATTCCCGATTTTTTCCGTCCCGCCCGCTTTGCCGCGGCGGCAACGCCCCGTTTTTTCTCCGTCAGCCGCACTGCAAAGCAAATTTCAGAAATTTCGTCATCTCCGCCATCACTTCCACGGGCTGCCCCGCAATCGCGAATTCTATCACGGGCGCCACCGACATGTTCAGCCTGATTCTCCCCGCGTATTTTTCTATCGCCGCCTGCACTCCCGGCGCGCCCAGCTTTTCCATGCCGGAAAATTCCAGCGAACCGAATTTTTTCGCCGCGCAGATTTTTTTCACGCCCAGCCGCGAAGCGTACGCCTTCATCGCCGCAATCACCAGAAGGTTCACCACCGCCGCGGGCGGGTCGACGTATACTTCTTTCAACGAAGAATAAACGCGCTTGTAATCGGCAACCGAACGTATCTCCGCAATCTGCTTGTACGTATCCAGCCTGCCCGCCGAAGATTCCACGTATTTTTCGGGAATATACGCGTCCGTGCGCACGTCCAGCTCCACTTCCTCTTCCGTTTCGCCCGTCAGTTCCTCTTTTAAAAGTTTCGCGTACAGCTCGTAGCCCACTTTATCCATATGCCCGTGCTGTTCCGCGCCCAGCACGTTTCCCGCGCCGCGAATTTCCAGATCCCGCATCGCCAGCTTGTAGCCGCTGCCCAGCTCGGTAAACTGCATAATGGCTTTCAATCGCTCGGCGGCGTTCTCCGTCATCACCCGCTCCCCCTTATATGTAAAGTACGAGTGCGCAAGGCGCGAGCCGCGCCCCACTCTTCCCCGCAGCTGATACAGCTGCGAAATTCCCAGCCGTTCGGAATCGATGACGATCAGCGTGTTCGCGTTCGGCAGGTCGATGCCGTTTTCGATAATCGTGGTGGTAACAAGCACGTTGCTTTTGCCGGAATAAAAATCGTACACGTTGTTTTCCAGCACGGTCTTGTCCATTCTCCCATGCGCCACCGAAATTCTCGCTTCGGGCACGATCGTCGCCACTTTCGCCGCAAACGTATAAATGCTTTCCACGCGGTTGTACAAAATAAACACCTGCCCGTCCCGCGATAATTCCCTGATGCACGCGTCGCGGATCAGCGTTTCCGTCTCTTCCGCCACATACGTCTGCACCGGAAGTCGCTCGCGCGGCGCCGTGCGTATCGTCGAAATGTCCCGTATTCCGGTCAAAGACATATGCAATGTTCTCGGAATGGGCGTCGCCGTCATCGTCAGGCAGTCGATATTGTTGCGCAGATGCTTTATTTTTTCCTTGTGTTCCACGCCGAATCGCTGTTCCTCGTCCAGAATCAGCAGCACCAGGTCTTTGAATTTCACGTCCGCCGACAACAGCCTGTGCGTGCCTATCACGAAGTCTATGGAACCGTCCGCCAGCCCGTCCAGCGTGGCTTTCGTTTCTTTCGGCGTCGCGAAACGGTTGAGTACGGCGATCTTCACCCCGAACGGTTCGAAGCGTTTCAGCGCGGTATCGTAATGCTGATTGCAAAGCACCGTGCCGGGGCACATCAGCGCCGCCTGTTTGCCGCCCAGTATACAAAGATACGCCGCGCGGAACGCCACTTCGGTTTTTCCGAAACCCACGTCGCCGCACAGCAGACGGTCCATCACCTTTCCGCTGCACATATCCGCCTTGATTTCCGCCACGCTGTCCGCCTGGTCGGGCGTCAGCTCGTAGGGAAACGCCTCTTCGAATTCGCTCATGAACGCCTGATTTTCGGGAAACGCATACCCGTGGTTTTCCGCGCGCGCCGCATACAGCGCTTTCAAATCGAACGCCATTTTCTTTATGGAGGCTTTCACGCGCGCCTTCACCCGTTCGAATTCCGCTCCGCCTATCTTGCTCAGCGGCGGATGATCCCCGCCGACGTATTTCGAAAGCGAGTCCATATTCTCCACGGGCACGTACAGCGTGTCGCCGTCCTTGTATTCGAGTGCGACGTATTCTTTCGTGCCGTCGGTCGTTTCTATCTTTTTCGTACCGATCACGCGCCCCACGCCGTGTGTTTCGTGCACCGCGTAGTCGCCCACTTCGGGCGCCGTAAACAAATCGCCGCGGCGGCGCTTCACCCGCTTCTGCTCCACGGGCTTCGTGTACAAATCGCCCGTGCCTATCGCCACAAACTTCGCCTCGTGCAGAATAAAGCCTTTATCCAGCGCCTCGCTCGTCAGCCCCACCGCGTGCAGCGCGTCGAAATCGGCGGTCGGCTCCGTGGGCACGTACGCGTCCGAAAGCGTTTCGCTCATTTTCGCCAGACGGTTTTCGTTCCCGCAGAACAGTACCGCGCGATACCCGCCTTTCAGCCAGTTTTTAAGGTCGGTGATCAGCTGCGGCGCCGCGTTCAGATACCGGCTGACGGGCGTTACGCGGAAATTGAAAATTTTCAGCGGCGTAAAGAAAAACGGATTCCCCGTAAACGTCTGCACCGCCGCGAGCCGGAATTTTTTCAGCCCGTCGTAAAACGCCTGCTTTTCCGTCAGCTGCCCGTGCGAAAAGCTTAAAACTTCCCCGCCCGCTTTCAGTCTGGAATACCTCTCTTCGAACTCCTTGTAAATCGCCTCGCACTTATCCCGCAGCGTCTTGCTTTCGTCAAACACGATCACCGCGTTTCCGGGCAGCAAATCGAATATCGTCCCGCTGTTTCCAAGCAGCGGCAACAAAAATTCCTCGGCGGAAAGAGCTTCGCATCCGCGCGTTTTCCCGTCCTCTTCCGCCTGTTCCAACCCCGAAAGCAGTTCGGAAACAATCGTATTCGCCCGCACGTAACTCTCGCGCGTCGTAAACTCCGCCAGACTCTCCCGCAGCACCTCTTTCACGCCCGCGATTTCGTCTTTTGCGATAAAGCAATCGGCGGCGGGCAGAATCGCAAGACGGGTTTTCGGCTCCAGACGATTGCCCGTTTCCATATCGTACGGCTTGATTTTTTCCACTTCGTCGCCGAAGAAGTCCACGCGCACAGGGTTCTCTTCGCCCACGGGAAAAATGTCTAAAATATCGCCGCGCAGCGCGTACGCCCCCTTGCTTTCCACCTCGGAAACGCGTGCGTAACCCATATTCGCAAGTTGCGAAGTCAACGCCGAAAAATCCGCCTCTTTTCCCTCTTCCAGCACCAGAACGGGCAGTTTTTTCGGGAACGGCTGCAACAGCGCGTCAATCTCCGCCGCCACAACGCGGCAGCCGTTCATCAGCGCGTATTCGCCCTCGATCCGCCGGAACATCGCGTCTTTCGAAAGCGCTTTGCGGTAAGAAAGCACCTCGTCTTTCGCCGTAATCACCGCGGCTTTCTCCCCGGACAAAACGGAAATATTTTCCGCCACCGCGCGCGCGGAAACGGCGTCCGCCGTAACGTATAAAACGGGCAAGCCGATGACGGAAGCCAGCAGATATTTCACCGCCGAAGAAACGCCGAAAGCCGCCGCGGGCGTACCGCGACGGACTTCTTCCGTAAATCTCTCGTAATCGCCGCCGATTTTGGCGGCATTGAAAAATCCCTGTTTCAATCTCTTACTCTTCCTATATTTTACAGGTTTGCTTTTAATTTGATTTTCCGGCAAAAATTTCCGGTCTTATTTCCGACTTCCCTTCCGGCAGGCTTTGCCTGTTTCATAACGGATTGATACAAACCGATTCAAATTTTATTTATTGCCTTTTTTATATCCCTTGCTTTCCCCTTTGGGTTTAGCCTTGTTGCGTTACCGTCAGGCAATCTCGGCAAGTAGAGTGCGCGAAACGACAAATCTTGCTTTCCCCTTTGGGGAAAGTGGCGAGCCTTTGCGAGCCGATAGAGGTCAAATTAAATTCCGCCTTACGTCAAGGCTTCCCCTTGCCTGAAAAAAAATTCAGCGAACTTCATTATTTTCGGCAAAAACGCTCAGCCTATTTCATAGGCTTCCCCTCGGGGGGAGGCTCTGCCGCGGTAGCGGCGGTGGTGAGGGGCATAGCCCATTTTTGATTTTCTGAATATTTTCAACAAAACCTTTTTGAAAATCAAGGGGCGCACCTTGTTTTCTCATAGCCGACATCGGCGACAGGAAACCTCTTGTTTCCATAAAGCGCCTTTTAAACGCAAAATAGCGCTTCTTTTATTTCAAGTATATCGTTATACAGAGCTGCCCCTCATTCGTCTGAAGCTACGCTTCATCCACCTTCCCCCCAAGGGGAAGGCTGAGATTACGGCAAACATCCGCCGCTTTCCGTCAATCCTCCTTTTCCGCCTGCGGCACAAATTTTTCATAGCCGCCGCTGCCGTGGCGCACGCACCGCGACACTCTGGAAAGCGTTGCCGAAGAAATATTCGTGGCGGCAATCACTTCCGTATACGTTTTACCCGCTTTTAAAAGCTGCGCCGCTTTCGCCCGTTGCGCCATCTGCTCCGTTTCCGTGTACGTGCACAAATCTTCCAGCAGCGCCTTTACGTCCTCCGCCGTTTTGCACGCAAGAAAAGTTTCGTAAAGCACCTTTTCCATTTTCGTTTCCTGTTGTTGCGTTTTCACCATAATTCAACCGCTACCCCCCTTTATTTATTTTTTCCGCCGTCGATAAACGCCTTGAAAAGCGCGCTTTTCGGGGCGCCGAACGCTTCCGCCGCGCTGCCGCTTTCCTCCGCTTTGCCCTCGTGCAAAAATAAAATTTCGTCCGCCACGCTCCGCGCAAACTCCATTTCGTGCGTTACCACAATCATCGTGCGCCCCTCCGCTTTCAGCTCGTTGATCAGCGCCGAAATTTCGCCCGTCAGGTGCGGGTCCAGCGCGGAAGTCGGCTCGTCGAAGCACAGAATTTTCGGCTGCAACGCCAAAGCGCGCGCAATCGCCACGCGCTGTTGCTGCCCGCCCGAAAGCTCGCACGGGTAGGCGGCGCATTTTTCCGCCAGCCCCACTTTTTCCAGCAGCCGCCGCGCGTTCTCGTCGTTCTTTTCCCTGATTTGTTTTTTCAGCGCGCTTTTTTCTTTGCGCGGCAGTTTCTCGGTTTTCAGCGCCCGCAGCTCGCTTAAATCCGCCGCCAGCGAAACGTTCCGCTTCGCCGTGTACTGCGGAAACAGCTGAAAATTCTGAAACACCAGCGTAAAATCCCTGTTTTCCGCCCCCGCGCCGTTCTCCGCCGCGCGCTTCTTCTTTTTCGGTTTTTTGCCGCCGTTTACCGCATTTTCTTCGGTCGTCGCGCCGTAATTCGCGGTAACGCCGTCTACCGTAACGCTGCCGCCGTCCGCCTCTTCCAGCCCGTTCAGGCAGCGCAACAACGTGGTTTTGCCGTTGCCGGACGAACCGATTACGGCAAGCACTTTCCCTTTTTCCAGCGAGAACGAAACGCCTTTTAAAACTTCCGTGCCGCCGAAATTTTTCCGCATATCCCGCACTTCTAAAAACGCCATATCACACCTTAAAATATCCTAATTTTTTTTCAAGCCGGGAAAGCGCGATCGTAATCAACCCGCTGAAAAGCAAATAAAACGCGCCTGCATAAAAGAGCGGCCAGATCAGCCCGTTCAGAAGCTGTTTTTGCGCCATAAACATCAGCTCGGTAACGGCAATCACGTTTGCAAGCGACGTATCTTTGATCAACGTGATAATTTCGTTGCTCATCGGCGGAATAATGCGCTTCACCACCTGCAAAAAAACCACTTTGAAAAAAATCTGCGATTTCGTCATGCCAAGCACCGCCGCGGCTTCCGTTTGTCCTTTCGGCACGCTCTGTATACCGCCGCGATAAATTTCGGAAAAATAAGCGGCATAATTGATGGCAAATGCCGCCAGCGCGGCAAGAAAACGACTGCTGAACGTCTGATCAAACCATTGCCACCCCGTATGCACGCTGCCCCATTGAAAGCCGAAAAGCAGTCCCGGTACGTAGAAAATCACGAAAATTTGCAGCATGAGCGGCGTGCCGCGCAGCACCCACACGAAAAATTTAAAAATTATGCGCAAAGGGGCAAAACGTGACGTTGTGCAAAACGTCACGAGAAGTCCCAAAGGTAAAGCCAGAAGCAATGTAAAAATAAACAAAAACAGCGAAGACGAAAACCCTTCCAGAAGTTTTTGCGTTACGTTTAAAAATTGTGCCATAATGCCTTTCCGCCCGCCGCGCCGCACGGATCTCGATTTTCACCGTGTTTCACCCCGATCTGCGCCCGCAATCGGCGCGGCATAAATCATTTTTTATTTCAGTTTCGCCTCGTTGAGCGCAACGCCGGAATATTTTTTAAGCAACTCCGTCATCGTACCGTCGGCGTAGCATTTTTTCAGGTACTCATTCGCTTTTTCCGTAAGATCGCTGCCTTTTCTGAAGCCTACCGCAAACTCTTCGTTTTCAAACGAAACTTTGCTTATATCCACAATCGTAAGATCGGAAAACGCGCCTTTGCCCACTACGCTGTACGCCATCGTATAATCGATAATCGCAAGGTCCGAAGCGCCGGAAGCCACTTCCGTAAGCGCGTCTACCTGCGCCGTGCAGGCCGCGATTTTGCTCATCGGCAGCGAAAGCGTATTTTCGCATACCGTATTCCCCGCCGAACCGTTTTCCACGGCGATTTTGTTCGCGGCTTTCACCTTTTCCGCGGTATCGAAATCATTTACCCTTGCCGATTTTACCACCACGCATTGATTGTTCGTAGCGTACGAAACGGAAAGATCGATCGATTGCGCAAGCTCTTCGCTCGCCGTCATGCCGTTCCAGATACAATCGATTTCTTTGGCGTTCAGCTCCGCCACCTTGTTTGCCCACGTAATCAGCACGAATTTTACTTCTACGCCCGTTTCCTGCGCAAAACCTTTCGCCAGATCCGCGTCGAAGCCGATAAAATCCGTTTCGTCTTCATTATAATAATCCATCGGCTCGTACACCGTGATCCCTACGCGAAGTATGCCCTTTTCTTTCACGTATTCAAGATCGCTCTGCTTTTTTCCGCAGGAAGCACTCGCAAATACGCTTGCCGCCGCAAGCGCGCCCGCCATCAGTTTCATGCCTTTTTTCATTTTTTGTAACTCCTCTCTTTTTTCTATTTGATTTTTTACTTTGCTTTAACGATTTATCGCTTTAATTCGTTGAAGTGATTATGGGTATATTATAGCGCGTCGAAAAATAAAAGTAAAGCGTTTTTAGGGCAAAAAGTGTAAAAAATCAAAAAAAATTTGTCTGAAATCGGCTGTTTCGTGTTTGAAATCGGCGGAAATCAGGCAAATTTTCGGTGTTTTTCGGGGTTTTCCCCCTTATTTTCAAGTTTTTTTCGGGCTTTTTTCGCCTTTTTTCAGGCATTTTTACACGTTTTTACGCGTTTTTGCGTACGGTTTTGCACATTACCGCGCCGAGGTACGAGGCAAGAACTATTTTTAAAAGGTCGGGCAGAATAAACGGCACCACGCACACGGAAAGCACGTACCCGATGGATTTTTCGGCGCCTTTCAGCGCGAACAGTCCGATGAACCACGCCGAACCGAACGTATAGCAAACAATCGTGCCGAGGAGCGAAGCGATGGCGAAAACAAGGAAATATCTGCGTGCGCCGCCGCGTTTTTCCGCGGGTTTCAAGCCGTTTTCGCTACGTTTTTCAAAGGTTTTTATGATGGTTGCCATCAAAGCGGACATCGGTAAAAAGCCCACGATATAACCGCCCGTGGGACTTACGAGGCTTGCCGTAGCGCCGAATTTGGAGAACACCGGCACGCCGACGAGTCCTAAAAACACATACACGGCAACCGCCGCCACGCCGTCGAACCCCAGCGCGATCGAAGCCAGCATCACCGCCAGCGTCTGCAGCGTGATGGGCACACCGCCCGGCAGCGGAATAGAAATCTGCGCGCACACCGCCATCAGCGCCGTAAACAGCGCGATGCGGGCAAGGCGTTTCGCGCTGCCGCGGGAATGGAGTTTTACCTGTTTCGTTTCGTTCGTCATATGCTTTTCCTTAATGAAGGTATTTTTTCAAATCGTCAACGCGATCGGTGCGCTCCCACGGGAAGCCCTCTCTGCCGAAGTGCCCGTATGCCGCCGTCTGCGCGTACACGGGCGCGCGCAAACCGAGCGTACGGATAATCGCGTACGGACGGAAATCGAATTCTTTCTTTAAAATTTCCGCCAGCCTGTCGTCCGGCAGTTTTCCCGTACCGAACGTATCCACGAACACGGAAACGGGATTCGCCACGCCGATGGCATACGCCACCTGAATTTCCATTTTATCCGCAAGTCCCGCCGCCACGGCGTTTTTCGCCGCATAACGGCAGAAGTACGTGGCGCTTCTGTCCACCTTGGTGGGATCCTTGCCGGAAAACGAACCGCCGCCGTGCGCGCACATGCCTCCGTACGTATCCACGATGATTTTTCTGCCCGTCAGCCCCGAATCTCCCTCCGGTCCGCCGATTTCGAAACGCCCCGTGGGATTGATGAAATATTTCGTGTTTTCGTCGGCGTAGTCTTTCACAACCTCGTCGATGACGAATTTTTTGACGTCTTTGCGTAATTGTTCCTGCGAAACGGCTTCGTTGTGCTGCGCGGAAACCACCACGGTATCCACGCGCACGGGCGCGCCGCCGTTATATTCTACGGTAACCTGCGTTTTGCCGTCCGGGCGGAGATAGGAAAGCTTACCGCTCTTTCTTACTTCGGCAAGGCGCATGGAAAGCTTGTGCGCAAGCATAACGGGCAGCGGCATCAATTCCGCCGTTTCGCGGCAGGCATAGCCGAACATCATACCCTGATCGCCCGCGCCGAGCGTTGCGGCTTCATCCGTTTCCTCGCCCGATTTCTTTTCCGCGGAATCGTTGACGCCGAGCGCGATATCCGCCGACTGACCGTGCACCGCGAGCGTGATTTTCACCGTATCGGCATTGAACGAGCCGAACGTATACCCGATTTTACGGATGGTTTCGCGCGCGACGGCTTCGTAATCGACGACGGCGTTTGCCGTAACTTCGCCCATAATCAGAAGTCCGTCGTATGCGGCGCAACATTCGATTGCGGCGCGCGCCGCGGGATCCTGCTTTAAAATTGCGTCTAAAACGGCGTCCGCGATCTGATCGCAGACTTTATCTGGATGCCCCTCCGTAACGCTTTCGCTGGTAAAAAACTTTTTCATGTAAAAAATCCTCTTTTTAACATAGTTGTATGCGGTACAAATATAAATTCCGTCCCGCGTGAAAAATGCGCCTGCGACGGCTTTTCCCGAAAAAAACGCCCCGAAAAAAGGCGAAACGGAAAACGATGGCTTCGCAAGGAATTCTATTATAGCACCGCGGCGCAAAAAAGTCAACGAAAAGTGCGCGCCTGCGCAAACGTTCATAAAAACATTTGACGCGCCCGCGGCGTTTTTAATTGCTTTTTCCGCGCGGCTCTGCTATAATGTTGTTTATGGCGACTCTGATTGAAAAATGCTTTGCGTGCCCCGTACGTTGCGGTGCGAATCGGACGGAACGCGCGGGATTCTGTAACGTACAGGGCTTAAAAATCGCGAAATATTATCTGCACCCTTTCGAAGAGCCGTGCATTTCCTTTAACAAAGGCAGCGGCACGGTTTTTTTTACGGGCTGCAATTTAAAGTGCGTGTTCTGCCAGAATTACGAACTTTCGCGCGCGGCACGCGGCATGGAAATTACCCCCGCGCGGCTTGCCGATATTTTCCGCGAGCTGGAAGACGCGGGCGCGGACAATATTTCGCTGGTAACCCCATCGCACCTGATTTACGAAATAGAAAAAGCGTTCCGGCTGTACCGCCCGAAAATCCCCGTGGTGTACAATTCCGGCGGGTACGACAGCGTGGAAAGCCTGAAACGCATCGACGAATTTATTTCGATTTATCTGCCCGATATGAAGTGGAAATCGGAATACCTTTCCAAGCGATATTCGGGCAGAAGCGATTACTTCGACGTGGCGGCGAAAGCGATAGCGTTTATGGCGAACAAGCCCCTGCTATTCGAAGAACCGACGGCGGACGAAACGCCCCGCGCGGACGGCGTGAAAAAGATGCTTTCCGGACTGATTGTGCGGCACATGGTGATGCCGATGGGCGTAACCGACACGCTGGCGATTTTAAAATGGTTTAAAAACGAGCTGCCGGATACGGCGTACCTTTCGCTGATGAGCCAGTACACGCCGTTCGGCGACATCGAAGCTTTTCCCGAACTGAAACGCGGCGTTACGGCGCGCGAATACAACGAAGCCGTAAACGCGGCGTTCGCCCTCGGCATTACGAATATTTTTGTGCAGAAGCGTTCTTCTGCGGGCGAAAAGTACATCCCGAAATGGGATTACTGACGGCTGCGTTCTTCCGCGACGGCAAGCGTACGGCTTTACAGACCGACTTTCAGTTTTGCGAGGCGGCGGGTAAGCGCCGCCGCGCGCGACGGGGCGGCGTAAGTCAGTTCGGCTTCCAGCGCACGGATTTTTTTCAATCTTTTTCCGATATTCATTGCAGGCACAGTTTGTGCAGAAAACGGCGGTAGTATATGTTGATTACGGCGGAAAATTTAAATTTCGGGTATGCGGGCGAGCCTCTTTTAGAGGGGCTTTGCTTTACGCTGAACGAGGGAGAGCGCGCGGGCGTCGTGGGCGGTAACGGCGAAGGAAAAACCACGCTGATACGGCTGATTTTAGGCGAGCTGACGCCCGATAGCGGCACGCTTTTTAAAAAGAACGGCATCCGCATAGGCTACCTTGCACAAAACGGCGGATATGATTCCGAAAATACGGCGTACGAGGAAATGCGCGGCGTTTTTGCCGAGGACATACGACTTTTAGAAGCGCTTTCGGAAACGGAAGAAGAAATTTCGCGTTGCGCCGCGCACGACAGAAAATTTGCGGAGCTTTCGGCGCGTTACGAAAGCCTTACGAAGCGCGTTGCCGCGCGGGATTCGTACAATTTCGAAGTGAAGCTGAAAACCGTGCTGAACGGCATGGGATTCGCCGAACGGTACGAACAGAAAATTTCGACGATGAGCGGCGGCGAAAAAACGCGGCTGAAACTCTGCCGTCTGCTTCTGGAAGAGCCGGAACTGTTGATTCTGGACGAGCCGACCAACCACCTCGACATGAAAACCAAAGATATCCTCAAGCAAGCGCTGATGGATTTCGACGGCACC
>OGFY01000701.1_pt1 | contig 30110 bp, 19 predicted proteins | sample 1570951 | NCBI WGS metagenome assembly OGFY01 (sample SAMEA2581942, study PRJEB24529) | metagenome | biome: Human gut stool | place: China | collected 2011
TTCCGGCTGTCCATGTTATCTTGTTATTAGCGTTGAAGTTCTGAACAAGTCCCCAAGTCTTAGTTGTCTTGTTGTATACAATAAACTTGTACTGATAGCTTCCTGCTCCGCCTGTTGCTGCTCCGCTTATTGTAACCTTACCGCCGACTTTATTAGCCTTTGTGCTTATTGTTGCAGTAACACTCATACTGTTTCCAACATTTATAGTATTAACAGCACTTCTTACAACCTTACCGCTTGCATCCTTTACGTCAACATAGAACTGTCTTGTTCCTGCTGCTCCTGCAACCCATGTGCATGTATTACTGCTACTGTAATCCTGAACCTTGCCCCACTGCTTTGTTGCTGTGTTATAAACGATGAACTTATACTGATAACTTCCGTTTCCTCCTGCAGCATTAGCAGTAAGCTTTACTGAAGCGCCCGGATTAACCTGTGATGCCGATGATTTAAGTGATACATTTAGACCTGTCTGTGTACTAATATTCATTGCTGCACTTCTTGCAACAGTTCCGTTTGAATCCTTAATATCAACATAAAACTTTCTGTTACCTGCTGATGCTCCGGATGCATTCCATACGCATGTATTCTTACTGCTGTAATCCTGAACAATTCCCCATTTACCTGTATCTACATTGTAAACAACGAATTTGTACTGGTAGTTACCGCTTCCATAATTACCTGATGCTGTAAATTCAATGTTATTATTTACATACTTATATGATGCCTTTGCTTCAAGCTTTTTGTTAATACTTATCAGTGCAGAACTTAATACTTCCTTTCCTGTACTGTCCTTAACCTTAACATAGAATCTTCTTGAACCAGGTGAAGATACCCATGTGAATCCGCTTGTCTCACCGTAATCTCTAACAACGCCCCATTTACCTGTATCTTCATTATAAACAACAAGCTTATACTGATAATCTGAAGAACCACCTGATGCATTTGCCTGAATATTAATAACATCTCCATCCTTAGCACTGCCTGATGGTGATATTACCGCATTAATTGATAATGGCTGTGAATAATTCTTGAATGTTATACCATTTGTCTTAGCATAACTTTCTGCCTCAGATCCGGCTTCACCTTCAATTACAAATGTTGATTTAACATTGTAGAATGCATTTTTTTCTATTGTTCCAAGTGTAGAAGGAAGTGATGCAATTGAAAGACTATTATTATTTCCAAAAGCATATGCACTTATTGACTGATTATTATAACCATACACTCCCTTTTCCCATGAGAATTTTTCAAGATTTGTACAACCGCTAAATACATAGTTATCTATGCTCACATAATTACCAGGTATTGATATACTTGCTAATGAAGTACAGTTCTGGAATGCATATGAGCTTATCTTAGCATCTGTATCACCTTTAGCTATTATTACATTCTTTAATTTGGCACATCCATCAAAAGTATTTCTGGAAATGTTCTCCACTGTTGATGGAATTGTGACAGATTCTAGTGTATTACAATACTGGAATGAATTATTACCGATTGTTTTTACACCTTCTGGAATTACAACCTGTGGTAATGAAGAGCATTTATAAAATGCATAACTTCCTATTGAAGCCAATGTTGTAGGGAGCTTAACATCTTTTAATGATGTACACTCACTAAATGCATAACTTCCTACGCTCTGATTAGCAAAATCATACGAACTCTTCTTATACTCAAAACCTGTAAGACTTGTACAGCCTTCAAATGCACTATCACCTACGCTGTTATAATTACCCGGTACAACTACATTTTTTAACATTGTACAATTCTTAAATGCTCTATCGCCAATTACAGCCTCAATATTCTTATCTCCTGCAATATTAACAGATGTTAATTTTGAACAATTCTCAAAAGAACCTCCATAATATGTTCCTCCAATACTGCTCACTGTAGAAGGAACATTTACAGATGTAAGATTCTTGCAGTCCATAAATGCAGCTGCAGCTATCTTAGTAACTCCCTCTGGTACATTCAGCTTATCAATGTTAGTATTGCGGAATGCATGTATATCAATTGTTTTAAGTCCTTTTTCAAGTGTTACGCTTGTCAAAGATTTGCAATCTCTAAACGCTGAACTGCCTATTGTATGCTCAATGTTATTAACTGATGCATCATACTTTACGCTCTTTAATGATGTACAATTCTGAAATGCGTCATCACCAATTTTGCTGTAATTACCAGGAATAACAACTGATAAAAGAGACTGGCATCCGCTGAAACAATCCTGTCCAATAACCGCCTCTGCAATTCCTTGTTTAAATGTTACATTTGTAAGACCAGTACAGTTCTCAAATGCTCCTGCTACATAACTGTCAGTCACCTTTGTTACTGTAGATGGAATCTCTACTGACTTCAAAGATTTGCATGACTGAAAAGCTCCAGACTTAATAGTAACAAGGCCTTCCGGAAGTGTCAGTTTTGACAGTCTTGTGCAATTAGCAAATGCATTCTGTCCAATAGACTTTACTCCAGCCGGAATATTAATCTCTGCAATCATACTGTCATTGTAAAATGCCTCTGAATCAATACTCTCAAGACCTGTACCTAATGTAACCTGTGCAAGAGACTGGCATCCTTTGAAAGCATAAGATGCAATTTTATGAGTTATTCCCTTTACTGATGGCGAATAAGTAAGAGTTTTTAAACCTTTACAATTTTCAAAAGCACTCTGCTGTATCTCACTATAATTACCAGGAATCACAATTGAAGTAATTGCTGTACAGCCTGAAAATGTATTACCGCCCATTGTAGCAGCCTGAATTCCTTCTTTTATGGTTACAGATGCTAATGATGTGCAATCTTGAAATGCTCCTGTACCATAGTCGCTTCCAATTGTCTTTATTGTCGAAGGTATTGTAATCTTATTTAAAAGCTTACAACCGTTAAATGCTCCACTTCCAATTGTTGTAACACCCTCTGGAATATCTACAGATGTAAGCGATACACATTTTGAAAATGCTTCATAGCCAATATTTGTCAGTGAATCTGGTAATGATACACTCTCTAACGATGCACAACCACTAAATGCATTATTATCAATCTTTTTGTTGTTTCCATTATTAGAGTATGTAAATTTCTTAAGTGAACGGCAATCTTGAAAAGCATAAGAATATATCATCGTATAATTCCCTGGCACCGTAATCTCATTTAAAGAGGTACACCCTTTAAATGAATTGCCACCAATATAAGCATTCTGCGTACCCGCTGCAATAACAACTGTCTTTAAGTTAGCACAATTTTCAAATGCTCCTGTATTATAGCTACCTCCTATTTTAGTTACCGAGGCTGGTATCTTAACACTTGTTATCTTATTGTTATTGCTGAATGCTCCATACTGAATTGCATTAACAGTATAACTGCCTATTTTTTCTGGAATAACGATATCCGTACTCTCCCCATCATACCCGGTAATCGTCGCATATGAGCCACTTGTTGAATAATATAGTCCATTATAAGATGCATCACTTGACGCATACAGTTCTACTGCATAAGAATTATCTCCACTTACCTGTGATGCCATAACTGGCGACACCATTACATCTGATGTCATAATAACTGTTCCCATTGCCAGCGACATTCCTGTCGCAACAGCTCTTTTTATCTTCTTTTTCATAATCCCCTTTCTGTTTCTCTATGAAACATTAAATATTTTTCATACAAATGATACACCTGCTAACATCTATTAATCAAGCAATTTAGTCAAATATATAGTAAAAATTATCACTAGTAATTACACCACATGTACATAAAACTAAATTAGAGTGATGCAAAAGCATAACACCTACGAAAATGCCGTTTTTATACAATCTAGTAGGTTTCCATACCAGTGTTTCATCACTCTAGTGCAGCTAAAGACCTACTAAACAACTGCCTTAAGCAAATATAGTAGGTCTTTTCATCAAACTATTGACATGCTGGAAGAAAAAACACAAAAATCCCGTCGCAAAACACCCACGAAATTCATAACAACAATTGAATTAGTAGGCTTCTTGCAAGTCTTTGTTTTAATTCAAGATAAAAAAGACATACGCAATTATTCATATAATAAGCGTTAGTAGGTTTCCGACAACTCGCCGGCTGCATTCATGATGAAAAAGACACACGCAATTATTCATATCATGAGCATTAGTAGGTTTTCGGCAGCTCGCCGGCTAAATTCATGATAAAATACATACAGCACTCCCCGCAAAAAAGGGCTGACACCCTAACGACTCTCAATCGTCAGAGCACCAGCCCTTTTCATGACCAATCAACCAATTATTCAATTATTGAATTATTCAGTTATTATTTAATTACTTGTCTTAACATTCATAACTGAACTTCTGACAACATTACCATCAGCATCCTTGACATCAATATAAAACTCTCTGTCTCCAGCACTTCCGGCTGTCCATGTTATCTTGTTGTTAGTACTGAAGTTCTGAACAAGTCCCCAAGTCTTAGTTGTCTTATTGTATACAACCATCTTGTATGTGTAGCCTGCCTTACCGCCTGCTCCTTCTGCTGTGAATGTTATCTTATCTCCAACCTTTGTTGTGCTGGCATTTACAGCTGCCTTTACTGATAAAGCTCCTGCTCCGCCAATTGTTACATTAACAACCTTGCTTCTTGTAACATTGCCATTTGCATCCTTGACATCTACATAGAAATGTCTTGTTCCGTTGCTTCCAGCTGTCCATATGTATGTGTTCTTGCTGCTGAAATCCTGTAACTTAAACCACTGGTTTGTTGAAGGATTGTAGATTAAAAACTTATATGTGCATCCACTCTTATCAGTTGAAGCTGTAAGTGTAAGCTTGCCTCCTGCTGAAAGTGTTGTTGCACTTGGTGTAAGTACTGCTGTCGGCTTACTGCTTTCAATCTTAACATTCATCGCCTTGCTTCTTACAACATTTCCATCTGAATCCTTAACATCAACATAGAAATCTCTGTCTCCGGCACCGCCCTTTGTCCATGTGCATGTGTTCTTATTGCTGTAATTCTGCACTACTCCCCATGTTCCTGTTGTTTTGTTATATACAATAAATTTATATGTATAGTCAGATGAACCTCCTGTTGCATTGGCTGTGAATATAACTTGATTATCTGATTCATTCTTGCTGGCTGTGACAGAAAGTTTCTCTTGTCCAGTAAGTGTAACTGTTGCTGATGCTCTTTTTACATCACCTAATGCATCCATAACGTCTACATATATAATTTTATTCCCAGAGCCTGTCATACCAAGTGTATATGTATTTGATGAACTATAATCTCTGAGAAGTGTCCACTTACCTGATTTAGGATTGTACATTATAAACTTATATTTATAATCATATGCGCCACCCTTAACATTTGCACTAATTTTTTTACCATCTAACGTGTTAGTTGTAGTAATACCAACATACATCTTTTCTGGAATATATTTATATGTATGCCCTTCTGAAACCCCAATTGATGACACACTGTCATATTCTATACCCGTCGTTTCATCCATCCATTTTTTACCAGATCTAATTCCAGATTTAAACTGTTGTACAAATGTGTCCTTATCCTCAGGAAATTTAGCAGGCATTTTTACAGATACAAAACTGTCTGCATAAAACATTTTATCTATCTTAGTTACTTTGCTCATATCAAAGCTACTCATATCTAAATTATAAAGTTTACGACAACCATAAAACATCTTTGACATATCTGTTACATTACTGGTATTGAAGTTTGTTACATCAAGACTCTCTAATGTCATATTTCCAAACATATAAGACATATTAATAACATTTGATGTATCAAAATTTTCCACATCAAGGCTCTTTAATTGTGTAGCATTGCCAAACATAAAACTCATATTAGTTACCTTAGATGTATTAAAATTACTTACATCAAGCTCCTCGCATTGTACTGATTGAAACATACAAAACATATTCGTAACATTAATTGTATCGAATTTACTTACATCCAAATATTTTAATGATTTACAAAGCGAAAACATTAAGCTCATATCTGTCACTTTACTTGTATTAAAGTTACTTACATCCAGCTCTGATAAAGATTTGCATTCAACAAACATACAAGACATACAAGTTACTTTTTCAGTATTAAATCCACTTACATCTAGTGATGTCAATGATGAACATCTAGCAAACACACTAGCCATCGACATTACATTTTCAGTATTAAATCCACTTACATCTAGTGACGTTAATGAACTACAACCAGCAAACATAAGAGACATATTAATAACATTTCTTGTGTTAAAGCTGCTTACATCCAGCTCTTCTAAAGATTTGCAATTATAGAAAATACCTAACATATCATCCACCCTAGAGGTATTAAAGCTACTCAAATCTAACTTTGTTAATGATGAGCATCCATCAAACATATAAGCCATTGTTATTGCATTGCTTGTATCCAGATTGTTAAGACCTTCTATTGTCTTTAAAGATGACATATTCTGAAACAATCCATACAATGTATTTCCTTCATCTAATGTAATTCTTCCAGATATAACCACCTTTTCAATACTTGAAACATAACTTCCCCATGTTCTTGAACCTTTAGCTGTTCCGCCTCCAATCGTAAGCGTTCCATTATCATATGTCCACTTACAGTTTCCCCACGAACCCGTATACACTTCACTATCAGCTTCCTGAACATTCACCGTTTCATTGCCGTCCGCTAATACATTCACAGCTGTGTATGGCATGCTTCCTGCAAATATTACCGCAGCCGATGCAGCTGCCAGACTGCTTTTTAATAACTTTTTCATATAACATATTTCCTTTCCTCATATTTTGAATTAATCATATCATGCATGACAATATTTTTCTATGTTTAATTAAATCGCAGTTATATTCTTTATATGTATTTTGTATTTGTTTTCTTGACTTATTTATATTTATGTATTATTATTTTTAGTATATTATATATGGTGCATCATTTAACATTTTAGAAAGGCGATTTATGAGAAAGAATAACATTAAGAAAAAGATTGATAAACCTGATACAGCCATGAAAACCTTCTGGCGTAACAATGAACGCTTTGCCGACCTCTTCAATGCCGTAGCGTTCAATGGCAGGCAGGTTATTAATCCTGATGAACTCACTGAGATGGACACTGACGTTTCAGGCATCATCCAATTCACTGATTACAATGAATCTCTTGTCAGGACAAGAGATATTATCAAAAAGTTCTACAATGGTATTGAATTTACCATTCTTGGACTAGAACTCCAGACCAATCCGCATTATGCCATGCCTGTAAGGGCTTTACTTTATGACGGACTCGGTTATCTTAAGGAATGTAATGAATTCCGTAACCTGCACAGGACAGAGAATGACTTTGACTCTGATAAAAGTTTCCTGTCCGGCATTAACAAATCAGACAAAATCCATCCTATAATTACGCTTATCTTCTATTATGGAGAATCTCCATGGGATGGCCCAGTCAGGTTATCTGATATGATGACAGATATCCCAGAAGAACTGCATCCATTATTCTCTGACTACAAGATAAATCTTGTACAGATACTTGATTCCGGGCGTTATCAATTTTATAATGAAGATGTGAAAAGTGTATTTGACATCACACAGAAGATATATACTAAGAATCTTCAGGGATTGTCTGAAGAATACACTAATAAACCTATTGATAGCGAAATCATTAATCTGATAACCACAATAACTGGATTTTCCAAGTTGTCATATATATTTAATGAATCAGATAATGGAGGTGAAACTGCCATGTGGAAATGTGTTGAAGAGATGGAAAATGAATGGGTTCTGAAAGGAGTTGCTGAGGGGCAGCGTATAGGTGAACGCAATGGCGAACTTAAAGGCATGCAGAAAGAACGCCAGACTGCAATTATTACAATGATTGAACTAGGACTTACCAAAGAACAGATTCTTACTAAATACTCAGAAGAAGATTATTTAAAAGCTGAAAAGGCTCTTAATAATAAGTAGTAAACAAGCGGAGTTACAGCAAAGATGTTTCCCATCAAAATTGCCTATAACCCCGCTATATTTATATGCTCCGCTTCAATTAATTACTCGTCTTAACATTCATAACCGAACTTCTGACAACCTTACCGCTTGCATCCTTAACATCGATATAAAACTCTCTGTCCCCAGCACTTCCGGCTGTCCATGTTATCTTGTTATTAGCGTTGAAGTTCTGAACAAGTCCCCATGTCTTGGTTGTCTTGTTGTATACAACCATCTTGTATGTATAACCTGCCTTTCCGCCAGTTCCTACTGCTGTGAATGTTATCTTATCTCCCGGCTTTGATGTGTTTGCACTTACCGCTGCCTTTACTGATAACGTTCCTTTAATTGTCACATTGACAACCTTACTTCTTGTAACATTACCTTCAGAATCTTTAACATCTACATAGAACTGTCTTGTTCCATCACTTCCTGCTGTCCATGTATATGTGTTCTTACTTCCGAAATCCTGTAACTTAAACCACTGGTTAGTTGCTGGGTTATAGATTAAGAACTTATATGTACAGCCACTCTTATTAGTTGAAGCTGTAAGCGTAAGCTTGTCTCCTGTTGAAACTGTTGATGAACTTGGTGTAAGTTCTGCTGTCGGCTTATCAATCTTAATATTGACCGCCTTACTTCTTACCACCTTGCCTGTACTGTCTTTAACATCCACATAGAAATCTCTGTCTCCAGATGTTCCTTTTGACCATACAAGTGTATTATTCTCTGAATAATCCTGAATCCTTGCCCATGTATCTGTTGTCTTATTATATACAAGGAACTTGTATGTATGTGTTCCCATTCCACCTTGTGCATCAGCTGTGAATGTAATTGTGCTTCCGCCATCAGATGCTGTCATAGAAGCTTTAAGTTCATCTCCAAATGTTGTACCATCTGTATTAATTCCATAAAAAGTAATCTTTTTATTACTGCATACATACCATAACACCATTCCATTATAAACAATTGGTTCACAATCTGAAAGTTGTCCGCTCATTGTACTAATGTCACTTATAAGATTACCATTTCCATCAATATAAGCATAATATACTGTATTATCATTTTTAATTGTCCACATAACCATGAACTTATTATTGTTTATCTTCACAAGATATGGAGATGTAACATTATATTTACCGCTTATATCTGTAATCTGATTAGACTTTACTGTTCCATCTTCCTTAGATTGTGTAAGAATATATATATTTCTTAAGCCTTCCTGCTTTTCCTGATCAATAGAACTTGCTGCAACAATATACGAAGTATTGCTTATTTCAAAGCCTCCTATTGTCGCATTCGTTGTATTATCTCCTATCTGTCCTGATATTGTAAGTAAATCCGTAACATCACAACTATTATTTACAACTGCATGCTGATTACTATCCCACCAATATCTTATATTAGAGCAGAACTGTCCTTCAGTAAAATCTGTATTATATTTAATTAATGCCAGACTTCTAGGATATGCATCTCCATGGTCTACAGCTATAATATGATTACCATCCGTCTTGATGAACTGATTAAATGAATGACTTACATATCCATATGAACTATTACTTACATTAGTAAATGAATCTGTAATCTTCATAGTACTTTCATCAAGCTGAATTGTAACATTTGCCTGATGATGATATCCATCTTTTGTTTTATACATTTCATGTGCTGTTCTTATAAAAAGATATCCTGATGCTTCTGTCATTCTGAGGCTTCCTACATCAAATGGACTATATGTGTTACAATCATACAGCCCTGTTGATGTAATTCTGTTCCAGTTCTTATCGTATTTAGTTATTCTGAAACATTCAACATTCGCCGACTCATCCGGATTATTCTGTCCTGATACAATATAATAAGCATCTTTTCCAGCATAGAATCCTCCGAATAAGCTGAGTTCCTTATCAATTGTTTTGCTTTCTAACAGATTAAAATCAGAATCATAATATTCAACATAATAGCCTTTGCTTCCTGAATATACTCTCATCAGCCGTCCATCATCACAGCCTACAAGATATGACCTGATAACAGATGCCCATCTGCTGTAATCATGCGAATATGATGTAGATATAAAATCCGAACTGGTTACAATCTCAGCATCCGCCATCACCACTGACGATGACACAATAACAGTTACAACGCTTAATACTGCAGCAATTCTACTCAGTATCTTTTTCATACTTTTTGCCTTCATGTATTAATTCTCCTTATCTGTTGTCCATTAATATTTATGCATTTATCTTTATCATCCTTTTTAATTTACGGATAACTTTATGTATAAATATTGTTATCTTGGATTCTTTTACATATCCTGCTAACTTTGTTATATCATAAGTATCTATGTTATTAAAGAACATTTCTCTTTTTTTATGCATTGATACAGAACGTCTTGAATCAGCTGAGGGTGGAAGCGCTTTATCAGTCTCAACATGCTTTATCTGCGATTCACCTGCTATTTTCTGTATCAATTCCCTGCCTTTATCAGAATGTATAAGAACAACTGATATTCCTCTGTCATCATCAAGCTCTGGCAATACATTTTCAACTCCCCAGAAATCCCCGATTGTAATATCACTGTTTCTGTTTATATCCTTAAATCTACAGTCATGACATGATGGACGCAAGCATATGTTCTTAAGAAACATCTGCATAAATATATCTTCATTAAGGTCTTTGCAATACTCTTTTCCATTATCGAATTCCAGTTTTACACTAAACAGGCGCCAGCCCTTGCTCTTATCTCTGAAGCTTATCTTTCTTACTGCTGCCCCAGCCTGTTTCTCCTGATAGTCAAGATATTTCTTCCATAACTTCGGGCTTGGAACTCCATGACACAGTATGTCTATTGTAATAAGATTATCATACTCTCTGCCTAGAATATTTTTTAATGCCTCTATTTGACATGCTGTTCCCGAATAAAGCACAAGCCTGCCTTTTTTTAATTCATTCTGTGCTTCTGTGTATGTATTCTCTGTATTACTCTGCAGATATTTGCTGCCTCTGAGTTTTTCAAGTCCTTCAGTGCTCTCCACTCCAATATGATGAACCATCATATTCTCGTCAAATGAAGCCCCAAATACAATTCCGCCCTGCTCTATAACTAACTGGGCTATAAGGCTGAATACACCGCCCGATGAACTGTTCTTTCTGATATCATCATCCTTAGCAAGTATTCCAAGAGTCTCTGTCTTTCCTGTCTTAGAAGTCTTATTAAGAATCGGACAGACTTTTTCGCACATTCCGCATCTTACGCATTCCTGAATCTTGATTTCAGGATACCAGAAGCCTTCATTATCTGCTTTCATCTTAATACAATTAACAGGACACTGCACCTCACATGCTCTGCATCCACAACAGTCCTTTTTATCAATTATATTAATCATATCTTTCCCCGTTCTTTCTTCTTACATTAATTTCTTTAAAAATGTAACCTTACCCTTAAGCATTTTATCTGCAAGTGCTGCAGTCTGCTTAAATTCATACGTTCTGTAATATACAGCCAGATATATCACATTAGGAACTATAAGACATATAACACCCTTTATAATAATCTGCATTACTGCTCCTGCATTAACCAGACTGCATAAACCATATGTTACAACTGCAGCTACTGCAGTAACGGCAACATATAATAACAATTTCTTTACATACTGCATCATCTGGTCTTTCGTAAATATTACTGTAAAGAGGTTATGTAACAGCCACGGCATGCCTATAAAAAGCGTAGATATTACTGTCGATATAATTACTCCGTATATACCCCAGAACTGTACCATCAAAAGATTCATTATAAGATTTGCCAGTGCCGTTACAAGCGGTCTGAATCTGTCTTCGTGCCACATTCCTGCAGCATCCTTATATGTTGTAAATAACTGGTTGACCTCATACACAAAATAATATATGCATAAAAACACTACTGCCAGAAAGTTTAACTTCAACTCACTTCCAACCCATATCTCCATAAACGGCTGATACAGACACAGCAGACATATAGCACAGAATCCCGCTATCCATGTTATTATAAGTGTGAATTTTCTAAGATCTGCAAAATTCTTTTCTTTGGTTTCAACGATTATGCTGTTTCCAATTCCCGCAGTACATGCTGCAAATATAATTGTCACAATGCTAATTATTGAATTCATTATAAAGAAATAATTCTGATATATTGCAAGCATTGTCAATCCAAGAAATGCTGATATTACTATGGTATCAGCTGAATTAACTATTACCACGCCTAACTTGGAGGTGAATAAATCCCTTATTCTTCTGTTAATACCTGATATAACTTCTTTTGAAAGATTTCCATCAGGTCTGTAATCAGGATACATGTGGGTTGTTACAACTGCTGTAAGTATATTTGTCAGTGCCTGCGCTGCCAGCGAAACAATTATATAAGCATAATAATTCTTTAAAAAGCATAACGTAAAGAACTGCACTATATACTGTAATGTATTGGTAACAAGAGTAACCTTGCTTGCCACATCTGTTCTCTGATGTGCATCAAGCAGGCAGTTCTTATACGCAAACAGCCAGTACGAAAGCACTGTAACCGACAGATTTAATATGTACAAAACATATATATTAATATCCGCTGGAACATCGCTTTTTATTAATTTCGGAATAAAAGGCACAAGGCATAATCCTAAAAATGCTATTATTATTCCAATTACTCTGTAATATGTGCGGTACAGCTTCATTAATGCACATATCATTTTCTTATCATCTACTGCTATCGGCTTGTACATGCTGTACACCATAGCACCTCAAACAACCAATCGAGCCAGATTAAGCAAATGTAGAATAGATGTGAATAAGCTGTTAAGTCCCAGATACTGGATACCCATGTAATATATCATAAGTGTACGCATGATAAACGGCATAACTATCTGATATATCTTAAGCATGCAGCCAAACACTATGTTACGGCCCGCATTTTTCGTTCTGTCTATTTTCATTTTTAATTATTTCCACCCTTATGATTTAAAAGACTGTCTTTTATAAATGTTATTGATTTCTTTCTCTGCTCATTAATCATATTATCAAATGTGCTAAAATCAATATCATTAATATTACCGTCAAATACCTGCTCCTGTGCATCTATTAATCTGTCAGACAATCCATATGTATTAAGTAAATCAACTACTCTGGAATTCATTGACTTAATTCCATCTGCACTCTGCCTTGTGAGTGTATAGAAAGGCCTATGGAATATTAACGAAAATACTGTTGCATGGAAAGAGTCTGTAATTACTACCGATGCGCCTGCAATATAATCTATAAAATCTTTTGGCGAATAATCCATTACCGCTTCATCCGCAAACTCTTTATCCTCATCCCTAAAATAATTGATTGCATGTGCAAAATTAATTATTTCCATAGATGTTTTTCTGCTTAATTCTTCTGCAAACTCTCTGTTTGCTTTATCTTGTCCAAGAAAATATGTAAATATATATGATTTTTTATCACTCTTATTATCTTCTTTATGTACTAATGCTTTCCAATCCTCATCTGTAAGCATAAGTGTCGGGTCTAATACAACCTGCGAATCAATTCCTGTATATTTTTTTATTATGTCTGCTGCCGACTTTTCTCTTACTGATACCGAATCAAAATTCTTAAGCCCACCAAGCATTTCAACAAACCAGTCCTTAAAACCACTGTTCTTTCCAATACTTGCCGCATATGAAATCTTAGGATAGTCATCCGGTACAAACTGAAGCATATTTATCATCATGTTATTCTTATCAATATAGTCATCATTCCATACCTGATCACTTCCAACTATATATCCTGAATAATCTTTAAGACTTTCCTTTATATTGTCCGGTGTATATATCTGACTGCTGTGAGGTATCTCCTGCATGAAATCTCTCATATGCTTCTGACGCTTTTCTATATCAGCTGATATCACATTTTTACGCCATTCCATCTCTCGGTTATGCTTTGTTGCCTTTATCTCTGCTGCCGGATTCTTTATCATACGGATTGCTTTGCTTGTTAATTTTCTGCTAAAGCTGACAGACTCTTTCTTATAATGCCACACTGACAGCTGTTCTGACTCAATTCCGTTATCTTCAAGTGTCTTTTGTAATGCGTAGGCCTGAAGAAGCCCGCCAATATTATAATTGTTATAATATAAAGTTATAATTCCAATCATATATGTCCTCATTTATACACTTAATAAATTACTAATACTCTGTAATAATACCGGAGATATTTTATATATCATTAAATATATTCTATATTTCTTTCTCAGCAGATGTTTATGTCTGCCAAGATACTGTACAGTTTCTTTTTGCAGATTACGGACTTTCTTCTCTTTAGCATACGCAATTAATGTCTTCATATATAAATCTGCTGACACGGCATCATACTGAATTTCTTTATTGACACCCATATCTGTTACAATATTTTCTATCTCTTTCGCTGCGAGATTCCAAGAATCCATAACCTCTGCTGTCACTTTATGACTCAGGCTCGTTTCATTATCCATATTGTAATGATACAATCTATCACAGCAGTATGTTCCATTCTCAATATGAGCCATATATCTGCAGCAAAACAGCATGTCCTCCCACATAATATATGAATTGTTAAATGTTATATCGTACTTTTCAATTATTAACTTCTTAAATAACTTATTCCACAGATATCCGTAACACGCTTCTTCTGGCGGATAACCAGGCATAAGCATCCTTTTTAATACATCAATCCTGTCACAGCTGACCGTGCCTTTAGAATCACTGCCTGTTTCTGGGTCATCTGATATGCTGTATCCGCATATTGACACGTCTGCGTCAGCAATTCCGCTCACTAATCTTTCAACAAGCACCGGCTCTATCCAGTCATCTGAATCCACAAAGCATATATATTCGCCATCAGCATACTGTAGTCCTGCATTTCTTGCCCCCCCTGCACCAAGATTCTGCTGATGAATAACATTTACCTTTTCATATTCTGCTGCAAATTCATCGCATAAATTAGCAGAACTATCTTGTGAACCGTCATCTATAAGTATTATCTGAATATTATGATATGTCTGTCCCAATATACTTTTTACACATCTTTCAAGCCATTGCTCACTATTGTATACTGGGACAATAATCGATACCAAATTATTTACCATATATGTCAATCCTTATCCTTTATCTTTTCATATTCCAAAAAAAGTGCACCATATTTTACATACAGATGGCAAAAAAACATATCAAATAACATCATTCCTATAAGATAATATATTATTGCTCTCGCAAATACCAATTCAAAAAATTTATTAGAAAAGAAACTAAATACTATAGCAAATGATATGTATGCATATAAAAGAGTCCTATAATCAACATTTCCACTACATCTTGTAAACTTAATCTTATCATATATTTTCTGGCAAAATGCACCAATTAATCCCATCGATATAAATACACCTATAATTCCAAAATCATTATATAACGGCATAAGCTGAGTGTATACATTTCCAAGTATTTTCCCATCTACCCACCTATATTTATACACTTTAGGAATCACAAAATATTCGGAACCAATAATTTCATTAATCCATTTATAAGTATCATAAAATGTAGTTCCACCAAAGACATTTGAATATTGTCTGCCATCTTTAATAAACAGTTCTAAATTTTTTAAAGGAGCTCCGATATAATTAGCAATCAGATCAACAACTGTTATATCAGACAATTTCCTGCCTTGTATTGTAAAAAGTATATTAAATACTAATATTGCTAATATAACAATCACTATTCCTTTACACAAATTAGCTATATTAATATTTTCTTTCCAGCCATTGTATCTTTGGTGAAGTATTATATAGACAACAATAATAGCCACAACATACATAAAAAATGTTGTACGTGTTCCACTAAGCAGTGCTCCCATCATACCGACTGCTATATTTATATATACCAATATATTATTATTTTGTTTCGTTATCAAATTATTAATAGCCATATATATCATATAATATATTCCTGGCATATTAAGAATCATTCCAGCATTTACTAAACCTGAACTATAAACAGTTTCTCCGTTTTTCCCGGCGTTATAATATGCACCTATTATATCTGATATTTTAAGCAAAGAAAAACCACCTGTTGTTTTAGCAATAGTAACCATAAACATACCGTATAAAACGACTTGAAAAACAAGATAAATAAATAATTTAAAGTCACTTACTATTATTGGAGCAAAATGATACGATATTGGTTCATTAACACTTCTGTCAAGTGCATAAATAATAAAGCTACATATAGTAAAACCTAATAACCCAATAGCAACAATTAACAAAAGTCTATAATCAGAAAATTTCCAGGTATTCGCATATATACAACAACACAATGCTGAAACTGCAAATGCTGCAGTAATTAAAAAAGATGGTGCTGTTATATCTTTATCAAATAAAAACACGTTGATAATTAATAACATTAATAAACAAGCCATTAAAATGTATATCATTGTTTAAATATCCTTTTGATTTTAATCTTCTTCATTATTGCTCATTCTATGTAACTTAATATATAGCCTTAAATATGGAAAAGGTATTTTAATTATGTATTTCAAAAATCCTAATTTCCACTGAGATTCTGACAAATCAGATAAACACTTTTTAGGATTTACTACATATTTTCTTATCTTTTGTGGTTTAGCAAGATAATTTCCGCAACCATTATTAAAGAAAATGAAATCACCAAACTTTCTAACATCTTCCATATTAGGATTAGTTCCAGTTTCATACATATATTTAAACAATATTTCCTCGTCACTATTAATATACATTGAAACCTTGCTATTTTTAAAGTCTCTTGCAAAGTCTACCGCTCCAGACTGAATATTACGTACTTTCTTTGCTTCGTGCGACAATTCACCATCTTTGACGTATTCATATTCATATCTGACAGCAACTGTTTTACCATCTTCATGAGTTTCATAACATTTTACTGATCCTGATTGCTCTAAAAAGAGTGTTTCAAACAATGGTCTGAATGCAATAACTACATCTTTATCTGTATCATTGTTAAGGCAGTCAAATAAATATCCTTTTGCCTTATATCCATTAGCTGCTAAATTTTGTTTGGACTTCTTGGATAACCCTAAATAATACCCCGTTATATTATTGGATATACCTTGATTATCGAGTGTCTGTATAAGATTTTTTTGCATAGAACCGCCCCATCCTATATCAACTATTGCAATCTTTTTATTAAAATCATATTGTTTTAAATACTTAATAAGATTTTCCTTTTCTGTACTCGAATTATCAATTACATCCTGTTTAATTTCTTCATAAAACTTTATAAATTGGTCATTATTAATCAATTCATCTCTTTTTATATGCTCTTCTAGAGTAAATCCATATTTTTCAATTTTCTCTTTATAATCCGAGATTTCTAATCCCAGACTATCTAAAAGCTGTTCCATATTAGTTGTTGATAATAATGGAGATTCTTTTATTACATTTTCCAAGTTATAATCATCACAATATGATGGTACTCTTAAACTTCTTCTTGATGCTTCAAAATATTTGTCCGGTATATCATTATTATATCCTAACTCACGATATACTTTCTGCATTATATACCCATCTCTTGCCATAAAATAAACTTCTTGTATTCCTTCTTTTTTTAAATCTTCATACATCCATTTAATAAAGCCATATAATACCGGTCCAAATCTTTCATATCCAAAATTATAAAAATAATCTCTTTTGGCGTCATGATTATTACTCAAAAATGATTCTAAATACTGCCCTTTGTCTCTATCAATTATATATTTCCTTGGCAAACGATATGTATTTGTTTTAATTTTATAGGATTTTAATCCTAATTTTTTAGGTGATATATAATCAGCCATAAAATTATTTCCTACATGGCACATATTTTTACATCCATATTTTGATAATACATATTTGAACAATTCTCCATCAGCTTTGCTTTTACCAATCTCATTAGATATTATAAGTTCTTCATATCCTATAATATTGTTTTTCTCAAGAATTGATTCAATAACTTCTTTGCAAAGATACATATCTGATATTAAGAACACGCGTTTATTTTTCACAATCTTATTATATATATCAATCATATCTTTGTTGGCAATACACAAATTTCTTTCATATTCAATTTCAGCCTTCATAAGGATATGCTTAGTATTATCATCGTAAGATTTCATCACTGTATATATATCTTTAAGAGTCACCTCAGCCGATACTCTTCTAGCTTCGATTTCTGCTCTGATTCTATTCTTACAAAAGTCATTATATCCAAGACATTTCTCCATAAGCTCAAAAACATCTATTGGCTTAGGAACATTTCTCTTGATAAGTGTATCAAAAATATCAAATGCTACTTCGTCATATCTTTCAAGTCTATTTTCTAATTTTTTATAAGAAATTGTCTGAACATCATCTAATATGTCTTTTACTAAAGATTTTATCATTATTGTCGCTCCATATTATTATTGTATTAATTAATAACCTTTGCTTTATTCACTGATTTTGATTTTATTTTATAAAACAGGGATGTCATATTTACCTTGGCAAAACCAATAATCTTACCCATACATATACACAAAGTAACATTCTTAATTTTCATAGGAATCACAGCAATTGATAAAATTTTAGATTTTATCTTTCCTACTCTAATAGCTTTATAGCTAAGCTTATCATTTAATATATTTGAAATCATTTTCTTTTTATCTTCTTTGCTATTATTGCTTATCGCAATTTCTTGCACACACTGAACTAATCGAGAAGCATAATATCCATATATTATTTTTAGAATATCACTATTATTAACTTTCCAATGATGATAAACCTTCAAAACATGTTCAAATTGTTCTTTTCTCTTTTGATATAACATGTTATCAAAAACAGTCGTTGTTTCTGACCCCATTCTTGATCTAAAGAAATGATATCCCGAACTGCTACATATAGCCACTTTTTCAATATCCATAATTACTTCCATATTAAAATGCAAATCATCCCACTTTAGTTCTGGAAAACGAATATTATTTTTCATTATATAATCCGCTTTATATAACTTGTTCCATGGCACAGCAATCATCATATTATCAAAATAATTATGTAAATTATTTCTAACCATATTCTGTGTTTTGTAATCAAATTCAGGTGTTGAAACACTGTAACTATTACTTGTTCCATTCTCAAAATACTCCATTGTATACCCGGATATTACCATTTGAGCATCTGTTTTGACTGCAACGTTATACAGTTTCTCCAAATAATCTGATTCTAACCAGTCATCCGAATCAGGAAAATAAAACCATTCACCTGTAGCTATTTCTATTCCTTTATTTCTAGCGCTTGGTGCCCCACCATTTTCCTTATGTATAACTTTTACCCTTGAATCTTTACTTAAATATCCATCTGCTATTTTACCACACGAATCAGGAGATCCATCATCGACAATAATCAGTTCAAAATCTTCAAATGTTTGTTCAAGTATGCTATCGATACATTTGCCTAAATATTCTTCAACTTTATAGACAGGCGTAATAACACTTATCTTTGGCATAATAATTCCCCTCTCATTTTTTATTAATCTAAAAGTATATTATATACACAATTCTAATTATTATCAACAATTATATCGCTAATATAATCGAAAAAGCACACAGGTTTAACCCTGTGTGCTCCATATAACAGTTAATTACTTTGTTGTTTTAACATTCATCATTGCACTTCTTGTTACATTTCCAGCGGCATCCTTTACGTCTATATAAAACTCTCTGTCTCCTTCTGTTCCTGCTGTCCATGTTATTGTATTGTTGCTATTAAAGTTCTGTACAAGTCCCCATATCTTTGTTGTTCTATTATATACAACCATCTTATATGTGTATCCTGACTCTCCTCCATTTCCTTCTGCTGTGAATGTTAACTTGTCTCCTACCTTTGTTGTTGTAGCACTTACTGTTGTCTTTATTGTAAGCTTATCTGCACTTCCTGTTCCTATCTTAACATTAAGTGCCTTACTTCTTGTTACATTTCCTGCTGCATCTTTTACATCTACATAGAATATTCTTGTTCCATCATTTCCTGCTGTCCATGTTATTGTATTATTTGAGCTGAAATCCTGTAACTTAAACCACTGATTTGTTGCTGGATTAAAGATTATAAATTTATATGTGCATCCTGCTCCAACATTTGACTGGGCTTTAAGAGTAAGTTTTTCACCTGCTCCTATTGCTTCTTTTCCTGTAAGTGTTGCTTCTGCTGTCATCTTTACATTAAGCATCTCGCTTCTTACTATGTTTCCTTCAGCATCTTTTACATCTACATAAAACTCTCTGTCTCCAGCACTTCCTTTTGTCCATGTACATGTATTATTACTACTAAAATTCTGTACAAGTCCCCAGGTCTTTGTTGTTCTGTTATACACTATAAACTTATATGTATAACCTTCTTTTCCACCTGTAGCCTCTGCTGTAAATGTTACATTAGCTTCTGTTTCTGTCTTTGTTACGCTTATTGCTAATGGTTCTTCTACAACTCCTGTTGCTGGTATCTCTGTTACATCTGTCTTCGCATCACATACTGTACAATGGTGGCTCTTACTTCCTGGTGTTGTCTCTGTTGGCTCAACATCTATTGTCCACTCTGTGCTGAAGCTGTGTCCCTTTGCTGGTATTGCTTCTGTGTATGTCTTCTTGTCACATGTTCCTGTTGTAGATGTACATGTATATGTAAGCACTCCTGCCTCTGTACATGTTGCTTCCTTTGTTACTTTTGATACATAGTTATGTGTATGTGTCTCTTCTGTTGTTCCATCTGGTGTGTATACCATATAGAAAAGATTGATTGCATCTCCCTTTGTTACAGTTACAGCACCCTTTGCAACATCTACTGTTACTGTACCATCACTGCCAACTTTTGCTTCTGTACCGTTAATCTTTACACTCTTGCCAGAAGCTGCCGTTGTTCCGCCAAATACAAGTGTAAGCTTTCCAGCAGATGGTGCTGTAAAACTTATATTAGTCCTGCTTTCCATCTTAAGACATGTTGTAAGTGTAAGTCCATTATATGTTACTGATCCCTTACTATCTGATGTACTTCCTGTAATACTATAGAAATCACTTGTCATTCCTGAAGCTGTGAAATTCTGTACATAGCTTCCTTCTGATGGTGCTGGTACATCCGGCTCACTTCCCTTAACTGGAATAACTGCTGTTTGATCAGCCCCACATACTGTACAAGTATGTCTCTTAAGACCTGTCTCTGTCTCTGTTGCTTCCTTTTCAACTACCCACTCACCATATGTATGAGCAGTCTTTGGAATTGACTCTGTATATGTCTTCTTATCACATGTTCCATTAGTTGCTATACATGTATATGTAATAACGCCTTCTTCTGCACATGTAGCCTGCTTAGTTACCTCTGATACATAATGATGATAATGTGCATTAGGATCAGCCGCATTAATTGTAATTGAATTAATAGTCATCTCCTTAAATGTTCCTGCTGCCGGATTAACTCCATTGCTGCCTGACTGAATATTACATGGCATAATCATATATGTTCCAGCTGGAAGTCCTGTAACAGTACCACTTCCTACCTGGAAGCACTCACCAGACTCATTAACAAGGCATCCAGTTGTTGTTAATGCTTCTGATGCAAATGATACAGTAACATCAACTGTTCCACCCACTGTAAATGCATATACTGTCTTGCTAATCTTTCCTGGTGCTGCTGTATATGGATATTCAGAGATATTAATTGGTGTTACGCCAGGTGCACAATATGATAATAATGAGCACTCTGATGTAGTAACTTCCCCTGATGTCTTAACATTCTCTGGCATACAACCATTATATGCCTTAAGAACCTTAGCTGCATCTGTGACGCTTGTCTGTAACTGATAATCACCACTTGGAATGTATGAAAGTGATGCATTTGTATCAAAATTCTCATATTTGTTACCAGATGTAACCTTTGTTGACTTATCTGTAACAACTGTTCCTGTCATCGATCCAATACAAGATGAGAATGAATCATTATAACTCTTAATTGCTCCAGATCTTACATCCATTGGATTCTTTGTCATGAAAAATAAATTGTATTCTGAATATATATAAGCATTAGCTCTTGTATTCATAGCATAATCTGTTGTTCCAATAAACTGGTTATTGTAGAAATGCATATTTGCCTGACGTCCAAGAGGCTGTCTTGCCGCACATCCCTTCCAGATATTGTGATGATATGTAAGATTATACTGTAATGATGTATCTGATGAACCAACAAGGTTAGTCTTATGGCATCCTTCAAAGTAGTTATATGAAACTGTTAAATATTCACCACGCTTGAAATCACAAGAACCGTCACCTTCAGCTTTATCTGATTCTGCAGGTCCTGTTATAGAAGGGCTGTAAAACTCATTGTTGTGGATCCAGCATCTTTCAACTGGAGCTGTTATAACAGAGCCATCCTGAACACCTTCCATACCAATAGCATCTTCTGGCTGATTCATAAATGTGAGGTTACGAACCTCAAAGCTCTTTCCTAATCCAGCTGCTGTTGTTGATGTCTCAGACATAAAATGAATTCCCCATCCATCCATAGCTGCATCTGTACCAACACCTTCAATTGTTACATCCTTTGCTGACTTCATACGTGCCATATGACCATTGTCGCCAATACTTCCACCATAATCATTACAATCATAATCTGTAAGGCCATCAATAAGTCCTGCATTAGCTGCTGCCCATGTTCCTGTCTTATAAAGACCAGACTCTGATACTGCTCCGACCATACGAATTACTAATGGTATATTATTCTCAGCAAGTAACTGGAGAATACCCTGATTAGTATTACCCTTACCGTAATATGTCTTTCCTTTCGATACCTTCTTACACTCTGTCTCATGACCTGCTTCACCACATGCCTTACCGACTGAGTTAAGAATATTACCAATGCCTGAAACTGTTACTCCACCATAAGAAAGTGTAACTGTGTTCTTGTTTTCATCTGTTACATAAAGAACAATTGCATTATCCTTTAATGTTCCGTCATCATTATATGCACCTACACCATCAGTATAATTGTAATGCGCATATCCAGATCTGTCCTGTTCATTAACCTCAATACCTGACTGTGTATATGTGCCAGTCTTTGTTGTTACAGTAAGAGTATATGTGCCTGGCTTTAATCCCATAACATCGACTCTTACACCATCGCTTGTATCTCTGACAAGGTACTCAAAATCTTCACCTGTAAGAGATCCGCTTACTGGACCTGAATAAGATACTGCTGTTACATCTGCGTCCTTAACGCCTTTGATTGTAGCATACATCATTTCATTCCAGCCCCCAACTGTAGTAAAACTTGTAGCAGAGGCTGCATAAGTCATACTAGGTGCTGCTATTGCAAGATTACTTACTACTAATAATCCAGCAACCACCTTTGCAAAAACTTTTCTAATTTTTTGCATAATAGCTCTTCTCCTTTATATTATTTTTAAAATGCATTGAATTGTCTATTGTGAACATATACAACTCAAAACTTGCATTAATGTTAACACTTTTACACAGATTATTCAAGCTTTATTCATACTTTATTCACATTCCTATATACAAAAGAGGCGTTCTACCATCCAACAACATTATACCTCTTCTGCTAATTAATATTATATTTAACTCTTGATTCGTTAGCAATCCAGATAAGTGTCATAGAAGCCTCTAACTATCTCATTATATTATTACAGAAATGCTATCCTATATTCATCATAATACAGTTTTTTGTTATTTATTTTTTATGGGATGAAATTAACTGGTTCATACAAGTCTGTATCCGAATAATCCCACCATTCTCCCTTATAGCCTGTAAAGCCATTATTTTCCATAGTGTTCTGAAGAATCATCACATTCTTCACAGCTTCTTCATCAGCTATGTCTGCATAATTGCGGTCTGCTTTCAAGGAAAAAACATCAAATTCTGTAGGCATTGGAATCTCATCTCCATTAATGTCAACCATTGTTACATCTACCGTTCCACCAAGATTGTGTTTTCTCATTCCTTTTGCCGGATTAGCTACATAATTCGGATCTGGATACACTTCCCACAACTTTTCCTGCGCCTCAAATGGCCTGTATGCATCCCATATCTTCAGACTGTACCCAGAAGAATTCAGCTCTTTCTGCACATTTGCAAGTTTCTTAACTGTACCATATCTCAGGTATGCATCTGTGAAATCATATATTTTTACTCCTGTAAAATTATTTTCTGTTGCATACATTAATTCGACATATATATCCGGTATGTATTTTTTCACAAGTACATACTCATCATCTTCCAGTTCTTTTTCTGTTGTAGCTTCCTGTGTTGTAATTTCCTGTACTGCAATCTCCTGTATGTTCGCTGTCTCTGTTTCAAATGTATCATCTATTGTTACATTTTTCTTTTGTCCACACGCTGTCATGCCTGCCGCTATCAGCATTATTACTGCAAATATTTTGGTAAATCTACGGTTCATAATCATTCGTCTCTTTAATACATTTGTAATTAATATACCACATTTTAATCATAATCTTCTCATGTCTGCCATATATTTTGTAATAATGAATATGAAGGGCAGGTTTCTTTGTGATGAGTCAGACTAAAATCGTTGTTATTCCACTTAAAAAGCTCCTTATTGGAGCGGTTATCGCTGCTATTGTAATAGCATTTGTTATATTCGCTGTTATCCGTCTAGGCAGCAAGGATTCTGATAATTCCAGAAACACTACTCAGCCTAGGAGCAGCACTGTAAATGCTTCTGCTTCTTCTAATATTGAAACACCCCTTGATAATGCCGACGCTCCTAAATTCTGCCCCGGAGTATATACCGCTTCTATCCTGTTAGATGGCAATCCTGTTGACATCCAGGTCACAGTTGACTCTTCTAACATTAACAGTATTGAGCTTGTTAATCTTTCCGAGTCAATCACTACCATGTACCCTAAGCTCACAACTTCCTTTGATGAAGTTGCCTCTAAAGTCGTGGAAGCCGGCACAACCAACATAACCTATGATTCAGCCAACAGATATACATATTCCGTATTTATAGAAGCAATAAGCGCAGCCCTTAAAAAGGCTGCGCCATAAAACTCACTAAAACAAGCTTATCTCGTCCCCATTGCTGACATTGACAAATCCTTTATATCCACGCTCTTCAAGCTTTCCGAGGAACTTACCCATCTTCTTAGGCTTTACATATAATGAGCATACCTTACCTTCTGCTCTGTATTTTTCTGCTATTGCATAGGCTTCCTTAACCTGTCCCTCATCATACATAACAGCAATCTTGTCTGCTGATGCCTTAGTCTCAACACCATTCTGCATAAGGATTGAGAAGATTCTCTCGAATCCAATTGAGAATCCAACAGCGCTTACCTGCTGTCCTAAGAACTTGCCAATAAGGTTGTCATATCTTCCACCACCTGCGATAGCACCCTTGAAATCAATACTTTCAACTTCAAATACAGTTCCTGTATAGTAGCCCTGACCTCTTACTAAAGAAAGGTCAAATACAACATCAAACTGACCGTCTGAAAGCTCATTTACTGTATTAATGATTCCTCTTACACTCTCTGCCGGAGCTTTATCTTCAAGAATTGCCTCAACACTTTCAAGGCTTATCTCCTGTGCACTTGAAACACTTCCAAAGAATCCGATAAACTTCTCAATTGCAGCAGCATCAAAGCCCTTATCTGTAAGCTCAGTCTTAACACCATCAAGTCCGACCTTATCCATCTTGTCAAATGTAATGCACACACTGTCAAGCTGCTCCTCTGCAAATCCACAATTCTGAAGGAATGAACGGAGAAGTCTTCTGTCGTTAATCTTAACCTTGAAATTCTTCATGCCAATAGCCTTAAGAGCCTTGGTTGTTGTAAGAATAAGTTCAACCTCTGAATCTGTAGAATCAGAACCGATAATATCAATATCACACTGAACAAACTCACGAAGTCTGCCCTTCTGTGGTCTTTCAGCTCTGTACACTCTGTCCATCTGGATACATTTCATAGGAAGAGTAAGCTTGTCCTTGTTGTTAGCAAAGTAACGGCTGAGCGGAAGTGTAAGGTCATATCTTAATCCCATATCAGCAATTTCATTCTCACAGGCTGTTCCTGTCTTAGGATTTTCCTGAAGTGAACTTACAGCCTTCTCAAGCTTATCGCCTCTCTTCATAATCTTGAATATAAGATTTAAATTCTCACCACCATCACTCTTATCAAGGTTCTCAATATCCTCAATAATAGGTGTTGTAATGTGTTCAAATCCATTAGCAACATATACCTTTAATATCTCATTCTGAAGGTAATCCCTGATTTCAACCTCATTAGGAAGATAATCATTAGTACCCTTAACTGGTGTTATTTTCATAATTGTCTCCTCATTTACACACTAAGGCAGATAACCGGTATTCTCCAGCCATCTGCCCCCATTTTTAATACTTAAAATAACTGATTAAGCTTCATCAATTGCCTTACCAATATCATGTCTCATATATTTGTTATCGAAATCTACCCATTCAGTAGCTTCATAAGCCTTGGCTCTTGCTTCCTTAAGGTCCTTGCCAAGTGCTGTAACACCGAGAACTCGTCCTCCGTTAGTTACAACCTTGCCTTCTTCGTTGAATTTAGAACCTGCATGGAATAAGAAATAATCATCCTTACCCTTGAAATTTTCCATTCCCTTAATCTCGAAGCCCCTCTCGTATGCGAGTGGATATCCGTCAGAAGCAAGAATTACACATACACATGCGTTATCTTCAAACTGAAGGTCAACCTTATCAAGAGTTCCATCAATACAAGCCTCAAATACATCAACAATATCATTCTTCATTCTAGGAAGAACAACCTGTGCCTCAGGATCACCAAATCTTGCATTGTACTCAAGAACCTTTGGTCCCTTTGGAGTAAGCATAAGTCCAAAGAAGATAACTCCCTTAAATGGTCTGCCCTCACTCTTCATTGCATCAACAGTTGCCTGATAAATGTATTTCTTACAGAACTCATCAACTTCCTTAGTGTAGAAAGGTGATGGTGAGAAGTTACCCATTCCGCCTGTATTAAGACCCTGGTCACCATCCTTAGCTCTCTTATGATCCTGAGCTGATGACATAATCTTAATTGTATCACCATCAACAAATGAAAGTACTGAAACCTCACGGCCTGTCATGAATTCCTCAATGACAATTGTATCACCTGCTGTTCCGAACTTCTTGTCAAGCATAAGCTCATCAACACCTGCAAGTGCATCCTCTTTGTTCTCACATATAAGAACGCCTTTGCCGAGTGCAAGTCCGTCAGCCTTAAGAACGATAGGATATTCAGCAGTCTCAAGATACTTCTTAGCCTCTTCTGCTGATGTAAATGTTTCATAAGCTGCTGTTGGAATATTGTATTTCTTCATAAGGTCCTTAGAAAATGCCTTAGATCCTTCAAGAATAGCGGCATTCTTTCTTGGTCCGAATACTCTTAAGCCCTCTGCCTCGAATACATCAACAACACCACCGACAAGTGGGTCATCCATACCGATAACAGTAAGGTCAATACTGTTTTCCTTAGCAAATGCTACAAGCTTGTCAAACTCCATTGCCTTAATATCAACACACTCTGCAAGCTCTGCAATTCCTGCATTACCTGGTGCACAGTATATCTTGTCAACCTTAGGACTCTTGCTTAACTTCCAGCATATTGCATGCTCTCTTCCGCCGCTGCCTACAACTAATACTTTCATCTTAATTCCTCCGCATACCATTATCTATATACTTAGTCAATAATCATTAATTAACATGTTCATTGGCAATCTTGTTAATTGCCTTAGGAAGAAGCTTCCATTCAGCCTGCTCCATAATTCTTTTCTGAAGAGTTTCAGGAGTATCACCATCAAGTACATCAACTGCCTTCTGGAAAATAATCTCTCCTGTATCCATTCCTTCATCTACATAATGCACAGTTGCACCTGATACCTTAACACCCTTTGCCAGAGCTGCTTCATGAACCTTAAGTCCATAGAAACCAACTCCGCAGAAAGAAGGTATAAGTGATGGATGAATATTAATAATTCTGTGGCTGTACTGATGAACCATTTTTTCTGGAATTCTTACAAGGAATCCTGCGAGTACTATAAGGTCAACATTAAGCTCATTCACTTTATCAAGTAATGCATCGTTAAATGCATCTCTGCTTTCATAGTCCTTTGGTGATATGCAATATGCTGGAATATTGTTATCCTTAGCTCTTGTGAGTGCATATGCTCCGGCATTATTGCTTATAACTGCTACAAGCTCTGTGTTAGTGATAGTTCCATCCTTAACCGCATCGATAATAGCCTGAAGATTAGTTCCGCCTCCGGAAACCATAACTGCAACTCTTAGCATAAAGTAACTCCCTTCTCGCCAGCTTCAATGCTTCCGATTACATATGGAGTCTCGCCTGCAGCCTTAACTGCTTCCATAACTGTATCAACATCAGCAGTATCAACAGCAAGTACAAGACCGATACCCATGTTAAATGTATTATACATCATATGCTCTTCGATATTGCCATCTTCTGCAAGCATCTTAAAGATTGGTGGTACTTCGTAGCTATCCTTCTTAATTACTGCCTTAACACCGTCTGGAAGCATTCTAGGTACATTTTCATAGAAACCACCACCTGTGATATGGCTGCAGCCCTTAACCTTAACGCCTGCCTTCTTGATTTCCTTCATTGTCTTAACATATATCTTAGTTGGAGCAAGTAATGCCTCTCCTAATGTCTTTCCAAGTGAATCGTAATATGTATTAAGAGATTCCTCTGTCATTGTAAATACGCTTCTTACAAGTGAGAATCCATTGCTGTGTACACCACTTGAAGCGATACCGATAAGAGTATCACCCGGCTTGATGTTCTCGCCTGTAATAAGATCCTTCTTATCAACAACACCTACAGCAAATCCCGCAAGATCATATTCATCCTGTGGCATAAGTCCCGGATGCTCTGCTGTCTCACCACCGATCAGCGCTGCGCCGGACTGTTTACATCCTTCTGCTACACCTTTTACGATCTCAGCAATCTTCTCCGGATAGTTTTTGCCGCAGGCAATATAATCCAGGAAAAACAGCGGCTCGCCGCCTGCACATGCAATGTCGTTGACACACATCGCAACCGCGTCGATACCGATCGTGTCATGCTTGTCCATGATGATCGCCAGTTTTACCTTGGTACCACAGCCGTCCGTACCAGATAAGAGAACCGGATCTTCCATCTCTTTAATCTTTGCCAGGGAGAATGCACCGGCAAAGCCGCCCAGACCTCCCAGCACTTCCTCACGCATCGTTTTCTTTACATGCTCTTTCATCAGTTCTACCGACTTATAACCAGCCTCAATATCTACTCCGGAATTCTTGTAATCCATGGTTTTCCTCCGTATGTCCTTGTTTATATTTTTAATGTTTATTTCTGTGCCAGATACTCTTTATGTCCCAGTTTCTGTAATTTCTCATCCTTACCGGCTACTTCATTCTTCATCTCCTCGGAGTATGCCTTTAATTTCGCTAACAGCTCCGGATCGGAAGTTGCCAGAATCTTGGCTGCCAGAATACCCGCGTTCTTACCGCCGTTGATCGCTACCGTTGCAACCGGAATACCGGATGGCATCTGTACGATCGAATACAGAGAATCAACTCCGCCTAAATCCGAGGTTTTCATCGGAATACCGATTACCGGCATCGGGAACAGTGCCGCGCACATACCCGGCAGATGTGCTGCCTTGCCAGCACCTGCAATGATAACCTTAAAGCCTTTCTCCTCAGCGGATTTTGCATAGTTAAAAAAGATGTCTGGCTCACGGTGTGCAGAAATGATTGTCATTTCATAATCAATCCCCATCTTGTCCAGAAAATCTGCTGCCTGTGCCATGATCGGCATGTCCGAATCGCTTCCCATTACAATTCCTACTTTTGCCATCGTTCATTCTCCTTTTCTCTGCATTGTATTTATTAGTTCTACTTATAAGTAATTTGAATAAAAACACCCTTACTTATTAGTAATGATACTAGGTTTTTCATGGCAAGTCAATAGTGTTTCGAGAATCCTTCAAAATTTCATCGTTACTGTTCACGCATACGTGCCCAGTAACGGAATTTGCCGTGGCTTCGCAT
>OGFY01000711.1_pt1 | contig 29735 bp, 16 predicted proteins | sample 1570951 | NCBI WGS metagenome assembly OGFY01 (sample SAMEA2581942, study PRJEB24529) | metagenome | biome: Human gut stool | place: China | collected 2011
CCAGCAAATAATGGAATATCCGGAGAAAGGAGTGGAAGGCCTGTTGAGATCGTATATCCAGTTCACCCCGAATGTGCATTTTATCTTTTCGGGCAGCAAAAAGCATTTGATGGAGTCTATCTTCTTTTCCATCAAAAGACCTTTTTACCAATCTACGCAGAAACTTTTCCTGGCCCCTATTCCTTATACTCCTTACCGGGAGTTTGCCAAGAAACTGTTTGATGAAAGGAAAAAAACTTTGCAGGAAAATATCTTCCATGAAATTTATCAATCGGTAAAAGGACATACGTGGTATATGCAATATCTTTTAAACAGATTGTATTCATTGCCACAGCAGACTCCGACCATAGAGCTGTTGCATACACTCATCCAGGAAATCATACAGGAGGAAGAATATACTTATCAAACCTATTTCCAGTTTTTAACTTCCAATCAGATTCAGTTGCTGAAAGCTATAGCCAAAGAGGAAATTGTAAATGAGATTAACAGTGCCACATTCATAAAGAAATATGATTTAAAAGGAGCCAGCAGCATAAATGTAGCATTAAAGTCTTTAATTAATAAGGAGTTTGTCTTAAAAGAGCAGCAAGGATATATAGTATACGATCGTTTTTTGGCAATTTGGCTCAAAGGACTAGTATGAATAATTAAAATCTCCATCACTATGAATACAAAAGGAATTCTTATTGCAATTCTGGCATTGGGAAGCATAACGTTGATAAATGCCCAACAACCTGCCGGCTATTTCTTCAAGGAATTTACTCCAGGAAAAGTTTTATTGAAAAACAAACAGTTTGCCAAAGGGAAATTTAACTATGACTGTATAAACAAGGAAATGCATTTTTTGAATGAATCGACAGACATGGTTATAGAGAATTTGGAAGATATTGATACAGTAGTCATTGATATACACCGCTTTATTCCGTTTGAGGGACATTTTATGGAAGTGATGACTGATCAGCATACCACTCTTTTTATAGACTGGAAAGTAAAGCCAAAAGATATCGGGAAGAAAGGAGCTATGGGAACAGTTACTCATGGCAGTGTTCAAGCAATTGATGTCAATACACGCTTCCAACGTGTTAACGGTGAACAGAATTTAGACCTTTCGGTCTATAAAATGGTAACGGAAAATGTTTATTACACTCAGATTAAAGGCAAGTTGAGAAGCTTTCGAAATATCCATTCACTTCTGAAATTGTATTCAAAAGATAAGCAACAACTTATCAAAGAGTTCATTGAAACAGAAAAGATTAAGATAGAAAACCCCAAAGATATACTAAAAGTCTTGAAACGGTTTCAATAAAAGAAGGTGTCCGAAAAGTGAAGTGCCCTCTAAAAGTTTTATGTCTAACTTTTGGAGGCTGTCCATTTCAGACACCTTCTTTTATTATATAACTAATACTTTATTTTCCTCCACTAGATTCATATCCTGGTGTCTGCTTCAATGCCGAATTATTAGTCAATGTATTCTTATCAATAGGCCAAAGCAAACGGGTTGCTTCTGCTGTAGTATGTTCCAATACATATTCATCACCTGCTAAGCGCAGATCATACCAACGTTTTCCTTCAACCATAAACTCACGCATACGTTCTTTTAGAACAGCTTCCATTGCACCGGCATTATCCGGTTTTACAGACTTATTATCCGCATAAAGTGCGGCATCATTATCATTGGGATATTGTACTTCCGGATGTGCATTAAAATAATCTTCACCATAGGCACGTTTACGTACTGCATTAATTTCTTCCACAGGGTCCTCTCCTAAAAAAGCCTTAGCTTGAGCTAACAACAACAAGCAATCTGCATACCGATAAACAGGATAATCATCCAATGGACTACGCGTATCAGCCCCATCAAGCAATGTACCCAAAAACTTGGCCGGATACAACCCATAAAGAGATAAAGTTCCATCTTCCTTTTTTTCATAAGCAGCCTGAAGTGTGCTTCGCTTACGGGTATCGTTATCATTAAAGCATTTAGTATACACATCCTTATTAACCGGGTAACGGATCGTACCATTCACTTTCACTTTATCACCCAATGAACTAATGGGATTACCATTCTCATCCATATATCCGAATAATATATTTTGCTGTGGAAACATATTATTATTATATGTTACATCCCCCCACATATTATATTCATCGCGTGCATTGCGAATCGCAAATATTATCTCTTTATTATTCTTGTTATCATAAGAAAATACTTCAGAGAAATCCTCCAACAAACCAAATTTATCGGTTTGATTTCTCACTTCCTGCAATGCATTTTTCGCTGTTGTATAATCTTCGTTACCACCTCCCATGTGTTTTCCTCTCCACATATATACTTCACCCTTCAACATCATGGTAGCTGCTTTAGACCAAAAATAACGCTGAGAATCATTTCTAAACCCATAATTATCCCCAAAAGCAGTTTCTGAAGCCTGTAAATCATCAACAATCAATTTCATTACGTCAGCAGCAGAAGAAGCTGGTCTTGCTAAATTTCCAAGATCCAAGCTCGACCCTTCCGAGAAATCGGTCCATATCACTACATCTCCATAAGATCGTAACAACTGAAAGTAAAGGAAAGCACGGATACCATAAACTTCGCCCAGATAATATTTCTTGGTACTTTCATTCATCGACATACCTTCCACCTTGTTTATCATCAGATTAGCCTGATTAATCACCTCATATAAATTTCCAAAATTAGAAACAACCGTATTCACATCGTTCAAACTGTTGTTCCACATACGTTCATTACCCTGGGTAGCACTACCAAATGTTGACTCTCCAAAATAATAATCCGCACGAGGTTCTCCAAAAAGAAAAATGCTATAACTACATTTCTCTCTAAACTTAGAATGTAACCCCACATTAAAAGCATCCACCTGTGCTTCTGTCTGCCAATATTTATTATCGGCAATACTACTTATTGGCTCCAAATCCAAAGAATTACACCCGGTAAAAGCTATGCCAACCATTAAATATGCTAATATTTTTTTCATAATGAGTCTTGTTGATTAAAATGAAACAGATAAACCAAATAATACAGTTCTTGGAGTAGGATAACGTCCATTATCAATACCACGACCATATTCTGTACTTACAGCCGGTTCCGGAGATGTACCTTCATAACCAGTTATATAAAACAAATTCTGACCTGTGACATAAACAGAAGCATCCGTCATGAAACATTTACTGATTAGTGATTTCGGTAATGTATAACTTAATGTAAGCTCTCGCAAACACAAATAATCCCCCTTTTCATAATAATGAGAATTGTTGTTATCAGCAGCAGTTAAACCATTATTAGAACGTGTAATATTCTTTTTGATATTCTGATCGCCAAAATAATATTTAGATAAATCTGTGTTCGGATTATCTTCTGTCCACATATCTTTCACATCAGTTATAATATTCCATGTGCCTTGATACTGGCCCAATGTACGAGCCTTTAAATCATTATACAATGTATGTCCTAATGCATAATCAAAACGTCCATACAACGACCAATTTTTATAGCTGAATGTAGTAGAGAATCCACCGGTTATATTAGGAAATATATTACCAACGACATAACGGTCATATGAATCTATCACATCATTTCCATCCATATCCTCCCAACAAACATCTCCTGGTTCAATAGGTTTCCAACCTTGTTTACCTGCATATTCTGCTGCCTTACCCGGACCATACAAATTTGCGACATTATCAATTCGATTGTTTGCATATTTTTTTACATCATCCCAATCTTTAAAAATATGATTTTGTTTATAGGCAATAAGCTCACCTAACTTTCCACCTTCCTGGCGGCCGCCAACCCATACTAACTCTCCTTTATTAGGATCCCATACCTGAGCACCACCTACACGGTTATTAACCTCCTTATTGTCAGGCAATTTTATAATTTTATTAGCTACAGTAGAAAGGTTTGCTGTCATATCCCAAGTGAATCCACCTTTATTTATGATATTAGCACGTACTTCCGCTTCAAAACCAGAATTACGAAGAGTACCCAAATTAGTAGCAATCTTATCAAATCCTGTATACCCTGGTAAAGCAAGATCGGTAAGCAAATCTTTTGTCTTGCGATTATAATAATCCAGAATAAAGCTCAAACGATTATTGAAGAAACCAATATCAAGTCCGGCTTCAAAGCTTTGGCTCTGTTCCCAACGTAACCCTGTATTAACCAATGCACTATTGTATATACCGGTTTCACCACCATAAGGTTTCGTTGTTGCATACTCACCATATACCGTATAATTACCTAAACCGTTCACATTACCATTCACACCATAACTAAGACGAGGTTTAAAGGTGGAAATCAAATCAGAAACGTTGGAATCCTTCCAAAACTGCTCTTCTGTAATATTCCATCCGGCAGAAACTCCAGGGAAAAATCCCCATCTATTATCCTTCAATTTAGAAATACCATCATAACGGAACACAACAGAAAGTAAGTATTTCATTTCATAGTTATAATTCAGACGTCCAAAACTAGAAAGTATTCGATAAGCACTCTTAGTAGTACTAGTTTCAGTGCGAGTTGCGCCTACATTTAAAGTAGGGATATCATCAGTAGGAGAATTTTGAGTTTTTGCCGCAAGCTTAAACTGATCATAAGTAAAATATTCACCCCCTAACATGACCTCCAAATTATGCTTATCAGCAAAAGTGTCGGTATAAGTCAATGTAGCATTATATTGCTGTTGAGTATAACGTTCCTGCTCCACAGAAGCCTCACGTGTTGTATTTGTATCTTTATTCTCCAATTGGTACGCTTTATTAAATTTTTCCACCATGTAATCATAACGATACAAAGAAGCGTTACCGTTTAACACTAATTTCTTTGGAAGAATATCCAATTTAAATCCTATATTATAAGTGCTTTTATTCGTTCCGTCAGAATACAGTAATTTATCTCTGAAATAAGCGGGATTACCATCGGAAATATTAGTATCAGCCGAATTAGGACTACCATCCTCATTCCAAGGATTCCAAGTAGGACGCATACCACGTGTACGATAAAAGAACTCATAAGTACCTGTCCATGACAATGTAGGCTGTGTAGACCAGGAATAAGTAGTTCCTGCATTTATTGTCAAAAATGGGAAGAGCTTATAGGAGCCGTTCAAGGAGCCATTAAAACGTTGATAACCAGTTCCAACGACCTGACCATCCTCATCATAATACCCTAAACTGGCAGCAAAAGTTCCTTTATCATTTCCACCATTGATACTGATATAATGATCTTGCATCAACGCAGGTGAATTAAAAATCTCATCATCCATAGCTCCATGATAATCTTTATAAACCAACTGTTTACCAGAGTAAGGATCAGTCATCGTCTGCCATCCTTGATTCACCAAATCCTCATTGCCTTCCCAATAACGTACATCATAGTTATTTTTAGTTGTACCACAACCATTCTGAGTATCAGGATTCCATCCATCACTATATCCTGCTACCGCTTGGTTAGCATTTTTAAATCCCAGTCGAGTATAATACAAATAATCACCAGCATTCAGATATTCATATCCTTTGCGGGCAAAGTTCATACCCATCTTGAATTTATAATTAACATCTACTTTTCCCTCTTTACCTTTTTTCGTTTCAATCAAGATAACACCCCCATTAGCACGAGCACCATAGATAGCCGTCGATGCAGCATCCTTCAAAACCTGGATAGATTCTATATCCGAGGAGTTAATATCTGCCATATTATTACGCACTATTCCATCAACAATAATTAATGCGGCACTATTATCCCCCGTAATTGTTGCTCCCCCACGCAAAGTTATATTAGGTGAGCTACCTGGCTGCCCTGTAGTATTGACAACACGTAATCCCGATACAGATCCTTGTAATGACTGTCCCACATTACTATAAGCCGCCTTCTTTAAGACCTGGTCATCCATTTTAGTAATAGCAGTAGTCAAAGCTGCACGTTTTTGAGAACCACCATAGCCGACAACAACAACTTCATCCAAAGTTTGAGTATCATCTTTCAAAATAACATTCAGCGGAGTTCCATTCCATTTCATTTCTTGAGTGATATAACCAACGAAAGAAATCTGAATAACATCTCCATTCTTTACATCATTTAAAGTGAAATTACCATCAAAATCTGTGATGGTACCATTGGTAGTTCCTTTTACTACCACAGATGCACCAATAACAGTTTCCCCTGTAGCATCTTTGACAACACCTGTACAAGTTCCACTCTGTTGTGTGATTTTCAAATCGGTAACGCCGGGACTGGCAACCGCGTATGCTGCTCCGGTAGAGGCACCCATTAGGAACAGCATCATGCTGACTGATTTTAGTCGTTTTAACATAGCTGTGATTCTTTAAATATTTATTAAAAATCAACCAGTTTAAGATATTATTCTTAAACCAAACCAAGATTGACGCTGCAAATATATAATATATTTGATATATTTAAGAACATAAACAAAAATATTTTATTATAACCTCCGTTATTTAATAAAACATTAAATCATCACACATTATCATTCACCTTTATTTTATTTATATTCACTTGAAAATAGTTTATTTTACGCATTAATATAACAATAGATCACCGCATCACATATGCCCTCGACTATGAAGTTCTTTATTCACACGATACTCTTCACTATAATGTTTCATCACACCTTCAGACAGATAAGCGATGCCTACCTTCAAAAGGTAAAATACACGCTTAGGAAATAAATGCCTTAAATAAAAGCAGGGAAGTCTAAAAAGACTTCCCTACAAAATAATATCAATATATATTCTTATTCGACCGAAACAGCCCCTGTACTAGCCTCATATTTCCATCCTGGATTTTGATAAACCGAAGATGAGGTGAAGTCATTGGGATCTGATGCAGTCTGACGGAATACAGCCACCCCAATGGGCTCTAAATAATGGGCAGGAGTAAAGAGGAATCCCTTTTGTTTTGCAATGGTATTATTTTCCAATATTTTTTCGTATGGAAGTATATACACACTTGATTCAGGAGAAGACATATTTCCTGTTGACGGATTTACTATACAAAGATCTTTTAATTGTTCCTCATATACACTACCCCAATAACGCATACCTTCCGTGCGATAAGGAGTCGTTTTAAACTGATCAAGTGCCCTCCAGCGTTTCAAATCATCCCATCGGAAAGCTTCAGCACAAAGTTCATTACGGCGCTCACGACGAATATTATACAAAGTCGGATCAATCATAGTTCCATGTGAATAAGCGGCAAAATCCCCTTTTGCTTCTTCCAGCATATTAGTTGCGGCAATTGTCTTATTATAATCCGGATCTACTTTTGCACGTGTACGTAACGCTCTCCAATATCCATCTGCCGTTCCGTCAACAGTTCCATTCTTCTCGTATGAAGCTTCCATATAGATAAGCATAGCTTCCGCACCACGGAAAACAATACCTCCAGAGGTACCGGCAGAATGGTCATTCGCCATATGAGTTGAATAATGTTTACCCTTCTTTACAATATAACCTGTTGTTGCTAAACTGCCCGCATCACCGAATATCAAACTGATTTGACAAATACTGGGTGTACCATCATCACCATAATAATTCACATCTCCCGGCTTTTTAGTGAATATACCAAGACGAGAGTCACGATTCTGTACCGTAGCAACTACACCTTCCTTCTCCCAATCGGGATTATACCCCGAACCACTGGCATAAACAGGCAAACCATTACGCATAAGAAATGAATTGACCATACCACGTGTCCAGCCTGATCCACCACCATTACGACAAAGTTCCATCTGCAAATTACTGGTTACCCCCAATGATTCATTAAATTTTTTCCACATTAGAATCTCCTTATACCCTTCCATATTCTCATCACAGAACATGGTATAATATGGATTGATAGAAACCAATGAAGCATTCATTCCTTCCGGAGTATCTGTATTCTCTGCTAAATTGCCTACCATTTGGTCTGCAACAAACTTCGAAGCAGCAATCGCTTCATCAAGGAAATAATTAATTTCCACATCAGCATCATAACCTTGCGCATCTTTACCCGGCCATCCGCTTCCTCCCGGTACAAAAGCTGTACCACGATGATATTTTTCCCAAGTAGCTTCATATAAAGCTACACGAGCATGAAGCAAATAAGCTACATTTTTAGAAATACGATTTTTACCACCCGGAGGATTATTCAACAACATGTCTTCCGCCTTTTTTAAATCTTCAATAATAAAACGAGCAACCTTATGACGCGGTTGGCGCTTGCTAGCTTCCACCAATTCACCTTGAATATCGGGAAGTGCCGTTGTGACAATAGGCAGATCACCAAATTTTGTAAAAAGTTGAAAATAGCTATATGCACGGTTCACGTACATTTCTCCAATGTAATGTTTCACATTATCTTGGTTACCAGTTATAGCTCCCTCCTCATATCTTGGTAATACTTGGTCAAAAAAGTAGTTGCATGAACGAATATCCTCCCATTTCCACTCGCCACGGTCGACAGCAACTTTTTTCTCACCAGGAATCCAAAACGAATTACTTGTTCCGCTTGCCTGATTATCTGTATCATTATCTTTTCCAAAAAGATTAATGCCATACTTATCATCTACAGTAACAAACTTATAGTTATTTATGGCATAAGCTGCTAAATCCGCTTCTGCAGAAAAGAATTTTTCAGGAGTAACCTTATCCAATGGTTCTCTATCCAAGAAGTCATTACAACTTGTCAGGCTGCCCATCAGCAAAGCTCCGATAGTTAAATATTGAATATAATTTTTCATATAGATCTTATTTTATTAAAAGGTTGCACTTAATCCGAATGAAATAGTCTTTGACAATGGGTAAGTACATCCTTCCCAATTGCCTACACCTATTGTTTCAGGATCAAAAGTATCACACAGATTGGTTATAGTAAACAAATTCTCTGCAGACACAAAGAAACGTAAATTATTCACGTAGAATTTTTTAGTCAAATCTGCCGGTAAAGTATATCCCAACGTTACGTTTTTCAAACGACAATAAGCAGCATTTTGCATATAGCGACTTTGTGCTTTACGATTCTTGTCGCTTTCTAAAGGACGTGGATAATACCCGTCGACATTCGCTCCTAGCGGGCTCGTTGTATCAGCAGGACGGAAATAGTCTAAGTGAGGCTCAAAAAAATTGGTCTGCCAATACCCTACAGCTCCCCAAAACATCATACTTTCAGCACCCGATCCCGGCATATAGTCACGTTTCAATGTTCCTTGGAAGAACACTTTCAAGTCAAAGCCTTTATAAGCCGCATCCAAATTCAAGCCAAAGTTATATCGTGGTGTCTTATTACCCAGCAAAACTTTATCTCCATGATTGTCTGCTGTATTATCTTTTGCACTTATCACACCGTCACCATCCAAATCGGCATACATTATATCACCTGCTCCCCAGTTGGAACCCATAGAAGATTGGTCCACCTTCGCCAGATGCGCATCCATTTCCGCCTGAGTCTTAGCTATTCCTATTGTCTGATATCCCCAAAGATCTCCCAAATGTGCCCCATCATAATATGTTTGGCCTAAATCTTTTGACGGATTAGGATATTTATCAATTACAACCTGGTTGTCGGATAAAGCCAATGTGACACCATATCTGAAATCACGTATCTGATCACGCCAGCTTACTTGTAATTCCCAACCTTTCGAAGTCATATTCAGATTATTCACATTTGGAACGGCAATACCTAAGATTGTTGGTAATTCCTGTCCCGGCCCAACCATATCAATTGACTTACGCTGGAAATAATCAAAATTCAAATTAAAACGATTGTCCAGCATACCAAGATCAAAACCAATATTTAAAGTTTGGGTCTTTTCCCAACCTAACAATGCCGAAACGAGACTGGACTCGGCTGCAGTATTAGGTTTCAAGCCATTGACCAACCAACCGCCATTATTTTGTTTATAATCAATAATGCGATAAAAAGGATACCAATTATCTGTATTTTGATTACCAAGTTCACCCCATGAGCCACGAACTTTCAATGTATTGACAATATTAGTATACTTCTCAAAAAAGGCCTCACGTGCCACATTCCAGCCTAAAGAGAAAGAAGGGAACCAATTCCAACGTTGATCGCGTAAAAAACGTGAAGAACCGTCATAACGCAGATTCGCCTCAACCAGATAGCGACCTTTATAATCATAATTGATACGACCAAAAAAACCGGCTGTTGCCCATTCCTGATAGCCACCACTGGCACGTGCATTATCCGTAGTTGTATTTAAAGTAGGAATGCCAGACATTATGTTATTTTGTTTTGCAGTAATATCACGTTGTTTAAACAACTCACTTTGAAAACCGACCATTGCTTTCATATTATGCCCGTTTTCTAACTCCAATGAATACTCTGTAAAGATATTCGGATTAAAGAAATTGCTTTTATATGCATATTCTGTTACTCCCGAAGTTGTGTTGGCAATAGCATATGGGTTCTTGTTTACATCATAAGCATAAACCGTTTGATAATCCGTATGCGAGAAATTATAATTACTACGATAATTTAATTCAATAGTGGTTTTCCAATTTTTAATTGGTTCAATAAGAAACTGGAGTTGTTGTGCCACAACGTCATTCTGAGTATTATAACGTCCCCCTTCAGTCAATTGGTAAATTTTAGACTCTGCGGTATAAAAACCGTTAGGATCTACAACAGGAATTACAGGCCAATAACGGCATACATCAAAATAAAATACATTTTCCTTATTCTCGCCGGCACTTGCAAAGGAAGGGGAACTATAATCAATACGATTAAAACGAACACTATACCCTACTTTCAACCATTTTGCCAAATCCGCATTGATTTTACCAGTAAATGAATAGCGTTGTCTGCCATCATCCCCATATTTCAATAATCCTCCTTCATCCAGATAATTGGCAGACATATAATACTGCATTACATCCGTACCACCATTTACACTAATTGAATGCTCCTGAGTAAAACTATCACCAAACAACTCATGCAACCAATCAGTATTAGCGGTTGGCATAACATCCTGACGATTTGGGTCATCAAATGCATTCCAACGTCCAGCATCCGTAGCCCACATATATTGTGTAGATTTACCATGCTGATAATCCAAAATTTGTTGCAATTTCTTCTCACTATACATTGGCGACTGTCCTCCATTGGTCAGCTGGTCGTTGATAGCTAATGCAAAACTGTATGAATCTGCCATATGAGGCATATTCAATGGAGAGTTAAATCGGAAATTATTATTATAATTAATAGATGGTTTTCCTGACTTACCTTTTTTAGTAGTAATCAAAATGACACCTCCCGGCGCACGTGAACCATAAATAGAAGACGCAGCAGCATCTTTCAAAACAGAAATATTCTCAATATCCTGTGGATTAATAGCATTAATATCCCCTTCCATTCCATCAATCAGCACCAAAGGAGATACTGATGAGCCTTTACCAATAGTTCCTGTACCACGAATATTGAATTCTTTGTTACCTTTCAATGAACCACCATCACTACTTGTTGAAATATTCATGCCAGGAACAACTCCTTGCAGAGCTTCAACCGTAGAACTAACAGGACGTGCCGCAATCTCTTTCGCTCCGACAGTAGATACAGCACCGGTCACATTCACTTTCTTCTGCGTTCCAAATGCAACGACTACCACTTCATCCAAAGTCTGGGTATCATCTTTTAAAATAACATTCAAAGGGGTACCATTCCAAAGAACCTCTTGAGTAATGTAACCGACAAAAGAGATCTGAATGATATCTCCTTTTTTTACATTTGACAAAGAAAAGTCACCGTCAAGTCCGGTAATAGTACCATTAGTCGTACCTTTCACTACTACAGATGCACCAATGACAGTTTCACCCGTAGCATCCTTGACAACTCCTGTACATGTACCACTTTGTTGTGTGATTTTCACATCGGTAACGCCGGGATTGGCGACCGCGTATGCTGCTCCGGTAGAGGCACCCATTAGGAACAGCAACATACTGACTGATTTTAGTCGTTTTAACATAGCTGTGATTTTTTAAAGTTTATTGAAAATCAAGTAATTCCGTTTCATTAGTTCCTTCAGAACTACTCTTACAGCTATGTATCTGAATATCAGTGTATTTTATTTTTGTATCTCAAAAAGAAAAATTGTATTTAAAAGTCTATAGAAGGGCTTTTAAATACAATTTTCTATCTATTTTCTACCGAAAAGAGTACTAATATAGAAAACCGAACAACCATAATGGTATTTTATTATTTATTCCATACTCTATATCATCAGCAACAATATATGCATCAGAAAGTCCATTTATTTGTTGTTTACCTTTGTTTCTACCACCGACTTCAAAAGTATAGCGTCCATCAATAAAGAAATCACTCTCTTTAGAAACGTTTATTTTGTGGCAATAACGCAATTGGTTGGCAAAAAAAGTTTCCCTGACATTTCCAATATCAATTTGACTGGCAGACAATGCATACATTAAATTAGGATTCTCTAAAAACAGTTTATCAGGTTTCTGCAAGCGGCTTATGCCGGAGCCTTCTTTTTGGAGATTCATAGTCAGACAGCTGTCATGGAGGGCATCCAGATAGGCCAGCAATGAATTACGCGAGATTCCTATCCGTTCGCTTAGTTTACTGACATTAGGAATAAAAGGCGCCGACTCTGCAATGATATATAGTAACTGCTTAATTTTAGTTGTATATGAAATATCAACCCCTCTTAACTGTGGAATTTCCAATTCCACAATCAGATTGACCACTTCATTTATTCTTGAATAATAAAGAGCGGGTAATTCATTGTAATAAGGATAATACCCATGTTTCAAATAATCAGGAAAATGTTTCAGAACTTTAACTTTGTCTACTATCCCGACAGATAATGACAGATGATTATCCAATATATTATTTAAAGTTAATATCGGCAATGATAGTTTTTCATTCCAGTTTAAATACTCGCGAAAAGAAAAACCTTGCATTTCATAAACAATTGCCCGCCGGCTCAAATCCGATTTGGCATTTAAGATTTCAAGCAAGGACGAACCTGTAAAGACTACATGAAGTTCAGGTAAGTCATCATAAATATTTTTCAGTTCTTGAGACCAGTTGGGGTATCTGTGTACTTCATCCAGAAATAGATATTTTCCTCCCCGCTTTACAAAATCGGAAGCTAAATCATAAAGTTTATGTTCACTGAACCAGATATTATCCACACTGGCATAAAGTACGGTTTTATCCATTGGAAGGTTCAGTTTGATATACTGCAACAATAAAGTTGTTTTTCCAACTCCCCGGGCCCCCTTTATACCTATAAGACGAGCTTTCCATTCTATCTCATTCATCAGGCTACGTACAAAAGAAGTATTTGTTATAGCCAGTTTCTTGATAAAGGACTCAAATAATCGTTCCATTTCTTCTTTTTGTTTATCACACATTACAAAAATAGTAATAAATTGTTCATCATGATAAACAAAATGAGTTTTTTTTTAAAAGTTGCAGCAATAAAATGCTCACATTACCATTTGTTTAAATAAAGTTCAGACCTTCGCCCAAGTGTACTGCCCTTTTTTATTTGGCTTATGTTAAGTGGTTCTATGACCTATGCATAATATGCTTTGCCGATATCAGAATATCAAATGATTTTGGGTATAATAAAAAAGGAAGAGAATATATCACATAACCTCTTCCTTTTTTATTAATAAACTTGGACTAGCGTCATATTTCAGACTGTTTTTCCATTAATTCAAATTAGGTCCTTCACCAAATTGCGGAGCTTTTTTATCATACCAAACTCGTTCTGTATTTAGTATTGTAGGTTCCGGACCATAGGAATATCCTTGATCTTGATATGCTTTTCTCTTGATATCTCCCATTTTATCATCTACAGTTGGTTGCGTCACTTGAAATCTACGAGGTAATGGATAGTTGCTTACTTTAGGATTTAAGTTCAGCATGGGATATAAATCACTTTCTTTCATAGGACATCCGGAACGACGCATCATGATATATTGATCAGCCGGGAAGAAAATAAAGTGAATATACTGTTGCAAGTATACTTTTTCCAGATTCTCTGTAGTAGATCCATCTAAAGTCAAGATAGGATCATTTAGTAATCTAGTGACTTCATTTTCCTGCAACTTAATGGTTACATCAAATTTGTCTTGCCCAAATGTATTGTCATAATAGGGGATATGATTTAAACCTGCTAACTTGTCATAAGCACGCATTGAATATTCTACTCCCTTTTTCAGATAGGATTCTGCGCTTCCTGAAAAACCGATATCTTGTCCTTGGCTTAGTAACTTAAGTTCTGCCAGATACAAGTTTACTTCTGCTGTGGATAGATACAATCCATACCATGCGTATAAATCTGTAATCTGAACTTTTGGCGCACCTGGAGCAACCGGATAATCTATAATGACTTTTTTGTCAAACATATATTGATTTAATGGAGAATATGGATAATAAGTTGTTTCTCCATTGCCGTCCTTATCTGAAACTTTCCACAGCTTACCAGCTTTGTCAAAATAATCAACATATTCTGGGTGCTGGTCGGCTAAACCGGCTTCTACTTCTGTCGGTAAACCGTAATAACGTACCCAAGGTTCACCAGGAGCTTTCCAGCCTTTGAAAACCTTTTTGCCGTTAACTTCTTCTGATATGACATTTTCCTCTACAAATGAAGGTAGTCTTTGTCCTTTGTCATAGAACGCTTGTACGACGATTGAATTATAATCATTCTTTTCGAAAAAGACACGGATACGTGGATCAAAATGTTCAAGCATGAAGTTGATTAATTGCATTGATCCTGCACCACGGTTATCCATAGAATTTCCACCAGGCATATGACGGTCTGTAGCACTTTTATTATAGAAGAAATCATCTTCCAAACCATCCATAATAGGATACTTGGCAGCGTCTCTTACAATATTCAGTGCCCGATTCTTATCCTCGTTAATTAAACGAACTGCTAGCTTTAAACGGAGAGAGTTGGCAAATTTCAACCATTTGGTATAATCGCCTTGGTAGATGATATCCTGTGAGCCTAAAGACTGCTGTGTTACTTTATTTCCATCAATAGTTACATCATTGGCTAATGTTTCAACAGTTTCTTTCAATTGTTTTTCCCACAAATCAAACAATTCAGCTTGTGTGTCATATTTTGGAGTGAGGGTTCCTCCGTAACGTGCTTGATAGGCTTCTGTGTATGCCATGGAGCCATACATATCAGTATCCCACATAGCCAAGTAAATCATTAAAGGTTGACAAAGTGCTTTTAGATAAGTATATTTTGCTTGTTCTTCTCCCTCTAAAGTTGTATTTACAATATAAGTCAGTTCATTTACTTGGTTCATTACATTGTAAACTTGTGATCCCATTTTGCCTGAATTGGACATAGTAGTCATCAGGTTTTCATTACCTCCTGTTGAAGCTACTGTTTGAGACCATCTCAGCATATTATTGTAATCGTAATACCAAGCAAAATAGTCATGACCATCAAAATTTGCTAATGCTTGAGTAAATAAATAGCGAGGGTCTGGTTTTGAAACGATAGTTGGATTGGTATTGATATCGGCAAAATCATCTTTGCAGCTGCTTATAAAAGTACAGCTGCCAATTAAAAAGCTTGCCATTATATATTTTAATTTCATAATCTTCAATTTTTTATAAGTTTAGAATCCTACATTTATAGTCATTGTGTAATTAGCTGTATATGGGTCGAAACTACGAATACGGAATTCACCGCTCAAATTACCACGCACACCTTCAGGATTTACGTCGTTAGGTAGTGAGTTATATAGATATCCTAGATTACGTGCAGAGAAACTTACTCCCAATCTTTTTGCTCCAATTTTGCCGGCAATATTTGATGGGAATGTATACCCAACGGTAATTTCACGTAAAGCAATATATTTCAAATCATGTATCCATCCGTCATTTGTTACACCTGTTGCCCATTGGTTGGCATAATTATAATACGATGCAGCATGCATTGGTTCAAGAATTCCATTTTCATAAGCTTGTTGATAGGACATACCTCCTACATCATGAGTTTTACCATCTATACCTGTAACTTGAGTCCCCGAAGCAAATATTCCTTGAGGGATCATACCATCATGATAAGTAACACCGTAACTTCCTGATTGACTTCCATCCGCATTTAAATATTGGCTGGTCCATGTCATACCGCCATGAGCCTCATCTCGGAATTTTAAAGAAGATTCTGTCCATCCATAAGCTGTACCATAACGATTACCATAAACAGCTACTTTACCACCAAAACGCATATCCAAGGCCATTCTGAAACTTAAGTTTTTCCAAGTTAATCCGGTCGAAACAGAACCTAAGAAGTCTGGATTCATATCACCGATCACTTCATTTTTCAAGCTTCTATCAGCATAGGCAGAACGGTCAGAATCGCTCCATTTCAGAATGATATTGCCGTTGTCATCTCTTTTAGGAGTTATATCGGAAATCAATACGCCATAAGGTCCGCCAACTCTGGCTGCCGATTGGATACGCATGTTACCCCATCCTGTAGAACCACGTAAGCCAATGTATTCGGCAGCGTCAGGGTGTAATTCGATAATCTTGTTATTATTCTTTGTAAAGGTGAAATCTAAGTTCCATTCCCAATCTTTATTACGGAAAGGAATCGTATTTAAAGCTATTTCTACACCACTGTTTTGAATATTACCAGCGTTAATTAACTGATTGCTAACACCAGAAATAGATGGTGTAGAGATGTTCATAATCTGATCTCTTGTATTTTCTTTATAGTAAGTTGCATCTAGGTTGATACGATTGTCTAGGAAACGTAAATCCAGACCAACTTCCCAAGCGTTTTTCCGTTCTGGTTTTAAGTTAGGTGAAATGGCTGTGCTTGAGAATGAATTTGTATATACATAGCTACCATCTATTAACTGTAAATTACCTACATTGTAACCGGAATTAATAGTGTAAGCACCTGTATCATTACCTACTTGTGCCCATGAACCACGAATTTTTGCAAACGAAATCCATGAAGGCATTTTGTCTTTGAATGTTTCACTGATCAGCCAAGAACCGGAAACTGAAGGATAGAAGTATGAGTAATTACCGTTCTTATTAGCATAAACTAATGCTGAAGACCAGTCATTACGCCCGGTTACATCTAAATATAATTGATTTTTCCAAGAAGCATTGAAAGCAAATACTGCAGATAACATCCGTTTAGTTCCTTCTATTTTTCCGCTTGCTTTGACCTGTCGTTTACTGTTGCCTATGAAAAATTGCCCAGGTACAATCAAACCATCAGTTTCTACAGAATAAGCAGTCTGATAGTTGTTGTAATATTCACCACGAATAAAACCACCCAAATTGAAATCTTTTACTGCTTTATCAAAAGTAAAAGTTCCTGCAAAGGTGGTTTGTTCTTTAGTTTGTTGTGCTAATTTATAGTTACCTCCTTCGTAAGCAACTCCGGTACCAAGTTCTTTATTTTCTTCACGAATGTATACATAGTTCATATTGCCTTCTCCTTTGAAACGGACCCAATCGGCAATTTTTACATTGACTTCTAAAATAGGACGTACTACGGTTTCTTTACGGTTGTAGTCCATATTGTCAATATTAAACCAATAACTTTTGCTGGATTCGGGTACATTGGCATAAGTATCTCCAGAACGTGCAATACCACCTTGTTCACTTAAATATTTATCACGATAGTACTTAGCATCATATAATGGGGTTAATCCTTGGTAGAAATATTCACCTACGGCACGAGCAGCATTGCGTGGCTTAGAATTGGCGAAACTGACAGATGCGGCAACATCTACTCTATCACTGATTTTATGGCTACCTTTTACCAAGAAAGCGTAACGTTCAAATGTATTATTAGGAGTGGTGGCATTCACTTTCTTGTAAGAAACAGAACTATAGAATGATGTTTTTTCATTACCGCCACGTACTGATACATTAGTATTAGTGTTAAAGCCTAATTGATACATATCTAACATATTATTTTTGATTGGAGAATAAGGTACTTTACGGCCATCATAATCTTCAATCATTACCGAACTGTCGTAGGGGAGTCCCCATCCTAAAGTAGACGCTCCGATTAATGAAGGTTCTCCCTTTGCGTTGGTATAATAAGTAGGAATCCAAGTATTACCATTTTCTCCATATCCGATTCTACCTGGACGGGCTCCAGGTCCATATACAGTTTGAATACTGGGTTGTTTGTAGGCGTAGTCGATACCTAATGTTTGAGTAACATCTACACCGAATCCTTTGAACTTTCCTCCACCTTTGGTGGTAATAACTACGGCGCCGTTCAAACCTCTAGAACCATAAAGCGCTGTGGCTGCGGCACCTTTCAGTACAGATACTGTTTCAAAGTCATCCGGGTTCAAGTTTTTCAATTCATTACCATAATCAATTGCATCAATTTCTTCACCATCCATATCACGTCCTTGAGTGGAATTATCAAGAATGACACCATCGACAACGTATATAGGCTGGTTATTGCTTCCTAAGGTTGACGCACCACGAATTTGGATTTTAGCAGAACCAAAGATACCACCGTCTGAATTAGATATCTCTACACCAGCTACTTTTCCTTGTAATGATGCAACCGGATTGACTGTATTGGTATATAACTCTTCACTTTTTAATTCGGTTACTGCATAACCCAAAGCTTTTTCTTCACGCTTCATTCCTAAAGCGGTTACAACTACCTCACCCAACAATTGAGTATCATCTTTCAAAAGAACATCTAGAGGTTTTCCGGTCCATTTTATTTCTTGAGTAGCATAACCAACGAAAGAGATAACAATGATATCCCCTTCCTTTACATTACTTAAAGAGAAGTCACCGTCAAGCCCTGTGATAGTACCATTCGTAGTCCCTTTCACTACTACAGATGCACCGATAACACCTTCTCCCGTAGCATCCTTGACGATACCCGTACATGTCCCTGTCTGTTGTGTGATTTTCACATCGGTAACGCCGGGATTGGCGACCGCGTATGCTGCTCCGGTAGAGGCACCCATTAGGAACAGCAACATACTGACTGATTTTAGTCGTTTTAACATAGCTGTGATTTTTTAAAGTTTATTGAAAATCAAGTAATTCCGTTTCATTAGTTCCTTCAGAACTACTCTTACAGCTATGTATCTGATAATCAGAACATATTTACTTTAGTGGTTTTAAGATGATCTTTGTCCTTGAATTTACAAACAGGAAATAAATTTGTGATTTCTACCTGTTTTCTACTAGCTATTATCCCGTTATCATAGTCAAATTTAAATCAGGATAGGGTTAATGAATACTGCATTGCAATACTTTTTGTTCTATCACCACATATCGCTGGGCTTCAATATTATACGGTGACAGAACTTTCAGCATTCCCTCGAAATGGTTTATCAGTTAGAGCCGGTTCAGCAGATACTGGTCGCCATAGTGGGTACGTAATTTTTTCACTCCCATCAGGGCTAAATGTTTTCCGAAGACTCTCATCTTGACATCACGCATGGTTTCGGGACTGGCCCTTTTCATCACTTCATAAATCTGTCCGATAGTCCATCTTTGAAACTTCTCCCCATCCCGGGGCAGACTGAAGCAGCTATAAAAAAGGCTTTCCTCTATGGGGCGGCGCAAAAATGCGTCATTACGTAAACTGACAGCCTGTTCTTCTGTGGGTGAGAGCCAATAGCGGCGGTTATGTTTAAGTTCATCTCTTAACTGAGCATAAAGTTGTTTATAATTGATGCGAGGCAAACGGATACTCCCTTTGGTCATCACCGGATAAAAACGGCGGTTACCGGAGGAATCGGTCAGCAGATCGCAAAAATTGGAAGTGCCAATAAATGAACTAAGGCGCGGTTGCTGGCTATAGCTGCTTTGAAACGGACGGCGCATACTAAGACCGCTCATTTGGACTAGATTCTTCAGCCGTGCCAGTTTACCTTCTTCCATCCGATTGAATTCGTCTATATTGATAAGAGCCAAAGAGCGCATTTTGCGCAGGGCATCCCCCTCGCGAGTTACATCGAAGTCATCGGTATAATATCCACGTAACGCTGGTGGAAGGAGCGACCGGCAAAAGGTAGACTTCTTCAGTCCCTGAAGGGGATTAACCAAAATGGGAATCAAGCAGTTGCCATGCATCCGGTTTTTACCGCTCCATTGCATCACCATGCCCAGCATCCAGATATGAAACACCTCCACCCATTGCGTTTCATCGCTTACCGAGCGTGCCAGCTCGCTTACTCTGTCGTGTCCGTCCCAGTGTGGCAGATGTTCCAAATAGGCTGTCACGGGGTGAAAAGAAGGAATGCGTGACGAACCCAAATAACGGCGCATATCACGGTCCATACAGTTCACACCTTCTTCTATTGCATTAATAACCAATGTATTGAATTCTCGCTCATCCACCACACGGTATTTATCGAACTTGTGCTTGTCATGAAATTCGCATTGTTCTGTTATTTGGTTGTAACGAAAGGAATAATGAGTGGTGAGGAACGAATCAAGCCCTTTCATGGCTTGTTTCAGTTTTGAGTCTTTTTCTTTTTCCATTAAATCTGTTTTTTATTGATTTGAGGTGTGAAGATAGTTCTGCAAAACAGAGTTTTGCAAGAACTTTGCCCGACAATTTAAAATAAATCCAACGTGTGAAACATTTACGGCAGAATCTTTGCAAGAGGACGAAAGAATCCGTATCTTCGTCCGGAAGAATCTGGGTTCTCACTGACGTGAATATGCCTTCTCACTTTAGTGAAGAGCCGTTGCCACACAGGTGAAACTGCCGCTTCACTAAGGTGAAGCAACGGAATGTTTTGTAAGTTTGCACGATAACATCCTATAAATAAAACAAATACATAGTACATTATGTCAGACATTAAATTTGATATCTATGAATCTCCGGCAAATGACGGGGAAAAGAAAAAATACCATGTGAGAAATACCAACAAGCAGACGATTCACTCGAAGGACTTGATACACGAAACTACACTTTATACTTCAGTAAGCCGCTCGGACTGGGCGGCAGTGGTAGAGGGACTGATAGATATTCTGTCCGAGAAATTAGGTGACGGCAAGCGAATCCATATCAACGGATTAGGGTATTTCTCTGTCAGCATCGGCTCCACAGAGAGTGAAAATCCTAAGAAAATGACCCGTGGCACAGTACAGATAACAGGAATCAACTTTCAGCCCGAAAAAAGTTTCAAGAAGAGTATTATAAACCGGGCGCATTTTGTAAGAGAACGATACAAGGTGCACACGGTGGACTTGTCGCCTATCGAAGTAGACGGGTTGCTGAGTGAATATTTTAAAGATCATCGCAGCATCACCTGCGCCCGGATGCAGCAGGTCTGCGGAATGACTCGTTCTACCGCTTACCGTCGCCTGCAAACATTGACTCAAGGAGAGCATCCGTCATTACAACGCGAGGGCTACAAAAATGCCACTGCCTACATACCGGTTAAAGGGCATTACGGACGTTCCTACACCGCAGATCGCTGGTAACGAGTCGGATAGGGTGAAGGGAGGATTTTGTGTTTCATGTAAAACGAATTGTTATATCATACTTTAAAATAAGAAAAAATGAAAAGAACCATCTTGAAAGACGTAGGAATCGGCTTGTGCTTCCTGCTTAGCACCGGAACGATCTACGCGCAGAACTACCCTAGAAAAGTGAAGAATGCGCAAGGTATCGAGGTGACCTACCAATCGAATTACAAAGGGAGAGTCCGGCCGGGACATTTGTTGATGACCGTGTCCGGTGACCGCGTATCATTGACCAACGTATGGCCGGAGCAAAATGACCGTCCCGATCCCCGCCCGGAAGACAAGACACCTGTAACCGGCAGTTACATCGACTACACCACCCGGCAGGCATACCGCAGGGCTGAACTCCCCAACGGACAAGTGATATCTGCGGTCACTCCCTTCGAATTCGGCAAAGGCTTCACGCAAACGGGCGAAGGAAAACACTTAGGGATGAACTGCAAAATTTTGCGAACATCCATCAATTCCAACACTATCGAGGTATGGTATACCAACGACATCCCTTTTCGTGGTACTCCGCAAGCCAATGTGGGTGTACCTGACGGATTGGTACTGAGGGTCGTGCGAAACGGTGACATGATTCAAGAGGCTACCCATATTACCCCGCTGAAGAAAGGAAAGGATGTGTTGCCACAGTCGTGGGGGAAAAGCATGGATGCAGCCGACTACCAATATACCATCAACCAAAGTGGAGTTATCACAATTCCGGTCTTCGACCAACAGAGCATCTGCTTCAACAACACTAAATTGCCCGAAGTACTGAAAGAAGGTGTACAATACAGTGCTGGAGGCGGCACCATTCTGTTAAAGAAAGTGAAGTTACCCGACTATGTGAAGAATCGCACCGTCTTTGCGGAAGTTGTTCAATACTCGGACGGCGATGCTTACGACCGCACCGGTTCTGTCTTTCTGATACCGGAAAGCAAGCGGCTGTCTTTTCTTGATGCCATGCGTGATTTGAAAAAAGTTCCCTCTTTTCACTCGGAAAAAATGGATTACCACGGGCTGATTTCTACAGCGGAGTATGATGTGCCTTTAGAATTGATGCGTTTCTTCACCGGTTTCGGTGTGCGCAAGTTCAATTATAATAAGGTGAAGGGGCAGGACTGGGTGGACTCCGTACTTTACAAAATGGAGGTAACCCCACTGGCCGAAAAGTTGGAAGGAGAAGCTTGGATTGGCGCTTACATCGGCAACTGGGATGCCAAAGGGCATCGTCTGTCGTTGAAACTGAAGTATTATCCTGATGAAGAACATCGGGTTTATAACACTCTTCCGCTGTTCAATACAGTGAATTATCTAGAGCAGGCAGGACAGCCTTATCCGATTTTCATGCGTCAGGATTCTCTGATCGTAAAATTCACCTTGAAGGAGCCTGCCAAGAATGCCCGTCTGTACTACCTCACCACGGGACATGGCGGTTGGGGAGGCGGTGATGAGTTCAACCAGAAACCTAACACCCTCTATTTGGACGGTGAAAAAGTGATCTCTTTCGTACCTTGGCGAGATGACTGTGGAACTTATCGTAACTGGAATCCTTGTTCGGGTAATTTCTCCAATGGACTGAGTTCTTCCGACCTGAGCCGTTCCAACTGGTGCCCAGGTACGGTGACCAATCCCGAATACATTTATTTAGGTGATCTGGAGGCGGGTGAACACAGCATCACCGTAAAAATACCACAGGGTGCTCCTGAAGGGGAAAGTAATAGTTATTGGTGTATCTCGGGTACACTTATTTATTAATGTAAATTCTTTTGTCCTGCGGTAACAGAAATGTTTCTGTTATCGCAGGACAAGGAGTGTTCCAACTTTTCTATCTCCTCAAGGGACAACTTTGTGCCCTATGCAATTTGCCCCATAGCAAGTTCAAGGACTTAAGATTACGACTACGGCTTATTGGGACTTCTTTCTCTCTTCCGCTATTCCTTTCTATGTTCTTCTATTCCTTCTTCCAACTTGGCAGAATCCAACATATCATTCTGAACCATCAAGACGTTCATATACTCGTCGTATGTATGGCATTCCTAAGGAAAGCATATAGCACAGCAGCCAGACACAGGTTCAATCAAAGCGAATATACCCTTCCTGCAATTCTTTCACATTTTATAGATAAAAGGTATATTTTCTCTAGCAATAGACAAACAGCATGAACTGACATCACCTGTTTTCTTTTGGTTCTTATCTCAATAAACGTTACCTGTTTTCTACCAACTACCAAACAAACGGTAAATATTCAATGAAAAAACAATATAAATCATTTCAAGAAAGTTCCGTAAAAGTTACCAGTTCTCTCTTTAAATAAGATGCTTTGAACATCTCAAACGTTAAAAATCAGGGCATATTAAAAATATTTTTCAAGAGACCCTTTATATATATTAAAATTGTTATATATTTGCATCGTTAATCTAAATTAAATTGAAAAACATAGTTCTGAAGGAACTAATGAAACGGAATTACTTGATTTTCAATAAACTTAAAAAAAATCACAGCTATGTTAAAACGACTAAAATCAGTCAGTATGTTGCTGTTCCTAATGGGTGCCTCTACCGGAGCAGCATACGCGGTCGCCAATCCCGGCGTTACCGATGTGAAAATCACACAACAAAGTGGTACATGTACAGGAGTTGTCAAGGATGCTACGGGTGAAACTGTCATTGGTGCATCTGTAGTAGTGAAAGGTACGACTAATGGTACTATTACCGGTATTGATGGCGACTTTTCATTATCTGGAGTGAAGAAAGGGGATATTATCCAAATTTCATTCGTGGGATATCAGACTGTTGAAGTTCCCTGGAATGGTCAACCTTTGAATGTAACATTACAAGATGACACACAAACGCTACAGGAAGTGGTAGTAACCGCTCTCGGCATCAAACGCGAAAAGAAAGCATTAGGTTATGCCATGCAGGAGGTAAAAGGTGATGCATTGGTAGCAGCTCGCGAAACAAACTTAGCCAATGCTCTTTCCGGTAAAGTATCCGGTGTTCAAATCATCCGTTCAAGTAATGGTCCTGCCGGTTCTTCTAAGATTCAGCTTCGTGGTAGTAATTCTGTAACGGGTTTGAACCAGCCGTTAATTGTTGTAGACGGAGTACCCTTGGATAATTTTACTGGAGCCGACAACAATGATATGTGGAATCCATCTACTGATATGGGTAACGGTTTATCGGATATCAACTCCGAAGATATTGAATCAATGTCTGTTTTGAAAGGTGCATCTGCTGCTGCGCTTTATGGTTCGCGTGCAGGTAATGGTGTTATCCTGATTACAACAAAGAAGGGTACTAAGAGCGAGGGGCTTGGTGTTACATTTTCCGGATCCGTTTCGGTGGAAAATGTATTTATGAAACCCGAACGACAAACTATTTTCGGTCAAGGTTTTAATGGCATTTTCAATGCAACCTCTAGTTCTAACTGGGGACCAGCTATTACAGGTCAAAGCTATACAGACTGGAACGGACGTACTCAAAATATGCAATATTTTGACAATGTAGCTAATTTCTTTAAGACAGGTGTGAATTTAACTGAAAATATCGCTTTTTCGCAACAGTTTGATAGGACATCCGTTTATTTATCAGCTACCCGTATGGACGATTTCAGCAAGATTCCAGGGGCAGAGTATAGCCGTACTAACTTAATGTCACGTATCACTTCGTCATTTGGTAAAGATAATCGTTGGAGTGTGGATGCCAAAGTACAATATATTTTGTCTGATGCTACCAATCGTCCTATATCCGGTGCGCGCTCGGACAACTATTTCTATTCCATGTACATGATGCCTATTTCTTTGGATATAAGAGAGTTTAAACAGGCCAAAAATCCAGAAGATGGAAAAATGTATTGGTGGGAGAAAGGCAGTGGTCAGAATCCATATTGGGCAAAAGATTACAATACCAATCAAGACAAACGTAATCGCTTTTTGCTGAATGGTTCGTTGAAATATCAGATTACAGATTGGTTGAACGCAGAAATTAAAGCAGGTAGTGATATGTATTTCACAGAAACAGAAACCAAACTGTATGCTGGCAGTCCTTCATCAGAAAACGGTCGTTATTCTTTTGGTGAACAAAAATTCTATGAAAATAATTTCAGTTTTTTGGTTACCGCACAAAAAGACCGTGTATTAGGCGATTTCGGAGGTGTGTTTACATTCGGTGGGAATTTAATGGAACGTAAATCAACAGGTGTTAGCAATTCTGTTAGTGCTTTAACAGTGCCTGATTTATTCTGGTTGACAAATTCAACCGACTCAAACAGAAGTATCAGTCAGACTTATACTCATCGTAAGACCAATTCATTGTATGGTACACTGGGAGTTAACTATGACGGTTGGGCATTTTTGGATTTGACAGGACGTAATGATTGGTCCTCTACTTTGAGTAAGAGCAACCGTTCGTTCTTTTATCCTTCTATCAGTGCTTCATGGGTAATCAGTGATATGATTAATAACCGGGGAAAGGGAATGCCCGAGTGGTTTACATATGCCAAGGCTCGTGTATCTTTTGCACAGGTAGGTAATGACCTCGATCCTTATCAATTATATAACGTATATGGTATTGGATCTATCTATGAAACAGGAGGTACGAGTGCGTCTGTGTCTGGTAGTACCTTATTTAATGAAGATGTACGTAGCGAATTGATTTCATCTTGGGAAGCCGGTGCCGAAGTCCGTTTCTTCAATAATCGTCTAGGGTTAGATGTGGCTTGGTATAAATCAAACGCTAAACGTCAGTTGCTAAATTTACCTATGAACTCATTGTCTGGATTTAGTTCAATGAAAATTAATGCTGGTAATATTCAGAATTCAGGTGTAGAAATCATGTTGAATGCTACTCCGGTACAAACTAAAGAATTTACTTGGGACACTCAAGTGAATTTCTCTACCAACAAAAACAAGATTATAGAACTAGCTGATGGTATTAACGAATATACTTTAGGTACCTATGATAATTTAAAGATTTTGGCTGTTGCTGGAGGTAATTATGGTGAAATTTGGGGTACTACTTATCTGCGGGTGACTGATGAGAATAGTCCTTATTATGGAAAAATGTTGTTGAATGATGCCGGTTTGCCACAAGGTGACTCAAAAATACAAAAGATTGGTGATCAACAAGCTACTTGTTTGGTAGGATGGACCAATACATTCTCTTACAAGAATTTTACATTGAGTTTCTTGGTAGACGCACGTATCGGTGGTGAAATTTTTTCTGGTTCAAACCGAATGTTGCAAGCCAATGGTGTGGCAGCATGTACTGTGGTAAACGGTAAACGCGATAAATTTGTAGTAGATGGGGTTATTGCAGACGGAAACGGGGGCTATTCACCTAGCACCATCGAAGTAGAACCACAATCTTATTGGACGGCCGTAACTGGATCAACTGGTAATATGGGTATTGGTGAAGCTAATTTGTATGATGCAACGAATGTTCGTTTACGTAATGTTTCCTTAAACTATACTTTCCCCCGGAAGATGCTTGCAAAAGGTCCGTTCCAGCAAGTTAAGTTAGGGATGTCTTGCAACAATGTTTGGATGATTCATAGTAATCTGCATGGCATAGACCCCGAATCCGTGTTTGCTACCAGTACCAATGCAACCGGATTTGAGAATGCGTCATCACCAACATCACGTACCTTCTTGTTTAATGTAACACTTGGTTTCTAATTTTTAATACTCGACAACAATGAAAAAAGTAAATAAATTATTATTCAGTCTGGTAATGGGTGCTGCTTTGATGGGAGGTGCCACATCATGTGATGACTTTGAGGAAATCAATTTTAGTCCCTCTGCAGCAGGCGAATCATATATTCATCCGGACTATGCACTGAATAAATCTTTTTATGAGGCGCAAATGGACCCGGATATTGCAGAACGTGTATTTGTGTATAACTGGGCTTCCATTACACGAATTATTGGTGATAACACTATGGGAGTAACCGCCCGTTATAGCAATGAGTATAACGACAGATTGTATAGTTATACCTCCAATTGGGTAAAATATGCCACCAATGCCATCAATATGGCAGATGTAAATCCGGGAACTTCCGAACATGAACAGGCTTTCTTTCCTAATGTAAAACAATTTGCTCGTATTTGGCGTGTTATGCTGATTGCAGATTTTGCTGATTCTTTTGGTCCATATGCTTTGGACGCTGCTCAAGGTGTCAATCCGACATTCAACAGCGTAGAAGATGTTTATGTATTCATGTTGACCGAATTAAAAGAAGCAGCCGCTGGAATTAACACGTCTGTAGAACCTACAGAAACAGAAGCTAAAGGAGATCCTGCTTTTGGATACAATGCTGCAAAATGGGTCAAATTGGCTCACAGCCTCCGCTTACGTTATGCCATGCGCCTGTCCGAAGTATCTACTTCAAAAATCGATGTCAAGGCTGAATTTGCGGATGCTGCATCCAAAAGTTTGTTGACTTCTGCAGATGATTTCTTTTCGTTTCCAGAGGCAGGCGGATGGTCTTGTTATGAAGGTGTAATGAATCGTCCTTGGAATGACCAATGTATTTCTTCTACTATGTGTAATCTGTTAACTGGTTTAGGAGATATTCCTGTAACCAGTTATCGTCCGGACTTGGCGCCTTACATCAAGCCTATGAATTATATTGGTGAACAATACGTAAATCATTATCCGGTAACTACTGATAATCCAACCAAACAATTGTGGATGGATGGTATTCCTGAACATCTTGATCCGCGTGCTTTGAAAGTATGGTGTTTAACGAATGATGAAAAAGCTGAAAATTTTCCAGATCAAGGTTCGCAAGGCGTTAAGAATCATGCAGAACATGCCATGCTGGATCCGACTGATCCTGAAAAAAAACTAGTAAAGATTGACGCTCAGTTCACATGGAATGGTTATCCGGCAGGTACTCGTTCCGCATGGAGTACTGAGACATTCAAATTCAATGATGTTTTAGGCAGTATGTATGATACTACTCCAATGCTGGGTAAACAATATCGTGATAACACCGCCAGACGTATCTGGATGTCACCATGGGAAACCTATTTTTTGTTGGCCGAAGGTGCTTTAAGAGGATGGACCAACTCCATCAGCGCTAAAGAAGCGTATGAAAACGGTGTACGTGCCAATTTCGAATACCTTGGCCTAAGTCAATATGTAAATCAATATCTGGCATCTACCAGCTATAACCGTGTAGGTACTTCAGTAAATTTTGATCATACCGTAGAACCGGTTTCTTTTGAAGCTGATTATGTGAATGGTTATACCAAGCAAGCTGGAAAAATGACTTATAATTATCCAGACGCCAGTAAGATTTTATACAAAGGTGGTGCTTTGAATGACCAACTAACCAAGATCATTACACAAAAGTATATTGCTAATGTGCCTTATGGAGTAGTTGAAATGTGGAATGACCGTCGTCGTTTAGGATTGCCTTTCTTTGAAATTCCAGCTAATGAAGGTACACTGACCGGTTCTGACATGGAGAAATATATTCAGGCTTCAGAATGGAAAAATGGTCAGAAATGGTATCATTATACACAACGTATGCGGTATCCGACAGCATTAGAAAACGCAGATAAAGAACAATACCAAAATGCATTGCAATTATTAGGTGCAGAAGACAATACAATGATGACGCCACTTTGGTGGGCTATCAAATAAGTTGATTCTGAAAAGATATTTCAGATAAAAATAGAAACTGAAAGTTTTTATAGATTGAAATTTTCTTAAAATAAATCCTCTTATTCTTTCCTATTATTAGTGGTAAGAATGAAGGGGATTTATTTCCTTTAAAACTAATTCCTTTTATCTGAATTCCAAATCGAAAAGCAAATTTAATTGATAATGGATAACATTGGGCAAAAAAATTATCTTATCTTTTTCTATTTGATTGAGAATTGATACAGTAGCTTCAGTATTTCTTTTGAATTTTTAAAATTGACATTGTTTATATCTACAAACTCTTTCACATTCTCTTGTTTGTTTTTAGGATAAAGATTAACTAATGTCTTTGCATTGCGAAAACTCTTCAACTTTCTTTTTACATAAGTATAGTAAATATTCTCCGTTACCATATTTATAGACCGAAAGGTCTAAATTCTGTTCACCATTAACACGTTGGAAGCGTGCATTGACATCAATTGCTTGAACACTGCCATGAGTAACTGTTCCCATACGATCTCAACAGGCCTTCCACTCCTTTCTCCGGATATTCCATTATTTGCTGG